>Ga0102815_10000410_pt1 | contig 29603 bp, 23 predicted proteins | sample ColrivemetaGS759_FD_79113 | JGI IMG/M metagenome (GOLD analysis project Ga0102815, IMG submission 79113) | Estuarine microbial communities from the Columbia River estuary - Ebb tide ETM metaG S.759 | ecosystem: Environmental > Aquatic > Marine > Intertidal zone > Estuary | place: USA: Columbia... | reverse complement strand
GTGCGGACCGCGGGCTGCGAGGACCGCGTGACAAGCCAGCCCGGTGACATGTTCGCGGAGGACTACCCCGCTGGCTTCGACACCGTCTTGCTCTCCCAGATCCTCCATGACTGGAGCTTCGAGACCGGCGCCGAGCTGGTGGCCAAGGCCTTCGCTTCGCTCCCCTCTGGCGGCCGCGTCGTGATCCACGAGAAGCTCGTGGAGGACGACGACAGCGGGCCCCTGGCGAACCAACTCGTCCACCTCGACATGCTCGTCTGGACGGAGGGTCAGCAATACAGGGTCAGCGAACTCACCGACCTCCTCGAGCGCAGCGGCTTCACGCGCGTTGAGCGGCTACGGACGGCCGGCTACTGGAGTGTGGTCCACGGCCTCAAGCCCTGACGGTCCCCGGGGCCGGCCCCACGGCGTGGCGCAGCCAGGCCCACGGTGCAGCGAGCCTCGCCGCCCGTCCCTCCGCCAGTCCCCCTCCGCTCCAGGCTGGTCCCTCCCACCCCGAGGGGCCTCCGCGCCCCTCAGGACGTCCAGCGAGATCCCCGAAGGCGGAAGCGCAGGGGGAGGTCGGCGCTCCGTGAGATCCCGACCCTCGCCCCGACCTCCAGCTCCTCCTCCACCCAATCGGAGGGCCGGTCCAGCAGGCGCAACGGGCCGTCTCCAAGCAGCGCTCCACGGTCGTGATCCCGGGTGATCCCCATGGCGCTGGTCAACCGCCCTGGACCCCGGGCCAGGTCCCTCGTGGGGATTCCCGCTCCCCGGCGCGACGCCATCTCCGCCACGCCATCCAGGGGTTCAAGGGCGCGGATGAGCACCGCCTCACCGTCGCCCATGGCGCCGGTCACCACGTTGAAGCAGAGGTGGACCCCGTAGATCAGGTACACGTACGCCCGGCCGGCCTCGAGGAACATCGCCCCGTTGCGAGGGGTCTCGCCGCGCGCCGAGTGGGAGGCGTGGTCCCCTGCGGGCAGGTAGGCCTCGGTCTCCACGATCCGCCCCCGCGTGACCACCCCGCTCCCCCGCGACTCCAGGACCGCGCCGACCATCCGGGGCGCCGCGACCTCGGCGCCGGCCAAGAGCACGTCCAGGGGGAAGGTCACCCGCGTTCCTTCTTGAAGATCATCAGGTGCTGGAAGCCACGCAGGAAGAAGTTCCCCTCTGCGGCCGCCCGATGGAAGGCCGGCTTCTCCAGCTTGCGATTACCCCGCACCACGGAGATGTGATCGATGGGCCGAAAGCGCGCGCTCAACAGCCCCGAAAGCCGGGCTCCGATCGGCACGAAGCCCTTCTTCTTCTCGAAGGAGTCGCTCACGTAGCAGGCCAGGTAGCGTCGGTCCCGGAGCACGCGGTCGGCCTCCGCAAAGGCGCCGTCCATGGCCTCGAAGTACGCCTCGTCGAACGCGCTCAGCTTGCCAATACAGTTCGGGTCATCGGAGTACTCCAGGTGCGTCCCATAGGGCGGGTCCATGAAGACGAAGTCCGCCTTGCCGTCCTCGAGGGGCAGCGCGCGCGCGTCCGCACGGAAGATGTCCTCGCGCACCGGCCGCAGGTCATAGCCCAGCGCCTTGCGCCCCATGTCCCGGGCTACGTCCAGGGTCGTGCCGCCTCCGCAGAAGGGGTCCACCACGAGGTCCTCCTCGCGGGTGTAGCGCTCGAGGAGGTTCCAGATCACCCAGGCCGGTGTCCGCCCCTCGTAGCCGGGCGAGCCCATTGGAGTGTCGGAGTACTGCTGGCTCGGGTAGTACCAGAGCGTCGTCGTCTGCTGCCGCAGCGTCGGCCGCTGGGGCCGGCCGCCCCCGTATCCGCGTTGGCCCCCATCCCCACGTTGGTCCAACTCACCGCCCTGTCCATGGAGGCCGGCCGCTCGGCTCTCATCGCGGCCGGACCCTCTGCCTTCGTCGTAGTCGCTCTCCCCGCCGGGGCCTGCCGTCCGCCCTCTAGGGCCCCTCCTTCCTGCGCCGCGTCGTGCCATCTCCACGGAGCCTAGTCGGGATCACAGGCGAGCGCACCGCTTGATCCGGGCGCACCGCGGAGCGGCTCAGCGGTTCTCCACCAGGCCCTCCAGCTCGAGGACGGAGGAGACGCAGCGGTCCACGAGTCGCTCAGCCCGATCGAGGGAGGTCTGCCCGACGGCCCAGGCCGCGGAGCTCGGGCCCTGCCTGAGGACCAGCTGCATCGTGGGGTCGAGCGCTCCCTTCTTCCGCATCGCCGCGGGCATCGCCAGGTCCAGGGAAGCGACGTCGCCGATCACGAGGTCTGGCTGCTCCCGGGCGAGAATCTCACGGTAGTAGGGCCGATCGAGGTGCACACGCCGGCTCGCGAACTCGGCGCAGGGCTCGTCATTCTCGATCCACCACTTCCTCGCGTCACCGACCAGCCGGAGCCCGTCGCCCTCCTCGATGCCGGCGTCGTTGAAGAGCTTGCGGAGCTTCGAGGTCGGAGAGTTGGAGACGATCACGAGCTCGGCCCCCGCGCCCCGCAGCCGCTGGCAGAGCCCGAGCGACCCTTCCACGAGCCCGTGGCCGTGATCCTGAAGGTAGGTCCGCATGGCCGGCCCGAACTTCTCGGAGCCGTACTCGTGCGCCGAGCCGTGGCCGGCGCGCTGGATGCCCTCCCTCCAGCGACCTGCGCCCCTGGCGTCCCCTCCGTCGTCGAGGTAGCGGCACACCGCCCCGGTGGCCAGGAGCTCATCCTCGTCCACGAAGGCCGTCAGGAACCCCCTCGGCCACCACCCGTGCCGGTCCGGCTCGTCGTGCGCGGCGCGGAGGAAGCCCTCGAATTCGCTGCGAGCGACCTCCACTGGCAGCCCGAGGTCTCTCGAGACCTCGAGGACGAAGCTCTCGTTGATGAAACGCGCCTCGCCTCCCTGGTCCGTCCACACGCCGTCGAAGTCTGAGAGGATCTTCATGGATTGTCGTTTCGAGTGGGGCGGGCCCGCGGACGCGCCCTGCCACGGGATGGAGGGCGACTGGGGCCCCCCTTGCGTTGACCCGTTCCCCCCATGGGAATGGGCCCCTTCTTGGCTAGGATCGCCCCATGGCACTGAATGACGACCTGGCCGAGGCTCTCGATGAGCGCCCTCACGGAGCCCGCCAAACGGCGGCCGTGCTGCTGACCGTCGCTGTCGGGGGCTGGCTCATTGTGGTCGCCAAGTCCTTCCTTGTCCCGCTTGTCCTGGCCTCGTTCACGTTCATCCTGGTCCAGGCCCTCGACCGCGTCTGGGGGCGGATCACCGTCGGCGGTCATCGGCTGCCGCCGGTCATGACGACCTTCCTCTCGGCCACCTTCCTGACCCTCGTCGGCGCGACCATCATCAACCTGGTTGCAGCGAACGCGGGAGGCATCGCCGCGGCCGCGCCGGGCTATCAAGCGCGACTCACGGATCTCGTCAACCAGTTCGAGACCAACGTCCTGGGCCTCGACATCGAACCCGGCGGCGCGGATCTCTCGGATCGCTTCCTCAAGCACCTGAACGTCGCAGGCCTCGCGACCCAGCTCGCATCCGGCGTCGCCAGCGCCGTGGGCAACCTCTCCGTGGTCCTGGTCTACCTGTTCTTCCTGCTCCTCGAGCGCCCCTTCTTCGAGCGAAAGATGGCCCTCGTCTTCCGCGACAACCAGCGGCGCGCCGAGATGATCGGGATCCTCCAGAGGATCGACCATGACGTGAGCGTCTACCTCGGGCTGAAGTCCCTGGTCAGCCTCCTGACTGCCCTCCCCGCGTACGGGATCATGCTCTGGGTCGGCCTCGACTTCGCCGAGTTCTGGGCGCTCCTGATCTTCGCGCTCAACTTCATCCCCAACGTGGGCTCGCTTGTCGCCACCGTGCTCCCGTCCAGCATCGCGCTGGTCCAGTTCGACACCCTGGGGCCCTTCGCGCAAGTCGCCCTGGGGATCACAAGCGTGCAGCTGATCGTTGCCAACGTGGTGGAGCCGAACCTGCTCGGCCGGCGGCTGAACATGAGCCCCCTCCTCGTGATCACGGCCCTCGTGGGCTGGAGCATGCTCTGGGGTGTGCCGGGCGCGTTCCTGTGCGTCCCGATGACCAACATCGCCCTCCTGATCCTCGCGAACGTGGCCTCGACCCGCTGGATCGCGGTGCTGCTCTCCCGGGACGGAGCCCTCGTCGAGGAGGGCGTCAGGTGACAAGAGAGGCGTTCATGCTCACGGTCCCTCACCAGGGGGTCCGCCAGGTCTCGGCCGTCTGGGACCTCCCCGAGGGACCACCGAGGGCCACCTTCGTCCTCGCCCACGGTTCCGGCGCGCCGATGTCCTCCGAGTTCCTGGAGGACATCGCGCCGCGCCTCGCCCGGGCCGCTGGGCTCGCTGTGATGCGCTTCAACTATGCCTATGCCGAGCTGATGGTGCGCACGGGCGGGCGCCGCCCACCCGAGCGACGGCCGGCGCTGGAGGTTGTTCACCGGGCCGCGCTCGATGCCGCCCGAGCCCGCTACCCCGACCTCCCGCTGATCGGCGGTGGAAAGTCACTGGGAGGGAGGATCTCCACTCTCCTCGCCGCCGAGGGCGCCGCGCTCGACGGCCTGATCCTGCTGGGCTACCCCCTCCATCCGCCGGGCAAGCCGGAGCGGCAGCGGGTGGAGCACTTTCCCGACGTCATGGTCCCCACGCTCTTCCTCCAGGGCACACGGGATGCGCTGGCAGACCTCGAGCTGCTACGTCCGGCGCTCGAGCGCTTCGCCGGCGACCAGACCCTCCACGTGGTCGAGGGTGGTGACCACTCGTTCTCGGTCCTCAAGCGCAGTGGCCGGACCACGCAGGACGTCTTCGACGAGCTCACGGCGGCGGTGGCTGCCTGGGCGGACGCTGCTCTCTGAGCACGACAACTCCCGGGCAAGGCAGCGCCCCTTGAGGGCGGCTCCCCGCGGAGGGCAGCTCCCGGGGCGACCCGTCGTCAGCCCCGCGCGGCGCCCGGGTTACCCGGTCGCGGCAGCCTGCGCAGACGAAGCCCGTTGGAGCCCAGGCCCAGCTCCTCTCGCTCATCGGAGCGGGGGCTGTCGCCCCCCCAGATGAAGGAGGTGGTCCGGAACCGCTCCAGCTCGGGCGCGTATCGAAGCACGGGGGGGGTGACCCTCTCCGGCTCAGCAGCTCGCACGACCGAATCACTCTCCAGGAGGCCCGTCACCGACAGGGCGGTCCCGAGCAACACCAACCCGACCACGGCCAGAAGCCGATAGCTGCTGTCCCGACCCGATGAGGGGGCAGGCAGGGGGGCCGTGGAGGGGAGGAGGGTGCTCATGGCTATCTGTTCGCAGGAGGTATGCGTCTGGAGACGACCAGGTGCCTCATTTTCTTGCGAACGACACACCCGCCTGCGGGCAACAGCATGGGGAGTGCGACCCAAGGCCGCATCCAAAAAGGACTTAGCGCCACACCCAAACTTGGCCCGGGGCCCGTTTTGGCGCCCCAAGCCCCGCCCCAGGGGTCACCCCTGCAGCCAGGCTTCCCAGGCGTCAAAGGAGGTCTCCCTCCCCAGGAAGGCGGCTGCCATGGCCCCCGCGTCGTCTGAACCACCCTGTCCAAGGACAGTGTCACGGTAGCGCTTGGCCTTCTCAGCGCTCATCAGGTCGCTGCCGAACTCGCTCGCGAAGTCCTTGGAGATCACCAGGGACCACATGTAGGTGTAGTAGTTCGAGGAGTAGCCGTGCAGGTGGCCAAAGGCGCACTGCATCGCGGTCCCCGGGACCTTCTCGAAGAAGGTCAGGTCCCGCTGGAGCTGCCCGAGGAGCTCCCCAGGGTCCACCCCGGCGGGGTCGCGGTCGTAGAGGGTGAGGGCGAACTGCGCGTAGAGCATCTGCCCCATGACGTTCATGCCCTTGCCGAACTCCTCGGCCGCCCTGAGCTTGTCGACCAGCGCCTCGGGGATCGGCTCCCCGGTCTCGTGGTGGGTCGCGAAGCGCTGGAGCACCCCGGCGCTCCACCCCCACTCCTCATAGAGCTGTGAGGGGACCTCGACAAAGTCCCACTCGCAGGCGATCCCGGCGAAGCCGTGGAAACGATGGGTGGAGAACAGGTGGTGGAGCAGGTGCCCGACCTCGTGAAAGAACGTCGTGACCTGGTCGTGCAGCAGCAGCGCGGGGTCGCTGTCTGTCGGCGCCGGGAAGTTACAGACCAACGCCGCCTCCGGGAGAGCGCCGCCCTCGACGCCGCTCCGCATCTGGAACATCGCGGCGTGCTTGAACTTGCCGTCCCTCGGAAACATGTCGAGGTAGAAGCGAGCCACCGGCCGGTCTCCCTCAAAGACGTCGTAGCACTCGACGGACGCGTGCCAAGGAGAGCCGGCCTCGGACCGCTTGATCTCCACGCCGAAGAGCATCTCCGTGGTCGCCAGGATGCCGTCTCGAACCCTGTCGTAGGCGAAGTAGGGCCGGACCGACTGGGAGTCAAAGCTGTGCTTGCGGCGCTTGACGCGCTCGGCAAGGTAACGCGACTGCCAGGCCTCGACGCGCTCGGCCGCGGGGTCGATGGACCGCAGCTCCTCCAGCAGGTCACCAAACTCAGACTCTCCCACCGGCCTCGCCCGGGCGGAGACACGCTCGGCGAAGTCTCGCGCGGCCTGCGCGGTGCCCACCATCTTGTCCTCGCACGCCCAGTGCGCCCAGTGGTCGTACCCGAGCGTCGTCGCCAGCTCGTGACGCTTCGCCAGCAGGCGGTTGAGCACGTCGACGTTCTCCGGGAAGGCGCGCAGGTTGAACTCCTTGTGGAAGTCCCGCCGCACGTCATCGCGGTCGGCATAGAGCATGACCGGGAGAAAGTCAGTCGGGTCGGTCGAGAGCGTCACCGACCCGTCCGCGTCCTCGGGGTGGGCGGCGAGGAAGTCGGCGGGCAGCCCTGCGAGGGCCGCGTGCCCCTCCGCGATGCGGAGCGTCCGCCCGCCGGCCATGATGTTCCGGTCGAACTCCTGCCCCACGTGGATGAGCTCCTCCTGCAGCGCCCGCACTCGCTCACGGGTCGCGTCATCCTTGTCCACGCCGCTCCGGCGGTAGTCACGCAGGGCGTGCTCCACGTAGCGCCGGACGTCGCCCGGGAGGTCGTCCCCGACGTCGAGATCGGCGAAGCGCTCGTACGCGCCGCGGTGGAGGTTCAGCTCCGTCACGAACGCAGAGATCTTCTGGCTCGCGACCTCGGCCCCCTCGCGCACCGCCTCGTCGGGGTGTACCGACGAGAAGAGCTCGGCGAGCCCGGAGATCTCTCCGATCTCCCGACCGATGCGGTCGAAGGTCGCCGAAACCTCCTCGGCGCTGGCACCCGAAGGGAGCGCGAGGAGCGCGTCGAGTCCACGCTGGGCGGCCTCAAGCTGCTGGTCGACGAGGGCAGAGAAAGAGGCGGCGTCGTGCTGGGTCATCGTTGTTCGATGTCGTTGGCGTAGCGATGGAGGAGTTCCATCTGGCGGTGAAAGTCGTGATCGACGGCGTCCCCAAGCGGGGCCTTGAAGTAACCCGCGAGGTGCTCGAGGGCGCCGGCTTCACCCCGGCGGCTCGCGAGATCGGCGAGCCGGGCCAGGTCGATGATCAGGGGTGCAGCCAGGGCCGAGTCGCAGCCGGACCAAGTGAACTGGAGCGACATCTTTGCGCCCAGGAAGCCCTCGAAGTGGACGAAGTCCATGGCCGTCTTCCAGTCCCCAAGCGAGGGGACGTAGTCGATCCCCACCTGAGTCGAGAGGTCCGGGGAGCTCCCATCCAGGATGGACCGAAGCGCCTCGTCCTTGGTCTTCAGCTTCTTGGCCTTGTGGGCCGGGTCCTTCAGGACCTCGCCGTCACGGTTGCCGAGCATGTTGTAGCCCTGCCACGCGAGGACGTTGAGCGCACGCGCCTTGAACATCGGCGCGAGCGCCGACTTGAGGAGCGTCTCTCCCGTCTTACCGTCGTTCCCGGCCACGGGCACCCCGGCCTGCTGCGCCAGCTCGAGGAGGGCAGGGATGCCAGCTCCGATGCTCGGGGTGAAGTTGACGAAGGGGCGGCCCGAGGAGATCGCCGCGTACGCGTAGATGATGGACGCCGGCTGGTCGACGCCGGCATCGAGCGCAGCCTCGAGGGCCTCGAGCGAGTCCCACGCGGCCTGAGGCGCGAACTCCGCCTCCGTGCTGGCCACGTGCACCATGACGGTCCTCGCCAGCCCATGGTCGGCCATGAAACCGTCGAGGTCCCCCACCAGCTGGGCGATCTGCTCCCGGGGGGGCTTGCTACCGAGGTCCGCCGCGCGGGCATCCAGGTCCGCAAACCCGGTGTCCGCGGCGTCCAGGACCCCGGGCCGAATGGCGGCCTCGAACGCCGTCGCCTCTGCGGTCGTGGCCGCCACCAGCTCCTGAGAGAGGATGCCGGCGCGGATGAGCTCCCCAGCTGAGGAGGAGAGGTCACGGGTGCAGACGTCGTGCCCGCCGAGGACCAGATCCTCGAGCGGTACGAGGGGTAACCCGTTGAGCGGCGGGTACTCCGTGGGCAGCCCGACCGGGGACACCAGACCGTTACGGAGCCCGGCGACGCCGTACGCCACACAGGTGGAGATCGCTCCGCGAGCGCCGACGAGCCAGAGGCCCGTGGGTCCAGGTGCAGCAGTCGAGTCGGTCACGTTCGTGTCGGCGAGGGAGATCGCGGGGGGAGTGGGACGCGGGCTCCGCTCGGGCACAGGGGGCGAGGGTCAGAGGCCACAGCGGAGATATGGGCGCAAGATTGTGGACGAAGTCCTGCCTGAGGTCCCGCTCCGGACGGGCATTTGCAGGATCATTGCCCGCTGCTACTCGAAGCCTCTGCGCCCCTGGGGGCCCCCGCTTCGCTCTGAACCTCCATGCTCCCAGGAGCACCGGCCCCGCCCTGAGCAGCCGCACCGCGCTGCAGCGCGACCCACCGTGAGACGAGGCCCTCGTCCCTGCGGTCCCACCAGCGCGGGGTCAGGGTCGTCCGGGTCGCCGAGTCCTCCGGCTCCGACTGGACCCCACGGGTCAAGGCGCCAGCATCCCCGCGGTCCTTCAAGCCCGAGGGGTTCAGACCACCCGAGTCGACGCTGGTGGATCCCAGGTCTCCGGGGCCAACGCGGGAGGCCTGTGCTGCTGCCTCGCTGCCGTCCGCCGAGCGAGGCCCCTCACCGTCCTCCTCCCCGGTTCCGCGCGGCTCCCCCGGTCCGCGCTCCTCGGTGTCTGCTCGGCGCTCCAAGGGCGCGCCCGGATCCTGATCCCCCGGCTCGAGGGACATGGACTCCGCGGTGGCGGCGGCCTCCGCCAGCGCCTCCGCCAGCTCCGAACCGGGCGGCGCCTCGAGCGCCAGCGCCTCCAGCCTCTCTGCCACCTCTCGCATCTGGTCACGACGGCGGTCCGAGGTCCCGCCGGATGCCGCCGACGCCGCCGCTCGCTCCAGCTCGCCGCGGGTCGCATCGTCCATCGCCGCGGCGCCATCACGCGCCAGCGCCGCGAGATCCGATGAGAGCCTGAACGAGCGAGCCCGCTCCCCCTGACCGGACTCCATGGACGACTCTCGTGCCCCGACACACACAACGAGGAGGGCCACCGCGATCAGCGGCATGGCCACGAAGGCCAGGGTGTGGGGCGTCGCCACCTCGAGCACCTCACGGCGCGAAATACTCTTCAGGACACGCTCGGCGCCGAGCTCCGACATCACGGACGGGGCAGGCCGCTTGCCAGCCTCGAAGGCCGCGAGATAGGCGCCGCGGAGCGAGAGGTCCTCGTCCACCCGCGTCGCGACCGCCCCGTCCGAGATGGCGTTCGCGCGACTCCAGGTCCAGAAGGCGAGCGTCCCCAGGAGCAGCGCCAGCCCAAGCAGGTCCGGCCGCTCCAGGTCCGACCCGCTTAGCACAGCAAGGGCGGCCGTCACCGCAGCCGTGGAGATGGCCACACAGATGCCCTGCGCCGTGTATCCCTGCCTGGCTCGGCTGGCCACAGCGCGGTTCAGCTGGACGAAGACGCGCAGCGCAGGCGCCGTGGTCGGCTGTGTGGTGCTCCTCCGCGGTGACGCCATCAGCGCGGGGTCGCTTCCCCCACAGGCTCTGGTACGAAGGGCACGGACGCCATCAGGTCGCCCGGGAGCCCGTCGAGCTCGACGGTGGACATGATGAAGAGGACCTCGGACCCGGTGTCCGGGAGGAGCCAGACATTGGGGCGCCAGCCGGTCTGCACGACGCACTCAGGAAGCGCCGCGGTGACGAGGGTGTCGCCCTGGGAGAAGAACGCGACGTTGATGAGGTTCCCCATGGCCGTAGCAGCCAGCACCTCTCCACCTCCGCTACCGGGATCCTGGATCATGCGAGACCCGATCCAACTCCAGGCATGACGACGCATGGAGCGCCCGCGGACGAGATCGAGGAGCAGGTCCTCCATGCGATGAAAGTGCAGCGTCTCCGAGGGGAACTCGCCCGTCTGGGAGTCCCGGGCCCCCGCTGCCTCGCGCCACGCTGCGTAGAGGTAGGTCTCCCCGCCCGAGGGCGAGACCACGTCGTGGGTGCGGACGCCGCTGCGCACCTCCTCCCGGGTCGGGGGCGGGTCCTTCGCGACGTACTTGACGTTGGATCCCTGCGGCACCCCGAGGGCGAGCATGGCTGCCGTGAGGCCATCGGGGTTCACGTCCGTCAGAAAGAGGGTCTCGTGCGTCGCCCCTTGAGTGGTGGCGAGCAGGTACTCGAGCAGCTCGTTCAGGATCTCCACGCGGGCGCTGAAGCCGAGCGCCTTTTCCTCGGTCGAGAGCTGGATCCCCATCTCGCGGAACGCGCTGACCAGCTGCGCCTGCTCATCGGCCGAGGCCTCTGCGCCCCGGCCAGCGGGGTCTTGTGCCGGTCGCGGCGGCCCGGAGGATCCTGAACCCGACTCCTGGGAGCCAGCGCCGAGCGCGACGGGGGCAGGGGCTCCGCCCTCGCTGGAGGGGGCCTCGTTCAAGGAGAGGAACGCGGCGCCGAACGCCGAGAGCACGAGGGCCGGAGTCTTGAGTGGGTGGAGCATGGGATGCGCAGACGGACGGGGTGGACCTCAAGGGTCGTGATAAAGCCAGCAGCGACATCATCGGCGGCGACACTGGCTGTGGCGACTCTTGCTCTGGTGAGACTGGCTCTGGGCAGACTGGCGGGAGGGCAACGGGCAGCGAGGATACTGGCCGCGGGGCGACTGGCCTGTGGACCCGCGCAGGCGAAACGTAGTCCATCCTGGCGGGTTCAGCGAATCCTCTGGGCCGAGGGCACGTCGAAGTTACGCTCCGTCCGGCTGAACAGCCCCGAACCATGTTCGACTGGACCCTCGCTGGCCTGCTCTACCTCTCGGTGGAGTTGATTGGGATCGCCTCGGCGGTTCACGTCCTGCTTCAGGGCCGCACCCCCCAGGGCGCGGTGGCGTGGCTGTTCTTCTTGGTCGCCGTGCCGCCCTTGGCCGTCCCGCTCTACTGGGTCTTCGGTCCCCGCCGCTACGAGGGCTATCGCACCGCACGCCTCGAGGGCAACGCGGTCTTTGACCCCGTGGTCGAGGCGCTCAGGGATTCCGGAGAGCGCTTCTTCGTCGATGCGCCTGAGCGGCCCGCGCTCCTGGTGGCCCTCGAGCGGCTCGTCCGTCTCCCCTTCCTGAGCCACAACCGGGTCGAGCTGCTCGTGGACGGCGAGCGGACCTTCGAGGCGATCCTCGAGGAGATCGAGAGCGCCAAGCGCTACGTGCTGGTGCAGTTCTACATCGTCCGAGACGACGGGATCGGAAGGCGGCTCGAGGCCGCGCTCACCACGGCCCTCGGGCGCGGCGTGAGGGTCTACTTCCTGTTCGACGGGATCGGCTCCGCGACGCTCAAGTCGGCCTACATCACACGCCTGCGACGCGCCGGCGCCGAGATGGACGCCTTCGCCACTGCGGGCCGGAGCCACCGCCTCCAGCTCAACTTCCGGAACCACCGCAAGGCCGTGATTGTGGACGGCAAGGTGGCCTTCACCGGCGGCCTGAACATCGGCGATGAGTACCTCGGCGCCGACCCCAAGCTCTCGCCCTGGCGCGACACCTTTGTCCGCATCTCCGGGCCCGCAGCGCAGGGCGTTCAGCTGTCCTTCCTCGAGGATTGGCACTGGGCCACCGAGGACCTCCCCGACCTGACCTGGGCGCCGGAGGCGGACACCGCCGGCGAGGACCAGTCGGTCCTGATCGTCCCCACCGGACCTGCGGATCCAATGGAGTCCTGCAGCCTGCTCTTCGTCGGCCTGATCCACCGCGCGCAGGACCGACTCTGGATCGCGACGCCGTACTTCGTGTTCGACCAGCAGATCACCTCGGCCCTGCAGCTCGCCGCGCTGCGCGGCGTCGACGTCCGCATCCTGCTCCCCGCCATCGGAGACCACGCCGCCACGCACTTCGCGGGGTGGAGCTACTTTGACGAGGTCCTGGAGAGCGGCTGCCGGATCTTCCGCTACACCGCGGGCTTCTGCCATCAGAAGGTCCTCCTGGTGGACTCTGACCTGGCGCTGGTTGGGAGCGCCAACCTCGACAACCGCTCCATGCGGCTCAACTTCGAGCTCGGCGCGCTCGTGGAAGGCGAGCGGTTCGCCGCGCAGGTTGAGACCATGCTCACCGAGGATCTCGTCCGCTCGGAGGAGGTGCAGGTCGGCGACTTCGGCCGCCAGCCCTTTCACTTCAGGCTCCTCGCGCGCTTCGCCCGGCTCTTCGCTCCGATCCTCTGAGCCCCGCCCACCGGGCTGCGCATCGCCACGTATGCTCGGTCCACCCGCCTGTCGCTGAACCGTCCCCAGCCCGTTAGCCCCCATGCACACACCCCTCTGGTCCCTCGGACCCGTCGCAATATTCGCCCTCACGGGCTCCCTCGCCGCCGGCCAGGACGCCGCCAAGCCCCGCTTCGAGAACGGGGAGGCGCAGGTGGTCGAGGCCTTCAAAGACCGCAAGAACTGGGAGCAGTTTCACCTCTGGGTGGAGACCGAGTTCGACTCCGACGGCGACGGGAAGAAGGACCGCATGCACGTGGACGTCACCGTCCCGGGGCAGTGCATGTCCGAGGGCCTCAAGGTCCCGGTCATCTACAACACGAGCCCTTACTTCTGGGGCACGAGCGGCACGAGCGAGGAGTTCTTCTGGAACCCCGATCATGAGGTCGGCGCCAAGCCGCCGGAGCGTCCCCACCCGCCGGAGATTGAGCGCAAGGACTTCCGTCCCCTCAACTCCACCCGCTACATCCGCCAGTTCGTGCCGCGTGGCTTCGCGGTAGTGCACTCGGCCTCACCGGGTACCGGCTACAGCCAGGGCTGCCCCACCATCGGCGCCGACAACGAGTCGCTCGCTCCGAAGGCCGTGATCGACTGGCTCAACGGTCGCGCGCGCGGCTTCACCGCGGCGACGGGCGGCGACCCGGTCGAGGCGACCTGGTGCACCGGCAAGGTCGGGATGATCGGGACGTCCTTCAACGGGACCCTCCCCCTCGCCGCCGCCACCACGGGCGTTGAGGGCCTCGAGGCCATCATCCCGGTCGCCCCCAACACGTCCTACTACCACTACTACCGCGCAAACGGCCTGGTCCGTCACCCCGGCGGCTACATGGGCGAGGACATCGATGTCCTCTACGACTTCGTCCACAGCGGCGATCCCACACGGCGAGATTGGTGCAACGAGAACGTCCGCGAGGACGAGCTCGAGAAGTACCTCGACCGGGTCACGGGCGACTACAACGACTTCTGGGCGGGGCGGGATTACCTGAACGACATCGACGGCGTGCGCTCCGCCGTCCTGATGGCCCACGCGTTCAACGACTGGAACGTGATGCCGGAGCACAGCGTCCGCATCTACGAGGCCCTCAAGGAGAAGGGCGTGCCGGTGATGTGCTACTTCCACCAGGGCGGGCACGGCGGCGACCCGCCCTTCTGGCTCGTGAACCAGTGGTTCACACGCTACCTCTACGACATCGACAACGAAATCGAGGCCCAGCCCCGTGCCTGGATCGTCCGTGAGTCCGACAAGCGCGGCGAACCGACGCCCTACGCGGACTACCCCAACCCCGAGGCCTCCCTCGTGGACCTCTTCCCCACAGGGAAGGGCGCGCGCGTCGGCGAGCTGGCGATGACGGCGTCCTCCGGCGAGCAGTCGCTGACCGACGCCCCGGCGACCTCTGGCGCCAAGCACGCCGGCGCGAGTTCCTCGGACGCACGGCTCCTCTTCGCCTCCCCGGAGCTGGTGGCCCCCTTGCACCTCTCGGGGCACTACGAGATGAAGATCCGCGTGGCCTCGAACAAGCCCGCGGCGAACCTGTCCGTCTGGCTCGTCTCCCTCCCGTTCGAGGAGGGCGCGACCATCAACGACAACATCATCTCGCGGGGCTGGGCGGACCCCCAGAACCGCAACTCCATGACCGAGAGCTCACCGCTGGTCCCCGGCGAGTACGTGGACCTCGCCTTCCGCCTGATGCCGGATGACCAGATCGTGCCTGCGGGCGCGCAGCTCGGCCTGATGATTTTTGCGAGCGATCCGGAGTTCACCCTCCAACCAAGAGCCGGGACCAAGCTCACCGTCGACCTCGCTGGCACGAGCATCGGGCTCCCCGTCGTCGGCGGCGAGGCTGCCCTCAAGAAGGCACTGGGCCGCGACTAGCCCTCGGCGAGGGCCAGGCACATGTGGATCTCATCCACCTGTCGGCCCTCCACCTTCACCGCCCGGGGCTCGCGGCCCCAGGCGGTGAAGCCCAGGGACTCATAGAGGGCCTGCGCTCCTGGGGCCTCCGCCGAGACGGAGAGCTGGATCACTTCCAGACCCTCTGTGTTCACGGCGCAGGCCAAGGCAGCCTCGATGACCTTGCGGGAGAGTCCGCGTCGCCGACATGACGGGCGCGTGTAGACCCCCCAAATGGTTCCGCGGTGACGCATCTTGGCTCGGCGATCCCGGTGGAGGCCAGCCACGGCACAGAGCTCGCCGTCCTCGTTCTCCGCGCAGAGCACCGGGCTCTCCTCCGACGAGAGCCGAGCCTCCATGACCTCGAGGTCCAGACACTCGTCGTCCGCGAGGTCGCCCAGGAAGGAGCCGGGCGTATCCACCAGCATCTCCCTGCGAAGCCCTACGTATTCGGCGGCATCCGCAGGCACGAGCCTTCGGATCCGATAGTCACCGATCACGCGTCCTCGAAGGTCACGCCGACCCGGGCGAGGTCATCCTTCACCAGGTCGCGAACCGCCTCGGCGAAGACTCGAATTTCGTACTGCGCGTCGGGCTTGAGCCGCTGCTGAAGGAAGTGCAGGACGCCTTGCAGGGACACCGTCCAGTAAGCCTGTGTGTACAGGCTCTGGGGCAGGATCATCCGCGCGATCTCCTTGGCCACGCCACGCTCGATCCGAGCCTCGTAGCGCTTGAACGCGTCCTCGCACTCGGCGAGCATCAGCTTGCGCTCGCCCGCGTGGTCGAAGTCCTCGGGCAGGTCGAAGGACGCCTGCTTGTTGCCGTGGGGCGGGTTCGCCCGCATCACGGTCGGGACATAGAACTCGGGGGTCCAGCGAACATAGCGACCCGAGACCTCGTTCCACGAGCAGCCCTTGTCGGTGTCGAACATCACGTCGAACACCTCCAGCGAGACCTCCGCGCCGTCGACCTCGTAGGTACGCCAGCCGCTGCCGACCTGGTACTTGAAGGCCTGACGAAAGACGAACAGCGGCGCCTTCCAGTGGAACGTGAAGAAGGAGTGGCGGAACGGCGACGTGTGGCCGTGCTCCCAGAGGAAGGAGCAGAGCTTGCGGTCCTTGTCCTCGAACCCTTCCTTCTGCTTGTCGTATGAGATTCGAGCGCTGTTGACGACCTTGAGAGCAGGGTCCTGCTCCATCCGGTCCACGAGCGCAACGAAGCCGATCCCGTCCCCGAGCGCATCGATCGCGCCCTCAGGACGGTCGAGTGCGGTGATGGCCATGGCCACATGATATGAAGTCGCGATCCCGGCTCCCCAGGGAACTGGCTGGAAGCCCGGCTCCGCCCCGGTTGCTTCCCCTCCGCGGATCGCTAGAGTCCGCCCCATGTCCACATTCAGCCGCCTCGTCCTCCTGGCCCCCCTCTTCTTCGGCGCCCTGGGGTCCAGCTGCGTCACCTTGGACAAGGAGGCGGCGATCTCCCCGGACGCGCCCGTGGAGTTCTATCGGGGCGCCCGCTCGCTCCGCGGAGTCCCCCTCACCTCCATCTCGACCGAGGCGCAAAGGACGCGAGCGAGCGGCAGGATGGACGTTCGTGCCGTGGAGAAGGTCGCCGCCTCGGCCCGCCCGGCGGTGCTCAGCATCTACTTCAAGACCAAGCAGGCCGCCCGGGTCCGGCTCCTCCCCTTCAGCATCCCCGGACTGGGGTTCCCGGTCTCGCTCCCAGGATCCGGCCTAGGGTCAGGCTTCATCATCCACGAGGACGGCTACGTGCTGACCAACGCCCACGTCATCCGCGGGGCGTCCGACCACTGGGCCCTGAGCGCCACTGGCCAGGAGCTGGACCTGGAGGTCCTCGCCGTCGACCCGGTCTTCGACCTCGCGCTGCTCAAGATCATCGGGACACAGGGCCCCTTCCCGGTGATCCCCCTGGGCGACTCGCGCAAGGCCCCGGTGGGCAGCTGGGCCGTGGCGGTCGGCAACCCGCTTGGCCTCGGGCACACGGTCACCCTCGGGATCATCAGCCAGACCGGCCGCCACCTCTCCGGCGTCAACCCGGAGGAGGGCCGAGAGATCTCCTTCATCCAGATGGATACCGCCATCAACCCGGGGTCATCCGGCGGGCCTCTCATCAGCCTGACCGGCGCCTGCGTCGGCGTGAATACCGCGGGCTATGTCGAGGCCAACGGCATCAGCTTCGCCGTGCCGACGACCCAGGTGAAGGAGTTCCTCAACGAGGTCCTGAGGGGCGAACCGCAGGCGCCCTGACCGCCTCTCTCCGGCTATCGCCGCAGGGAGACGAGCAGGACCTCACCGCCGCCGTCCACGAGGCGGAGGCGGTCGTCGCCAGTCACCAAGACTCCCCGCGCGGCCTCAAGGGCAGCCATCAGACGAGACTCCTGCTCCATGAGCTCCGGCGCCCCCGCCATGCGCGTGGCGAGGATCTCCGAGAGCTCCAGCACGTCACCCTCGAGGGTGTACCCGGCGCGCAACCGGTTGACGCCCGAGTCGCCGGAGAAGGACCCCCCCGGCCCGAAGGTCAGCACGACCTCGGTATCGCCCACCATTTGCTTGCCGTCAAGCTCGCCCACGACCCACTCCCCCTGCACCGCCGGGCTGGCGGTCTCCACGCTCGGGCTCCCCTCTCCCGCGCCGGCACAACCCGGCAGCAGAGCGACGGAGAACGACAAGGACGAGAGCAGGAGCGTGTTTCGAATCAGGTGATGCATGGTCATCGGCGAGGGGGTCACGGGACGATCAAGAGGTGCTCCGCTAACGGTGCTTCAACTGGATCGTCTCGTCCAGTGCCGCCAGTGCCTCCGTCGCATCATCGTCCTGGACCGCCCAGCCCCGCGCACGATCCGCCCAGGCCCTGGCGACCTCGGCCCCCTGCCCCCGAGCCAGGGCTGCCCGACCCCGGAAGACACTGCTGAGCGCGGCGAGGCGCGCCTCAGGGTCGCACCTCGCGCTAGCGTCGGCCACGCCGAACTCAGCCTCGAGCACCGCCCGCGCGATGCGTCCCTGGCGCCAATCCACGAGCAGCAGGGTGGCCTGCAGGGCGGCGCGCTCCCAGCGCTTCGCGTCGACCTCTCCCCCAGGCTCGGGTCCCGGCCCGGATCCGAAGTCATCGAGGATCGCCCGCCCGAGCGCCGCTCGACCGAAGGTCAGGTCCCGGGACGCGGGGCGAGTCCGAGGCTCGCCAGCCATGGCAAACAGACCGCGCTCGAGGAGCCGTTGGGCCTCGACGCCCCCCTTACCTGCTCGCCGGGAGAGCTCCCCCATCATGACGAGCAATCGTCCGTCCACCCCGTCCAACCCGGACACCGACGCTCCCTCCGCAATGAACTCCCGCGCGAGCACCGGGAGCGCCTCCACGGCGCCCACCTCGGCGCTCCATCGAAACCGTACGGCTCCGAGCTCCTCCCCGCGAAAGCGCCGCGCGATGTCTGAGGGGCCCTCGGCGATTGGTCGCCTCGTCACGGCCGCCGCGAGTCGCTGCCAGCCCGGGACCGGACGGCCCGACGCCAGCGCGGGATTACGGCCCGCCACGGTCGCGGCGCTGATGAGCGCCGTCCCCCGCAGCTGCCAGAGGGCCTCGGCCTCGAGCTCGGGGATTCCCGCGTCCGAAAGGCGTCGATCGAGAGCTTCCACGAGGTCGAGGAGCTCGATCAGGGTGCGCCCCGGGTCAAGGGCTGGGTCTGCGAAGGCCCTCGCCGCCGCGACCGCTGCCTCGACGTCCATGAGGTCAGGGGCGCCGACCTCCAGGGGATGGGTGGCCAGGTCGCCGAGTCCGGCCGCCATGGACCAGCGTCCCATGACGGCGATCGCCATCTCGCGCTCGGCCGGATCGCTCCCGGGGCCGGAGAGGCGGCCGACGAAGCGCTCCACCTCGTCGCTCTTGGGGCCACTGAGCCGTCCGAGCGCCTCGAGGCCACGAGCCCTCAGGGTGCCATCCACCTTCTCAAGATCCGAGGTGATCCTGCGCGCGACGTCGTCAGCCAGCTCCGCCGCGAGCCCCCGCCCCTTCGCGAGCTGCAGGGCGGCCTCGAAGCGCACCCGAACCGGCACGTCCGCGCCGAGGAAGCCGGACAGGGCCCTGCGGCCCGCCGCGCTCTGTTGCAGCAGCCCGCAGCTGACCTTGGGCAGCTGAGGGCGCGCGTCCTCCCGCGCATCCGGGCCGTGCATGAGCCACATGGAACGGCGCAGCCCGTCCAGGAGCGCCCCGCTGGCCGCCTCTCCCTCAACGGCGGCGAGGGAGGACGCGACCGCGGCAGCCCGACCATCGGGCATGAGGCGCGACGGATAGGACGGCGCCGCCTCGATCCCGTCGAGCTCCTCGCTCAGCGCCCGCCGCAGCAGCGCCCCCACCTCGGGGTCGCCGGCGAAGGGCGCGAGCAGCTCCACCACCGCCGGGCTCCGTTGCCCTGCGCGTCCCACCAGCTCCATGAGAAGGTCCCGGAAGGACGGGATCGGCACGCCCCGCGGGAGCTGCGCGAGCCAGCGCACCTGGCGTGCCGTGAGGCGCAGGTCGGAGGCGGCGAGGCCGCCCTCATCATCGAAGGCCGCGCGCAGGGCGGCCCCCACCGACGGGGTACCGGCGGCCTCACAGAGCCAGGAGAAGGCCAGGCTGCGGACCTCGGGCCGGGCATCGTCGAGGAGCTCCTCGGCGAGGCGAAGCAGCTGCGCCTCGCCCCCCACGGTCAGCCGACGCCCCACCTCGCGCGCGGCGGCTTCCTGGACCTGATCGCGCGTGTCCCGGAGCCACGGCTCGACCTCGCTTACCGGCAGCGGCTCGGGCCGATCGCTGAGGACGCGCCAGACCTCGAGGGCCTCAGATTCCCTCAGCGCCAGAGTCTCCCTCAAGAGCTCGCGGAGCGGCAGACACCAGGCCGCTCCCTGGATCCACCGCAGGCGGCTTCGGGGCGCGAGCTCCGAATCGGATGCCCGCTGGAGCATGGCCCTCCCCAGAGCGGTCGAGCGCGAACGGCGAACGACGCGCTCGGAGCGCTCATCCAGGTCCCACTCGTCCAGCGACATGGCGAGAGGGCGCTCGAGGGCGGCCAGCACCGCGTCGAGGTCCGGCTTCAGTGGGGATGTTGCGCGGTCGGACGCCATGAGCGCCAGGGCCTCCACCAGGCCGTGCCCCGGCTCCCCGCCCGGGAAGCGCAGGCGGAGATAGCGGACCGCCGCGGCGTCGACCGGCCGATCCAGCCAGACGTCGAACAGCTCCTCGAGAGCCCGCACCGCCTCTCCGCCGAGCCCGCGGGTCCGGGCCAAGAGCGCGCTCTCGGCCAGGTCTCTTGACCGAGCACCCGCCCTCGCCAGCGCGGCGCTGATCTCCGCGCAGGTCTCCGCCGACAGGCCACCGGCCGCGGCAAGTTGAGGCAGGAAGGGCTCGAGCTCGGGGTCGGCGACGAGCGCTCGCGCGAGACGCTCCAAGGCGGCGAGCCTGACCCCGTAGAACGGCGCGGCGAGCCCCGACGAGAGGGCCTCGCAGAGCGCGGCGCCGTCGCCGGCGGAGTCGAGCACCCGCAGCCCCGCGGCCCAGACCTCGGGACGCGGTCGGTCCCGCTCGGAGGTCGGATCACGGGCGAGGAGCACGCCTGCGCGCGCCGCCGCGTCGAGCGCGGTGACCTCTCCAACCCACGCGGGCGCTTCCTGGTCGAGGGTGCCCTCAAGCAGCGCCCTCAACTCGGCCGCTGTGACGGCCCCCTCCGGCGCCATCGCGGTCACCGCGAGCCGCCCCAATTCCGGGGACACCGACCGCAAGGCGATCTCTCTCTCCACGGCCCCGGACCCAGTGCCTCCCTGCGCCGCGAATGCCACGAGCGACGGGGGAGCTGCAGCAGCCCCGGCGGCCAGCGCGCCCACGGCCAGGGAGACGAGCGTGAGCATCGAGGGCTGGCTCAGTGGACCTCGAGGCGGCCGATCTCGACGCCGTCCCAGTTGCGCAGGGCGTTCTGTCGGTAGGCCTCGAGGGCGCGAGCCTCGGAGCTGTCGAGGAATCCGAAGCGACACAGCAGTTCGACCACGACGGCATGCAGTCCACGTAGGCCGCCGTCGTCAACCTTGACCGCGAGGGCTCGATCCTTGCCATGAACTCCGACCACGTAGACCGCCTCGGCGCCGATCTTGGGGAAGAGCCGCCCGCCAGTGACCTCCACGAGGGCCGTGTCGAGCCGCCTGGAGCGCCCTGCGAGGAGAACCGGGTAGCGCTGGACCGAGCTCATGATCCGCTCGCACGCGCGACGCCGCTCGGTGGCCAGGCCCTCCGGGCTCGTGAACCGCGCGAATGCGGTGCCAAGGGCCGAGAGCGGCATCCGAAACGTTGGGGCGCTGCAGCCGTCGATGGCTCGTCCGAGCTCAGCGGGGCCGAGGTCCGTGAAGTCCGCCACCGCGTCGCGGATCAGAGACTGGGACGCAGACTCAAAGTCGAGGTAGGAGTCGACCTCGGCGTTCAGGTGCTTGGTGAGCGCCAAGAAGCCAGCGTGCTTGCCCGAGCAGTTGTTGTGGATCCGCCCCGGCGCGGCACTGCTGGAGATCAGGACCGCCCGCGCCTCGGGGTCCCCCGGGGGCTGGGGCCCGCACCCCAGCTGATCCTCTCCAAGCCCGATCCGATCGAGGAGCCCGCGCGCGGTGGTCACGTGGCACGGCTCAGCGTTGTGCGAGGACACCGCGAGGGCGATCTCCATATCCGAGAGCTTGAAGCGACTCGCCGCGCCGCTCTCGAACATCGGAATAGCCTGCAGCGCCTTGGTCGAGCTGCGCGCGAAGAACGAGTGGTCCCAGGCGCCCACGCCATCCAGCACGCGCCCGGCACCATCCATCAGGCACCAGCTCCCCCTGTGCACAGACTCAACCTCCCCCCCGCGCCAGACGCTCGCGAGAACGGGGGCGTCGGGATATCGAGGCACGGACCGGAGTTCAACGTTTGGGCTCGTCATGACCGACACCTATCTTAGGGGAGTGGGGGTCACTCGTCGCAGCCCCCGTTCCGGGTCACTGCCCCGGATTTCTCCGCTGCCTCTCTGCAGGGCACCTCCCATGTCATCCTCCGAGACACACTCCCTGGTTCCGCTCCGGCTCGTCCGAGTCGTGGTTCGCGAGACTTCGAGCCAGCAGTGGATCTTCCTCGAAGAAGACAACGGTTCCGAGGAGCCGCGTGGCTTCCCCATTGTGATCGGGAGCGGTGAGGCCACGGAGATCCATCGGGTGGTCAACGACATCCCGTCGGAGCGACCGATGACCCACCAGCTGACCCTGAGCGCGATCCACGCGCTGGGCAGCCGGCTGCTCGGGGTCGACGTCGTCGACCTGCGCGCCAACACCTTCTACGCCCAGCTGCGCCTCACGCCGCCCGGTAGCTCTGGACTCGGTAGCTCTGGACTCAGTAGCTCTGGGCTCGGCGGATCGGACCCTGACGACACCGACGAGATCCTCGTGGACGCCAGGCCGAGCGACGCCCTCGCCCTCGCCCTGCGCGCCGGCGCCCGCATCCGCATCGCTGAGTCGGTCCTGGAGCAGGTCCGCACGGACAAGTCCCAGGACATCCTCCCGGACGACGCTCCGCTGGAGATCGACATCGACCCCTCCGAGCTCGGTCCTCCCGAAGAGGAGACGGGCGAGGAATCAGACGAAGAACCGGACGAGCTGTGAGCGGCTCCCCCGCAGGCCAAGGGGGGCGCCGGCAGAGGCGACTGCTGCTGGGCGTGGTCCTGATCGGCGCACTGTCCTGCGCCCTGCGCCTCTGGCCCATTGGGCATGGGGCACCCACGCCTGAGTTCGTGCCCGACACCCACGTCGTGCGTAACGCCCTGCACATGCTGGGCGACCGCGACCTCGTGCCCCCCGCCAACGCGTACTCGTCTTACCCCTACCTGCTGCCCTACCTCCTACTGCCGGTCTACGCGGCGGACTTCGTCTGGGGTTCCCTCCAGGGAGACTGGAGCGGCGGCGAGGAGTACGGCCGACTCCTCAAGGAGGTCCCCTGGCACGCGCACCTGCTGGCGCGCGTCCTCCTGGCGCTGATCGCGGCCACCGCGCCCCTGTTCATCCTGATGGCGGCGCGCGCGGCAGGCATGCGAGCCGGTGCCTGGATCGCCGCGACGCTGTGCGCCACCTCCCTCCTGCACCTGCAGCTCTCCGTGCAGGAGCGCCCCTGGGCCCCCATGGCGGCGGCCATCGCCGCGACGGCCTGGGGCTCGGCCGTTCACGTGGGCTCGGGCTCCAGGCGCTCGCTCCTGTGGACCTCGGTGGCCGCGGCCGCGGCGTTCTCCATGCATCAGGCCGGAGGTCTGGCCCTCGGCCTCGTCGGTCTCGCCTGGCTCCTCGCCCCGGATCCAGAGCTGGCGCCCGTGCATCGGGTTGAACCCGTGGATCAGGCGGAACGCGGCGACCGGATCAAACGCAAGCTCATCCGCGGGGCCTCCGCCGTGGCCCTCTTCTGGGCCGTGTCTCTGGCCGTGGGTCACCCCTATCTCCTCCGCTACGGTCTAGCGGCCGACGTCGCCGCCCAGGACCTCGTCCGGGACGACCAGACCCAGATCACCTTCGGCGCGCAGCAGGTCGTCCTCGGGCTCCGCGGCGCAACGTTCACCGGGCTCACCCGCGCCTTCCTCGGCTATGACCCGGTGCTCCTCATCGCAGGGCTCGCCGGCCTGGTCCTGGCACTGCGGCGCCGCGCCCTCGTACCGGCGATGGTCTTCGTGCTCGGCTGGGGCGCGTTCTTCATGACCAACCAGAACGAGCACATTCGGTACCTGCTCCCCATGGCCGTGCTGATGTCGCTCCCCGCAGGGCTTCTTCTTGAGCGACTCGTCCGCCACCCCCTGGGAGCGGTCGCGACCGGACTCGCGCTCGCCCTGCCCTTCGTGCAGGCCGTGCGCTTCGACTGGCTCCTCCGACAGGACGACACCCGCATCCTCGCCGCCGGGATGCTCACCGACCTGCCAGCGGGGAGCCGCGTCGCCATCGATGTCTATGGCCCGGTGGTGCCCCAGACGCTCTCCGCCCTGGAGACCACCGCGTCCCTGCGCGAGGCCACGGGGAGCTCGCTCTACGGAAGAGAAGAGCACCGCCGGATGATGCTAGAGGCCGGGCTCCCCCAGGCCCCTGGCGTGGACGCGCTCCGCCTCGAGGACGTCTTCGAGTACGACCTCCGCCACGGGGGCACCTGGATCCGCGAGGGCCTCACCGCGGAGCACGGCGCCACCACGCAGGACGTCCTCGCCAGTCTCGGCGTCACCCACCTCCTCCTGGTGGATCGGACGCCGGGCGACGACGCCCCTCCGCCCCTGATCGACCCCGCCGCCTCCCGCCCGCTTGAGGGCTCCCCGCCCGGCAGCCCACCGGTCCCCAAGCTGGCGCCGCTCGAGCTCTCGACCGACGCCTCGTGGCAGGTCCACCCCGCATGGACCCAGCCGACGGGACCCGTCGTCCCACCCGTGGAGGGCGGGGCGGTGGACGCCCACCTGCCCACGGCCATGTCCTTCCCCCTGAGCGATCTCTGGTCCGTGCGCCGACCGGGACCGAAGCTCCAGCTCTTCGCCCTCCCGCCCCGCTGACCTCGCTACACTTCGCCCGCGGCATTCGCCGTGCGGAGGCGTGGCAGAGCGGCTGAATGCACCGGTTTTGAAAACCGACGTGCCGCAAGGTACCGGGGGTTCGAATCCCTCCGCCTCCGCCATTCAAGCTTCGAGCGTGGCCCGCGCTGGCTCTGATCTAGCCCCTGGCCGTCGCCGAGCGCGACCTGCTCTTGGGTGAGCCTCCGGGGCTCCGCGGACACCCGCGCTCGCGAGCCCTCGCCCTCGCACGCAAGCAGCCTCCTCCGGCCTCGCCCGGTGCCTCCGTTCGGCAGCCGAGCTCGCACCCCGCAAATCATCCGCGCCGGCTCCTGGCAACCACCCTGGCGTCGATCTAGCTTGGGCGCCATGAAGGTGAGCCATGAGTGAGATCAGCTGTCCCCATTGCAAGAAGGCGTTCCAGGTCGACGAATCGGGCTACGCGGAGATCCTGAAGCAGGTCCGGAACGAGGAGTTCGAGCAGCAGCTCCACGAGCGCCTCGAGCTGGCGGAGCGCGAGACGCTCGCCAAGCTCGAGAAGGCCGAGGTCGCGAAGGACCTCGCGGTCAAGGAGGCGCTCACCGAGGCCGTGCAGGAGCGCGACCAGGCGCGCAACGAGATCGAGTCCCTGCGCCGCGAGGCCAAGTCCGCCCAGGAGCTCGCGCGAGCCAAGGCGGACCAGGCGCTCGAGGAGGCCAGCTCCAGCAAGGAGCGGCAGATCCAGGCCCTCGAGGCCAAGCTCGAGTCCAAGGCCACCGAGCAGGACCTCGCCATCACCCGCGCGGTCACCGTCGTGGAGAAGGAGCGCGACGACCTCAACGGCAAGCTCCAGCGCGCCTCGATGGAGAAGGAGCTCTCGGAGCAGGCCATGCGGGACAAGTTCGAGACGCAGATCAAGGACCGCGACGACGCGATCGAGCGCCTCAAGGACATGAAGGCGAGGCTCTCCACGAAGATGCTCGGGGAGTCGCTGGAGCTGCACTGTGAGAACGCGTTCAACCAGCTCCGCGCGACCGCCTTCCCGCGGGCGTACTTCGAGAAGGACAACGACGCGAGCACCGGCAGCAAGGGCGACTACATCTTCCGGGACCGGGACGAGGCCGACATCGAGATCGTCTCGATCATGTTCGAGATGAAGAACGAGGCGGACACCACCGCCACCAAGAAGCGCAACGAGGACTTCTTCAAGGAGCTCGACAAGGACCGCACCGAGAAGGGCTGCGAGTACGCGGTGCTCGTCTCGCTGCTCGAGTCAGAGAGCGATCTCTACAACAGCGGTATCGTCGACGTGTCGCACCGCTTCGAGAAGATGTACGTGATCCGACCCCAGTTCTTCATCCCCATGATCACGCTGCTCCGCAACGCGGCGATGGGCGCGCTTGAGTACAAGAGCGAGCTCGCGATGGTGAAGGCTCAGAATATCGACATCACGACCTTCGAGGGCGACCTCGACACCTTCAAGACAGCCTTCGGCAAGAACTACGACCTCGCCTCACGCCGGTTCCAGACGGCGATCGACGAGATCGACAAGTCGATCAATCACCTGCAGAAGACCAAGGACGCCCTGCTCGGCGCGGACCGCAACCTGCGCCTCGCCAACGACAAGGCGCAGGACGTGACGATCAAGAAGCTGACGCGCAAGAACCCCACGATGGCGGAGAAGTTCCGGCTCCTCGATAGCACAGAGCCGGACTGAACGAGGCCCTTCCAACGGCCCTTCGACTTCCGCCCGGAGGCCGCACCTCCATCGCCCGAGACGGCTCTGGCCATGGTTCCGGGCCCAACCGGTGGGTGAGATTTGGACCAGGTCCCTCCGCCGTCAGGGGTCCCAACCCAAGCGTGATGGGAGCATGCTGCACCGCTCCGGCTGCACGGCACCGAGGCTCCACGCAGGAGGACCAGGCGACGCCCGCTCCAGCGCCGCCGCCCTGCCGCCGCCAGCGGCAATGACCGAGGCCCCCACAGTCTCAAGATCCGGGGTCGGCGATCGTGGCGGCCGCTGCGTCCCCCTTCGCGCATCGTCCCCGCCCGGCAGCGGGAACTAATCCGCCCTTTGGTGCGATACCTCCGGAGCGGCGAGCGGTTCCAGGACGAGACCGCTGACCCGACGCCGCTCTCTTGCGAGCCCACTGCCCATGCCCCAGATCACCAGAGCCGCCACCTCCGTCCCGATCGGCCCCGAGCGCCCTCCGCTCCTTCGGGATGATCTGCTCGCCCTCGTCCATCGGGCCACCTTCGGCTACACGGCCGAGGAACACTCCCGAGCCGAGGCCATGGGCTTCGAGACGTGGCGGGACGAGCAGCTGGATCCGGCCTCGATCGACGACTCCCAACTCGACGCGCAGCTCGCCGCCATCCCGTACCTGGGGATGAGCGTGGCCGAGCTCTCCGCCGCGTTCACGGGGCAGAATGGCGCCGACGGCGAGATCAGGCGGATCCTCCAGGCCGCCCGGCTCCTGCGCGCCGCCACGTCGCGACGCCAGCTCCTGGAGCGGATGGTCGAGTTCTGGACGGACCACTTCAACGTCTACGGGGACGGCCCCATCTCCTTCCTGAAGGTGGTCGACGACCGCGAGGTCGTCCGGCGGCACGCCTTCGGCGACTTCAGGGAGCTCCTGAGCGCTTCGGCGAAGAGCGGAGCGATGCTGATCTACCTGGACAACGCCACCAGCGTCGCCGCCGCGCCGAACGACAACTACTCCAGGGAGCTGATGGAGCTGCACACCCTGGGCACCGACGCGGGATACACCGAGCAGGACGTCCAGGAGGTCGCCCGGTGCCTCACAGGCTGGACGATCCATCCCCCGGGACACCCGAACGTGGGCGAGTTCGTCTTCAACCCCTCGACCCATGACAACGGGGCGAAGGTCGTCCTGGGCCAGAGCATCCCCGCCGGCGGCGGTCAGCAAGATGGCGAGACCGTCCTCGACCTGCTCGCGTTCCATCCGAGCACCGCCCGCCGGCTCGCCGAGAAGCTCTGCGTGTTCTTCCTCTGCTACGAACCGCCGACCGCCACGGTTGATCGTGTGGCGGCGGTCTTCACCGCCACCTCGGGGGACATCGCCGAGACGGTGCGCGCGGTGCTCTCGAGGCGCTCCTTCGAGGAGAGCCAGGTGTGGCAGCAGCTGAAACTCCGGCGCCCCATGCACATGGCCATCGGCGCCATCCGCAGCGCAGGTGGAACCCTGGCCTCGACGCCCCAGGGGCTCGCCGACCTCGTGGCGGCGACGAAGGCCATGGGGCACGCTCCCTTCGACTGGCCAGCGCCCAACGGCTACCCGGACGCGCTGGGCGCCTGGGGCGCGAACCTGCTGCCGCGCTGGAGCTTCGCGACGGCCCTCCTCGACGGCGCCCTCGCTGGCGCCACCATTCCCAACGCCTCCCTGATCTCGATCTTCACCGGCGTCGCCCCGTCCCGGCGCGCCAGCGCGCTGAGCCGGCACCTCACCGGCGGCAGGATGACCCTCGGAGACGTCGCCGAGGTCCAGAGCTTCATCGACTCGCAAGCCGCCTTCAACGGCGACGTGGCGCGCGAGGCCGTGGCGCTCGCGCTCTCTCTCCCCAGCACCCAGTGGATCTGAGCCGACGCTCACCAAGAGGAACCTAAGATGAAGAAAGACCATAGCTGCGAAGAGTACGAACACCTCTCGAGACGAGGCTTCCTGGGGGCGAGCGCGGCCGCTGGTGCGGCGTCACTGCTCTTCCCGCGCACGGTCTTCGCACAGGGGACCCGGCGCGGGCTCCAGCGCCCCTGCCTCGTGGGGATCTTCCTGCGGGGGGCGATGGACGGACTCTCGGTCGTCGTGCCCCACGGTGATGCGAACCTCTACTCCCTGCGGCCGAGCCTCGCCGTCCCCGCGCCGGGCGCGGCCAACGGCGCGCTCGACCTGGACGGCTACTTCGGGCTGAACCCCAACGCGTCGGGGCTCCTGACGCCGTTCCAGTCCGGCGGGCTCGCGTTCGTCCACGCCTGCGGCTCTCCAGACCCGACCCGCAGCCACTTCGACGCCATGCGCTCCATGGAGCTCGGCCAGCCGGACCAGCCGGCGACCACCGTGACCTCCGGGTGGCTCGCGCGTCACCTGCAGGCGGTCAGCCCCGCCGGCAACGGCAGCCTGCGAGCCGTCGCCCTCGACCAGCTCCTGCCGCGGGTCCTCGCCGCCGCCCCCGCCACGCTGCCTATCCGCGACCCGGCCGACTTCGCCTTTCCGGGCGACCCGACCTCCGCCGCCGCGAGGCGCACGGCGATCGCCAACGCCTACGCGGGGACGATCCCCCCGCTGGCCCCCGCGGCCGCGGCGTCGCTCGACTCCATCGACTTGCTGGAGACCGCCAACTTCGAGGGCTACGTCCCCGCCAACGGCGCCGTCTATCCAGCGAGCCCGTTTGGCACGGTGATGCGCAACACCGCCGCGATGATCAAGGCGGACATCGGCCTCGAGGTCGTCCACCACGACTACGGCGGCTGGGACCACCACGACGACCAGGGTCCCCTCGACGGCAAGCTGGCAGAGATGCTCACGGACCTCTCCGCCGCACTCGAGGCCTTCCACCTCGACATGCAGGGCATGGAGGACCGCTACGTCCTCTACGCCAAGAGCGAGTTCGGTCGGCGCGCTGCCGAGAACGGAAGCGGCGGGACCGACCACGGCAGCGGCGGCCTCATGATGGTGATGGGCAGGGGAGTCCAGGGCGGCCAGGTCCACGGGCCCTGGCCTACGCTGGCGCCCACGGCCCTGGACGAAGGCGACCTGCGGGTCGAGACGGACTACCGCGACGTGCTCGCGGAGATCCTGACAGCCGGAGTCGGCGGGAGCGACCTCGGGTTCGTGTTCGAGGGGCACGTACCGACGCCCATCGGCGTCGTCCTGTGACCATGGCCGGTCACGCGAGCTGCGCGCGCGACCGCACCTCACGTCGACCCACCCACGCGCCGGTGCCCCCAAGCCAGCGGACCCTGCGCCAACGGGCCCTGCACCCGAAGGCTGCTCAGAGCGGCGCGTCGATCGCGGCCGCGCCGAGCTGGACCCAGTAGAGGCCCGTGAAGAGGAACCGGGTCGTGGAGAAGTGGCCGCCGCTCGCCGTGAGAGGATCCGCGACCTTGAAGATCGGCTTGAAGCCGATGCTGTGCGCCGCGCCGGGGGGCTGGAAGATCGAGAGGTTCAAGATCGCCCCCGCGACCGGGTTCGCTGGGACCTGAATGGTCGTGTTCTCGGTGAGGGAGTGCAGCACCGTCAGGCCCTGGCTGCAATCCAGCGCGAGCGCGCCGTTGTTCGAAGTGACCGACTGCATCCGCGTCGCGATCCCGTCCACGGAGAGGATGCCCGGCCCGCCCCGCGCCAACTTCACGTCACCCACGCTGGTCTGGGCTGCCGCAAAGGAGAGCGACTGATTGGTCAAGACGGAGTCGCCAAGCGATCGGTACGTCGACTTCGTCGTACTCCCAAAGTCTGTCCGCTC
>Ga0102815_10000408_pt1 | contig 29753 bp, 23 predicted proteins | sample ColrivemetaGS759_FD_79113 | JGI IMG/M metagenome (GOLD analysis project Ga0102815, IMG submission 79113) | Estuarine microbial communities from the Columbia River estuary - Ebb tide ETM metaG S.759 | ecosystem: Environmental > Aquatic > Marine > Intertidal zone > Estuary | place: USA: Columbia... | reverse complement strand
TACCCCGCTGGCCGGCTGGCCCGGGGTCACTTGACGACGAAGTTGACCAGGCGGCCGGGCACGACGATCGTCTTCACGACTTCCTTGCCCTCCATACGATCTGCCACGGCGGCCCGCGCGGCCGCCTCCATCTCGTCGCGGGAGGCCTCCCGCGGCACCATGACTTTGGCCCGCAGCTTCCCGAGGATCTGCACGGGCATCTCGAACTCGTCGGCCTTCAGATAGCGCTCATCCACCTCCGGCCAGGCGGCGTGGTGGACGCTCCCGGAGCGCCCCATGCGGGACCAGATCTCGTCGGCGAAGTGCGGCGCGAAGGGCGCCATGGCGCGGACGAACCGGCTCGCCTGGGAGCCATTGAGCCCCTTGGAAGAGGCCCCCTTGAGGAACTCCATGAAGGCCGCCACAGCCGTGTTGAAGTTGAACGCCTTGAAGGAGTCGTCCACCCGCTGGAGGCACTGGTTCAAGGCCCGCTCGACCTCGAGGGCGGAGCCCTCAGGGGTGACCTCAGAGGCATCCTCCAGGCCCGGTCGGATAGGCGTTTCGCTCTCGGGGTCCACGAAGAGCCGCCAGGACCGCTCGAGGAACTTGCGAGGCCCCGGCACGTCACGGGGATTCCAGGGCTTCGAGTCCGCCAGCGGCCCCATGAACATCTCGTAGAGCCTGAAGGTGTCGACGCCGTACTCGGCGCAGACGTCGTCCGGGTTCACGACGTTCTTGAGCGACTTGCTCATCTTCGCGATCACCTGCTCCATCGGCTCGCCCGAGACCTTCGAGACGGGCGGGTCCACCTCGAGGTTCACCTCGTCGGTCGGCACGAGGCGGCCCGTGCCGTCCTTGTAGGCAAAGGCCGTGAGCATCCCCTGGTTGAACAACCGCTGGAAGGGCTCCTTTGTCTTCACCACGCCCGCGTCAAAGAGGACCTTGTGCCAGAAGCGCGCGTAGAGGAGGTGCAGCACGGCGTGCTCCGTGCCGCCGATGTAGAGGTCCACGTTGCCCCAGTAGTCCTCGGCCTCCGCCGAGAGCGGCGCCGTCTCGCACTTGGGGTCCATGAAGCGCAGGTAGTACCAGCAGGAGCCGGCCCACCCCGGCATGGTGTCGGTGTCCCGCCGGGCCGGTCCGCCGGTCGCGGGGTCGGCGCTGCTGACCCACTCGGTCGCCCGCGCGAGCGGGGCCGAGCCGTCGTCCGAGGGCTTGAAGTCCTCCATCTGGGGCAGCGTGACCGGCAGATCGCCGTCGGGCACGCGGACGTGAGACCCGTCCTCCAGATGCAGCACGGGGAACGGCTCACCCCAGTATCGCTGGCGAGAGAACAGCCAGTCGCGCAGGCGATAGTTGGTCTTCGCCTCCCCCACGCCCTGCTCGACCAGGTGAGCGATCATCCGCTCCTTGGCCTCGTCGACGCCGAGGCCGTCGAGGAACCCGGAGTTGATAGCGGGCCCCGCACCGGTGAACGCCTCACCGTCAAAGTCCGAGGGCGGCTCGACGGTGCGGACGATGTTCAGCCCGAACTCGGTGGCGAAGTCCCAGTCCCGCTGGTCCTGCCCCGGGACGGCCATGATCGCGCCGGTGCCGTAGCTCGCCAACACGTAGTCCGCCACCCAGACCGGAACGCGGCCGCGCTCGTCCCCCGCGTCGAAGGCGGGATTGTGGGCGTACGCGCCCGTCCAGACGCCGGTCTTCTCCTTGGCGAGGTCAGTGCGCTCGAGGTCGGACTTGGTGGACGCCGCCGTGACGTAGGCCTCCACCGCCTCGCGCTGGCCCGCTGTGGTGATCGCGCGCACGAGCGGGTGCTCGGGAGCCACCACCATGAAGGTCGCCCCGAAGAGGGTGTCCGGCCGCGTGGTGTACACGCGCAGCGAGGCGGCCTCGTGGCCCTCGACACAGAATTCGATCTCGGCGCCCTCGGAGCGCCCGATCCACTCCCGCTGCATGGTCTTGACCGACTCGGGCCAGTCCACCAGATCGAGGTCATCGATGAGGCGGTCCGCGTACTCGGTGATCCGGAGCATCCACTGCCGCAGAGGGCGGCGGACGCAGGGGTGCCCGCCGCGCTCACTCTTGCCGTCGATGACCTCCTCGTTGGCCAGCACGGTCTTCAGCTCGTCGCACCACCAAACTGGCACCTCGTTTTGATAAGCGAGCCCCCGGTCATAGAGGCGGGTGAAGATCCACTGGGTCCAGCGGTAGTAGTCCACGTCACACGTGGCGAACTCCCGGTCCCAGTCGTAGCTCAGGCCGATCGCCTTCAGCTGCCGGCGGAAGGTCTCGACGTTGGCGCGCGTGGTCTCCTCGGGGTGCCGCCCGGTGGTGATCGCGTACTGCTCCGCCGGGAGCCCGAAGGCGTCATACCCCATGGGGTGGAGCACGTTATGCCCCTCCATGCGCTTGCGTCGCGAGACGATGTCGCTGCCGATGTACCCCATCGGGTGCCCCACGTGCAGCCCCGCGCCAGAGGGGTAAGGGAACATGTCCAGCACGTAGTACTTCGGCCGGGAGGGGTCGAAGTCGGCGTCGCCGGGGTTCGGTGTCCGGTAGGTGCCGTCGGCCTCCCACCGGTCCTGCCAGCGGCGCTCGATCTCGTTGGGGCTGTACTGGTTGCTCGTCATTTTCGACGGTCCTGGGGCGGTTCGACGGTCGTTGCCTGGCGCTTCGCGCTGCCGGGCAGCCTCGAGGGCGCGGGTACGGATGCGAGGAGGTTACCCCGGCGCGGGGCCGCCAGCGGCACCCCGAACGCGCTCCTGCGTCCGGATCCCCTTGAAAACACCAAACCCCACGACCCGGATCACCGGAGCGTGGGGTTTGGTGGAGGATAGGGGACTTGAACCCCTGACCTCCTGCATGCCATGCAGGCGCTCTACCAGCTGAGCTAATCCCCCGAGATGTCGGACGCGGCAGGCCGGTCATTCAGCGCCGTCCACCTCCGGACAAGTCCAGTGGTCTCAGGCAGCCAGAACGGGGGGGCACCGGCCGCGCCCCTGCGCCATCGCGCAGTTGGCGAGAAGAATGCGACGATGGCACGCTGTCGTCAAGAGAGAGTTCGGAGGAACCTGTCAGTGTGATTCATGGCTCCCCTCTTCCCTTTGGCAGGCCAACAGGGGACTTTCTTCACCATGACGGACCTCGCTCACCCCGACCGCCTGGCCAAGATCGAGGCCATGCGCGCTGAAGGCGTCGATCCCTTCCCCGCCAGGGGAGTCGACGCACGGCCCATCTCCGAACTCCTGAAGGGCGTTGGCTCCGCCGAGGAGCCAGGGCCCCTCGTGGGCCAATCGGTCACCATCGCCGGCCGAATCCTGGGCACCAGGGACTTCGGGAAGCTCATCTTCGCCCCCGTGGTGGACCGGACTGGGCGCCTCCAAATCGGGCTCCAGAAGGGCCGTATGAGCGACTGGTGGCCCCGCCGGAAGTGGCTGGACGGCGGGGACCTCGTGGGCGTCACGGGCGAGCTGGCCTTCACCCAGAAGGGCGAGCCGACCATCTGGGTGACCGAGATCGAGATCCTCGCCAAGTCCGTGGCCCCGCCCCCCGAGAAGTGGCACGGCTTGACCGACGTGGAGGCCCGCTACCGGCGCCGATATGTGGACCTGTGGGCCTCTGAGGGGGTCACAGAGGTGTTCGTGAAGCGCAGCAAGGCGCTGTCGCTGATCCGGCGCTACCTGGAGGATCAGGGCTACCTCGAGGTCGAGACCCCCACCCTCCACCCGATCGCCGGTGGGGCCACCGCTCGGCCGTTCATCACGCACCACAACGCCCTCGACGCCGAGCTCTACCTGCGCATCGCGCCGGAGCTCTACCTCAAGCGCCTGATCGTGGGCGGCCTCGAGCGCGTCTTCGAGGTGAGCCGCAACTTCCGCAACGAGGGGCTGTCCACGCGGCATAACCCCGAGTTCACGATGCTGGAGCTCTACGAGGCCCAGGCCGACTTCCACCGAATGATGGAGCTCACCGAGCAGATGTTCGAGCTGCTCGCCACCGAACTCAACGGCCAGACCGGCATCACCTTCCGCGGCGAGGAGTACGACCTCAAGGTGCCCTTCCAGCGAGCGCGCTACACCGACCTCTTCCGGGAGCACGCGGGCTGCGACTACGACGACGAGCCCGCCGTCCGCGCCAAGGCCAAGGAACTAGGCCTGGACCACGCGTCCAATGAGTACTGGAAGCTCATGAACGACGTGTTCGAGGAGACCGTGGAGCCTCACCTCGCCGGCCCCATCTTCGTGACGCACTACCCGGTCCCGATCTGCCCCCTCGCCAAGGCCTCCCCTGAGGACCCCGCCCTGGCAGAACGCTTCGAGGTCTTCGTGGCCTCCATGGAGCTCGGCAACGCGTTCTCCGAGCTCAACGATCCCGCCGAGCAGCACCGCCGCTTCGAGGAGCAGGTCGCCTCGAAGGACCCGGAGACGCCAGGTGAGGTGGACGTGGACTACGTTCAGGCCCTGGAGTTCGGCATGCCCCCCACGGGCGGCCTCGGCGTCGGGATCGACCGGCTCCTGATGTTGCTCACCGGACAGGACTCCATTCGCGACGTCTTGCTCTTCCCGGCGATGCGTAAGATCGAGGAGCAGGCGGCCGAGGCCGACGAGGCCTCGGAAGAGGCCCCCGCCGGCGCCTGACCGACCCCGAACCCCGTGTTCCGTACCTTCCTCAGCCTGCGCTATCTCAAGGCGCGCAAGACCAACTGGATCGGCATGGCCGGCATCCTGGTGGCCGTGGGAGCGCTCGTGCTCATCCTGTCGATCATGGCGGGCTTCCTCGAGGAGAGCCGGCGCACACTCCGCGGGAACCTCGCGGACCTGGTCATCCAGCCCTCGTTCCAGTCCAGCGTCCTGCAGGAGAACGGCGACTGGGTCCCGATGCAGACGGACGTCGAGCGCATGCTCGAGATCATCCGGGAGGACCCCGGGGTCGCAGCCGCGACTCCGCAGCTGCAGTGGTACGGGATCTTTGCCCCCGACGGCGGGGAGAGCGCCCTCGAAAAGCCCATGCAGGACGCCATCCAGCTCATCGAGCTGGTCGGCATCGACGTGGAGGGCGAGGGCGAGGCCACCGACTTCCGCGAGTCGCTCGAGACCGAGTTCGGCAAGAAGCCCGGGCTCGGCAAGCACTGCAACGTCGGCCGCCCAGCGGACCTTGACGACCCCTTCGTCAACCTGCGGGAGATCCGCCAACGGCGGACCCGACCCAAGGTCCCGATCCTGGTGGGCGAGCAGCTCGCATACCTCTGGGGCCTGCGGCGCGGCCAAGAGGTCTCGCTCGTCACCGCCACCTACGACGAGAACAGCTCCAAGCTCAACGAGACGGCTGCCAACGCCCGCTTCCAGGTGGTCGGTAGCTTCCGAAGCAAGGACAACGAGACCGACTCCCGGCGGATCTACATGGATCGCCGCGCGCTGGCCGACTTCCTCCAGCGCGACCGCCTGTGGTCCGCGGTCCTGGTCAAGCTGAACGACTACAAGCGCGACAAGGACGCCGTCCGCGCCCGCCTCTGGTCCAAGCTCCACGCCGAGGGGTTCCTGAGCGCCCCGGGGATCCGCATCAACGAGTTCCGCACCTGGGAGGACTTCCGCGCCACCCTGCTGGCCGCCATCCAGAACGAGAAGGCGCTCATGGGCATCATGCTCAGCCTGGTGCTCGTTGTGGCGGGCTTCACCGTCTTCGCGCTTCTATCGATGATGGTCACGGAGAAGCGCCGTGATATCGGGATCCTCTGCGCCCTCGGCGCCACGCCCCGCGGCGTCTTGGCCTTGTTCCTGATGATCGGCCTCTGGGAGGCCGTCATAGGGAGCGCCTTTGGAGCCCTGGTCGGCGTGCTCGGGGCGTACAACATCGACGCCATCGAGCGGAAGCTCTCGAGCACCTTCGGCTTCCAGATCTTCAACCGCGACATCTACCTCTTCGACTACATCCCCGCCGAGGTCTCGGTCAGCGGCGTGGCCTGGATCGTCGGCGGCGCGGTCTTCAGCACGCTGCTCTTCGCGGCCATCCCCGCCTGGCGCGCCTCGCGCCTCGACCCCGTGGAGGCGCTGCGTCACGAATGACCCTCCCCTCCGACGGCCCGATCCCGACAGGCTCCCTCCCTGGCGGCCCCATTCCTGGCAGCACCGTCCCCAGCGGACAGCTCCGCACAGAGCCCGTACTCGCCTGCGCAGGCGTCCGCCGCTCCTTCCCCGTGGGCGAGCGACGGCTCGAGATCCTGCACGGCATCAATCTCGAGCTCCGCGCCGGGGAGCGGCTCGCGCTGATGGGCACCTCCGGCGCGGGGAAGACCACCCTGCTGCATATCCTGGGTCTCCTCGACCGCCCCACCGAGGGTTCGGTCTACGTCGCCGGCCAGGACGCGTGGAGCCTGAGCGCGAGGCGGCGCGCGAACCTGCGCAACGAGAAGATCGGCTTCGTCTTCCAGTTCTATCACCTGCTGCCCGAGCTCTCCGCCCTCGAGAACGCCGTGCTGCCGGCCATGATCAAGCTGAGCCGGCGAGCCTTCCGCTCGAACCGGGCCGAGTTCCTCGACCGCGCCACCACCATGCTCACGCGCTTCGGCCTCGCGGATCGCCTCGGGCATCGGCCCTCCCAGCTCTCCGGCGGTGAGCAGCAGCGCATCGCGATCGCGCGCGCCCTCCTGCTGGACCCGCCGATCCTCATCGCGGACGAGCCCACCGGGAACCTCGACCGCGGGACCGGGGAGAAGGTGCTAGAGATCCTCCTCGACGAGCAGTCGGAGCGCGGCGTAGCGCTGATGCTCGTGACCCACGACGAGCGGCTCGCCAAGCGCTGCGAGCGCGTCCTCTACATGGAAGACGGCCTGATCCAGGCGGACTCCTCCGCCCCGATCCCCACCTGAGACTCCGCCCTATGATGCGCACGCGAAACGCCACCGTGTCCATCGGGATCACGGTCGCCCTGGTGTGGTCCCTCTGGCTGACGCTGATGGTCCAGGGCGACCGCTTTGGGCTCTTCGCCGAGAACTGGTTCATGAGCGTCACCATGGCGGTGGGCTCCTTCATCGCGGGGGCCACCAGTGAGGGCGGCGGGGCCGTGGCCTTCCCGGTCATGACCCTGGGGTTCAAGATCCCCCCCACCATCGCGAGAGACTTCTCGCTGATGATTCAGGCGGTGGGCATGACCGCCGCCTCGTTCACCATCCTCTGGACCAGAACCCCGGTGGTGCTCCCGGCGCTCATCTGGTCCAGCTTGGGCGGCGCCATGGGCGTGATCTTCGGGCTCGAGTTCGTCGCCCCGAAGCTGCAGCCCGCGTACGCCAAGATGCTCTTCACCGCGTCCTGGCTCGCCTTCGCGGTCGCCCTGTACTGGATCAATCGCTATCGCGACCGGGAGGTCCACACCCGGATCGAGCGCTTCCTGCCCCGGCACGCGGTCCTGCTCATCGGCTTCGGGGTCGTGGGCGGAGTGATCAGCTCGGTGACGGGCAGCGGCCTGGACATCGTGACGTTCTCCCTCCTGGTGCTGCGACTGCGCATCTCAGAGGTGATCGCCACGCCGACCTCGGTTGTCCTCATGGCGGGGAACGCGGTGGTCGGCGCCGTCTACCGCGGCGCCGTGCAGGGCGAGCTCGCCCCGGAGGCCTGGAACTTCTGGTGGGTCTGCGTCCCCATCGTCGTGGTCGGGGCCCCCTTCGGCGCCTGGTTCATCCGCTCGCGGAGCCGCCTCTTCGTCGCGAGGCTGCTCTACGGCTCGATCCTCATCCAGTTCGTCGCAGCGCTCCTGATCATCCCCCAGAGCCCGAGGCTCATCGCCTTCTCCACGGCGACCTTCTCGCTCGGCGTCCTCGGCTTCTGGTACATGGCCCGCAAGGGCGTCCGGCGCCTCGAGTGGCTCCGAGGTTCCGACGAGCCGAACTGAGCGGCCCCTACTCCTCGACGCGCTCGTCGAGACGCCCCGCCCAGCCGAGGCGATCACGGAGCCGCTGCCACGGGTCAAAGGACGGGATCGTCAGCAGCGGATAGGGCTCGCGAGCCGCCCCGAGCAGGACCGCATCTCCAGACGAGAGCGACGCCTCGCGCCGCCCGTCCACGTCGAGGGAGACCGGGCTTGGGGAGTCGATGACGGCGACCTCAAGCTCCGCGCTCGGGTCGAGGACCAGCGGGCGCATGGCGAGCGCGTGGGCCGAGATGGGCGTCACCACCATCGCCCCGAGCGCGGGGTCGAGGATGGGTCCGCCTGCGGCCAGTGAGTACGCGGTGGACCCGCTTGGCGTGGAGCAGATGAGGCCGTCGGCACGATAGCTCGACACGTCACGCCCGGCCGAGGAGAGGCGGAAGGCGGCCATCTTCGGAGCCTCGCCCCGGGAGATCACCACGTCGTTCATGGCGTGCATCACGCCCGGCTCCAGCTCGCCAGCGCGCCGAACGCGCGCCTCGAGCCGCATGCGGTGCTCCACCACGGCCCGCCCCTCGAAGACCTCCACGAGGCCCTCGCGCCAGGCCGACACCTCCAGGGAGGCGAGGAAGCCCACCCGACCGAAGTTGATCCCGATGGTCGGCACCGGGCGCGCGTGGAAGGCGTGGGCGGCGGTCAGCACGCTCCCGTCGCCCCCGAGCACCACGGCCAGGTCCACGTCTTGCTCGGTCAGCGCGGCGCCGCTGGCACGGAGCGCCCGCACGTCCGGGTGGACGGCGACCGTCACCCCGCGGCCTTCGAGGAACGACTCGACCTCGCCGAGGGCCTCCTGGACCCGGGTCTTCTGTCCGTCCGCGAGCAGGAGCACCGAGCGAATCTTGCCCCCGGCCGGTTCGAAACGCTCGCTCCCGGGCCGCGGCCCGGAGGAATGGGCCCTCGGCGGGTCGGGCGGAGACGGAGCCGCCTCAGCAGGCGGACGATTGGCGCTGGAGCCCGACAAGTCCAAGCGCCGCCCTCAGGCGGTGACCTTGCCCAGGAGCTGCGTCACGACGCGGGTGACCGACGCGGCGTCGAGCCCCGCCGAGGCGAGCTGCTCTTCCCGTGTGGTCATGTGATCCACGTACCGATCGGGGATGCCGAGCACCCGCACCGACGCCGCGCGGCCGTCGACACGGATCCGCGCTGCGGACTCCAGCACCGCGGAGCCGAAGCCCCCCGCACGCTGGTGATCCTCGAGCGTCAGCACGTGGCGGAACGTCGACAGGTGTCGGGCGAGGAGATCCTCGTCGATGGGCTTGGCGAAGCGAGCGTCGACCACCCCGACCTTGACCCCTCGGTCGGCGAGCGCCTGGGCCGTCTCGAGGGCCGTGGAGACCATCACCCCGTAGGCCCAGAGCACCACGCCCCCCTCTTCGCCCTCACGCAGAACCTCGGCGCGCCCGAGGGCCATGGGCTCGCGTTCCTGCGCCGCGATCTCCTCGTGGGCAGGGACCTTGCCCCGGGGAAAGCGCATGGCCAGGGGCCCGTCGTGCTTGAGCGCGAGGCTCAGCACCCGGTCCACATCCGTGGCGTCTCGCGGCGCGGCGAGCACCATGTTCGGAAGCGTGCGCAGGTAGGCGATGTCGAAGACACCGTTGTGCGTGGGGCCGTCCTGGCCGACGGGCCCCGCCCGGTCGAGGGCAAAGACCACGGGCAGGTTCTGGAGCGCGACCTCCTGGAACACCTGGTCGAACCCGCGCTGCAAGAACGTGGAGTAGATGGCGGTCACAGGCCGCAGACCGGCCTTGGCCATCCCGGCTGCCATGGCGATGGCGTGCTGCTCGCAGATGCCGGTGTCGTGGAACCTGGAGGGATGCGCCTCGGCGAACCGGTCGAGGCCCGTCCCGGAGGGCATCGCCGCCGAGATGGCGTGCACGCGCAGGTCACGGTTGGCGTGATCGATGAGCGAGCGCGCGAAGACCTTGGTGAAGGCGGGCGCCTCGGGCGGCGCGTCTGCCGGCGGCTCCAGCTTCCCGGGGGGCTTGGGAGCGGCCACGGCGTGCACGCGCTCGGGGTGGCTGGGGCCGTCGGGGTGCCCCTTGCCCTTCTCGGTAAGGACGTGCAGGAGGACCACGCCGTCCAGGGCGCGGACCTTCTCGAGCACGTCCACGAGGCTGTTCACGTCGTGCCCATCCACCGGCCCCACATACCGGACACCAAGCTCCTCGAACACGTGGCCGGGAACAAAGACGTGGCGCAGCACCTCGCCCATGTCATCGAGCGCCTTGTCGACCCGGCGCCCGATCAACGGGATGGCCTGAACCAGGCTCTTGGTCTCCTGGCCGGCGCGCTGGACGAGCCGGCTCCCGCGGATCTTGGTCAGGTACTTGGAGAGCGAGCCCACCGACCTGGAGATGGACCACTCGTTGTCGTTGAGGACCACGAGCATCTTCGGGCGGCTGGCGCCCCCGTGGTTGAGGGCCTCGAAGGCGACCCCGGCCCCGAGGGAGGCGTCTCCGATCACGCTGACCACGTGGGGCGGGTCCGGCTCCAGCGCCATGCCCGCCGCGAGCCCAACACCCAGGCTGATGCTCGTGCCGGCGTGCCCCGTGTGGAACAGGTCGTAGGGCGACTCGTCGGGATGGGTGAAGCCGCAGAGCCCGTCGGTCCGTCGGAGCGTGTGGAAGCGGTCCTTGCGACCGGTGAGGATCTTGTGCGGGTAAGCCTGATGAGAGACGTCCCAGACGACCCTGTCGCGCTTGAAGTCGAAGACCCGGTGCAGCGCGGTGGTCAGCTCGACAACGCCCAGGTTGGAGCCGAGGTGGCCGCCCGTGCTCTGGACGCTCTTGAGGAGGAACTCGCGCATTTCCCCGCAGAGCTGGGGGAGCTGGTCGCGCTCCAGCGCCTTGACGTCAGCGGGGCCCTCGATGCCATCGAGGATCGATCGGGCCTCAGCCTCCTCAAGGGGAGGCTCTTCGGTGGTTCCGTCCAGGTGGGTCATGTCCGGTCTCGTATCAACGGGGTCTCGTCTCTCTAGCCTAGGGCTCGCGGGGCCATGAAAGCAGGAGCCATCACGACTTCCGGCGGAGCAGGAGCTCGATGAGACCCAGCCCCGCGCTGCCCAGCCCCAGATGGTTCGCGTGGCTCCGGGCTTCAGACGCGCGCTGAGCCGCCTCGGCCTTCGCCCCATCCAAGCCAAGAGCGGCCACCAGGGTCCCCTTGTGAGCCACCAAGTCCTTCCCTGGCGTCTTCCCGAGGGTCCCGGCGTCCCCGGTGACGTCCAGCACATCGTCCATGGCCTGGAAGCACATTCCCAGGGCGAGCCCGAACCGCCGCGCCTCGGCGACACGGGGCCCCTCGGCGCCGCCCGCGAGGGCTCCCAGCTCGGCGCTCGCGCCGAGGAGCGCCGCCGTCTTGGTCCGGTGGATCTCCTGGACGCCGGCGAGGTCCAGGTTCTGTCCCTCCCCCTCGAGGTCCAGGACCTGCCCGCCGACCATCCCCGCGGCCCCACCAGCCCGCGCCAGGGCCACGGTCATGGCTGCAGCTCCGCGTGATGCGCCGCCGCAGGCCTCGAAGGCCAGGGCCTGGAGGGCGTCCCCCACGAGGACCGCGGTCGCCTCCGAGTAGGCCCGGTGGACCGTGGGGCGGCCCCGCCGGAGGTCGTCGTCGTCCATGCACGGCAGGTCGTCGTGCACGAGGCTATAGGTGTGAATGCACTCCACGGCGACCGCCGCCGCCACGAGGTCCGCAGGGTCGGCATGGTCACCGCCCAAGAGGCGCACGAGCGCCGGCCGGACGCGCTTCCCTCCGCCCAACAGGGCGTACTCCAGCGCCTCCGAGAGCGCCGGCGGGCCGAGCTCCGTGCGCGCGAGAAAGCCCTCGAGACCGGCCTCGAACCAGCGGCGGGACTCCTCCAGCCAGCGGCCAGCCGCCTCGAGGTCTCCGCGCTCAGTGCTCGATTCCAACGGAGCCTGGTGGTCAGAAGGGAGTGTCAAGACCGTCCAAGCTCACCGGCCCGGAAGAGCCTGTTGAGTCATTTCGCGTGTCCGAAGCGGCCCGGGTCCCGCCTGCAGCAGCGGCCCCTTGCCCGCCAGCAGGTCCTTGCCCGCCAGCAGCGCCGGAAGCATCAGGGTCCCCATCGTGATCCATGAGCCCCTCGGCCGTGAGCTCCTCCACCTGAGCGCGGAACGACGTGAGCCGCTCGCGACATCCCTTCAGGAGCCCGACCCCCTCCTTGTAGCGATCGAGGGACTCCTCGAGACCGAGGCCGCCTTCCTCAAGCTCACCGACCACCTCCTCAAGACGCTCAAGGCTCTCGTCGAACGACGCCGGAGCTTCGTCCGACCCTTTGGTGCCACGCTTCGCGCTCATCGATGCATTGTAGTCCGCTGGACGCGGAAGTCTCCCTCGGCCCGGTCGAACCCTCCAAGGACGGCGGCCCGAGCGAACTCGGTGGCGCTCGCGCTGTCCAGCACCTCGGCCAGCCGGAGCCGCGCGGTGGCCGGGCGGAGCACGAGGGGCACCCGCAGGAGGACGCCCCAGTAGGGCTGCAGGACGGAGCTACGGAAGACCCGTCGGCCGAGCCCCCGGAGGAACGCGGCCTCATGGGGGGCACCTGCCACCTGCTCCAGCTCGACCGGGACGAAGCTCGGATAGCTGACCCACTGACCGGTCCCGTACCTGCCGAGCGCCTCGGCCGAGACCGGCGACATCCCCTCACTCTCGAGGGCACGCCGAGGATCCCCGCCGTGCTCGCGGAGGATCGCTGGCCCCAGTCCAAGCTCGAGCGCCTCGCGCGAGTGCCCGTTTGGGAGCTCGGTGACGAGCGCCTCAAGGACCGCGCCCGAGGTCGCCCCGACCGCCTGCTGGGCCGCGGCCGCGGCCAGCTCCGAGGAGAGCAGATCCGAGCGGGGATCCTGGAGCCCGGCGAGCTGAGCCGCCGCTCGCGCAGCCCGCAATGCGGGGTCCGGCTCATCCGGATCCTCGAGCCGCGGGACCAACTTCACAAAGGCGCCGCGAAGCTCGACCCCGCTCGTCCCGAGCAAGGCCGTGAGGTTCGCGCTCGCGCTTCCGGGGTCCCCGGCCGCCACGATCCGCACGGAGTGCACGAGGCCGAGGCCGAGCAGTCCCGCCGCGGCCAGGCGCGCCAGGAGGTGGCCAGACCCATCGTCGAGACCGAGGCGGAGCGCGGGCCCGGCTGACATCGCCACGAGAAGCAGGCAGGCGTAGACCAACGGCGCGAAGCGCACGAACTGGACCCAGTGCCCTTCAGCGGTCGCGCCCGGCACCATGCCGGTCACAGCCGCCACGAGGACCCAGAGCAGCGCGAAGCTGAGGAGCAAGCCGAGGGCCCGCGCGCGGTCGCGTCCTGGCGGAGCTGCCATCAATCCCGCGATGGAGGCCAAGGCCCCAAGCGCCACGCCTGTACGAGCCAACGATGAGCTCAGGCCCGCACCGATGGCGCTGAAGAGCCGGGCGGCGCCGCCCTCCTCGCCGACCTGCGCCCCGTGGATGTCCACGATCTCCGCCCCCACCGAGAGCGCCATCCACGCGAGCGGCAACAGCCCCGCGAGCGTCGAGAGGACGAGCGCAGGCGAGAAGATCCGGCGCCAGTCGGTCCACGCGAGCAGGCCGATCACCGCGAGGACCGCGAAGGGCACCTGGTAGCTGAAGTAGGTGCCGAACCCGGAGGCGAGCCCGAGCCCGACCAAGACGCCGCGGGCAGGCGCCTGGCCCCGCGGCGTCGCGGCCAGCCGCAGGCCAAGGTCGAAGATGAGCGCCATCCAGAGCAGGCCCTCGAAGTGAATGCCCAGGTGCAGCAGCGACTCGCGCTGGAAGTGCGCTGGCCCAAAGATCAGCAGCCCCCCCGCGAGGCACGCGGCGCCCCGGCCGGCGTGGCGCCCCACGAACCCCACCGTCACGCCGAGGATCAGCAGGCCCCAGGTGATCGCCGCAGCCTTGTGGGCGAGGACGCAGGGGCCGAGCAGCCAGAAGAAGGGCAGCTTGAACCAGCTCGCGACGAACCCGCCGCCCTCGTAGGGGTGGTAAGGCAATCGAGCCAGGGTGACGTCCGTCCCCCCGAGGAGCCCGAGGGACACCGCGCCCTTCTCCAACTCCTCGCCGTAGAAGAACACATCCCCCAGCGCCAGCACCATCAGGGTACGGACCACCAGGTAGGCGATGAGGAGAGCGGCGACGATCCGAACCATGCTCCCGAGGGTACGGAATCGGCCTCGCCCGTTCCCGTCGCTACCATCAGGCCCGCGTGTCCGCTCCCAGCTCCCCCCCTCTGGCCCAAGGAATGCCCACTGGCCGCCCACCCGGCGCGCCAGCCCTGGCTGGATCTCACCCGGCCAACCACGGTCGCCGCCGAGGCTGGATCGGGCTCGCATGCCTCGTCCTCGCGACCCTCGTGATCTGGGGTCCCGCCTCGATCCCTGATCGCCCAGGCCCCTCCTTCGACGATCGCGAGGCGGTGGTGGGCAACCCCGTTGTCGAGGGCGCGCTGCCCGCGCGCGCGGCCTTCGATCGCGACTACTGGCACCACCTCGAGGACGCAGGGCACTTCCGCCCCCTCGCCTCGCTGCTCCTCCGATGGGACCACGCTCGTTCGGATCCGCTCGGCACGAGGCGAGGCGGCACGAAGCGAGGCGGCACCGCCGAGGAGGCCCGCGCCGACGGCGAGCCCGACTGGAGGGCCTTCCGCCGGACCAATGTGGCCCTGCACGCGCTGGTGATCCTGCTCCTGGGAGCGGCGCTGCTTCGGCTCGACCGCCGCCATGGTCTCCCGACCCCCTGGTTCGGCCTCGGGCTCCTCGCGCTTCACCCCGCCTGCGCGGACGTGGTCGCATGGATCTCGGGACGAACCTCGCTCGTCTCCGCCCTCGGCGCGGCCCTCGGCCTCCTCGGCACCACCTTCCTCGCGCGGACGTCGCGCGCGCCCGCCCTCGGCGGCGCAGCGCTCGCCTTCACGGCCTGCGGTATTGCCCTCCTTGGCAAGGAGGACGGCGTCGTCCTCGTCCCTGTCCTCGCGCTCGTTGCGGCGCGCTGCGCCGGACGCCGCGCGGGGCTCGGTGCGCTCACCGGTGGCCTCCTGGCGCTCGTCGTGATCGCTGCGCTTCGACAGCACGCCCTCGGCTCACCGCTCCCCTCCTCACCCGCCGCTCCGCTCGCCTCCTTCCCGCTAGTCGAGCGGGTCACGCTCGGTCTCGCCGCGTGGTGGAGGGGGCTGATGGAGTTCCTCACCCCGTGGACGGCCTGGCCCCCCTCGGCGCACCTCTCGGACCTGACGTCGAGTCCGGGAGCGTGGGCGCGCGCCGCCGCGCTGCTCGCTGTCGCGCTGGGAGCGGCCCTCGCCCTCGCACGGCGAGCCATCCGGACGACCAGCCGGCCGAAGGCCCGGGCCGCCGCCGGCCTCGCGAGCCTGGCCGCGGTGGGCCTCGCGATCGTCCCCCTCGCGCAGGTCGTCCCCGCCGGGGAGCTCTTCGCTCCCCGCTTTCTCTATCAGCCGATGCTCCTGGGCTGCTACGCCGCCGCCGCCCTGGCGGACGCGGTCCTCGCGCCACTCCGCTCCCCGCGACTCCGGGCGGCGCTTCAGCTTGGGGCCCTCGCGGTCTGCGCCGCCGCGGCCCCGCGTGCCGCGGCCACCTACGAGGGGCGCGCCTCCTTCTGGCGGGCGCACCTCCCTGATCACGCCGGGGACTCCCGCGTGTGGAATGACCTCGGTAACGCGGCGCGGGAGGCCGGGGACCTCGCGGAGGCCCGCGCCGCCTTCGAGCGGGCGATCGAGCTGGACCCCGGGTACAGCCGGCCGCGGACCAACCTCGGCACGCTCTCGCTGGCCGAGGGAGACCTCCTCGAGGCCGAGCTACAGCTGCGCGCGGCCGTGGCTGCGGGGCCCAGAAATCCGGTGGCCCGAGCCAACCTCGGCAACATGCTCCTGCGCGCCGAGGCCTTCGATGAGGCGGCGGCGCAGTACCGGCAGGCCGTGGAGCTCGCGCCCGGGCGGGGCGCGTACCACCGCGGCCTGGGGCGCGCGCTCCGGCTGGCCGGGGACGCCGCGGGAGCACGCGCGGCGCTTCGGCAGGCCCTCGTCCTCGACCCCGCGGACCTGCGGGCGCGCGCAGAAGTGGAGCGCCTCGGCCCGCAGCGGTGAGCAGAGCCGTGAACGGAGCGATGCGTGAACGGCGGGCGCCGCGCCTGAATCGCGGGGGGCGCTCCTTGTCGGGCCATCGCCCGCGGCCTATACCCTCCAGTGTGAGCCGCCCCCACTGGACACCGATCACTCGCCTCGGCGCGCTGACCCTGACGCTGGTCGGGGGCCTCGCCTCCTCGGGCTGCGATAACGCCTCTGCCTACGAGCAGCTCTCCGGCGCTCAAATCTACGAGCGGCTCTGCACCCAGTGCCACGGGCCCGAGGGTCGCGCGCTCCACGGCCGAGGCGGGAGCTACCTCGGCAAGCGGAAGTACTGGACCCGCGCCACCCTGCTTGAGTACCTCAAGGATCCCCAGGCGTACAAGCGCAAGGCGCCCCACCTCTCGTCCGCGAAGTACATGCCGCCGTTGACTCCGTACGTGCAGGGCGAGGCCCGCGCGCGCCTCGTCGACCATGTGCTCGGCCTCATGGACGCGCTGGAGCCCAGCAAGCGCTGATCGCCGGCGGCGAACGCCTATTCACCGGAGGCCCGCCCGCTCGGCCCCCGCCGCTGGGCCCCCGCCGCTGGGCCCCTGCCCGCTGGGCCCTTCTCCGCTGGGCCCCTGGCCGAGAATGGGTTGGGCCACCGAAGCTCTGCCGCTGAAGGCGTCGCGGCTGAACGCTCCGCCTCTTCAGGCTCCGCCGATGGGCGGACCGGCTCCGCCCGGGAGACCTCCAGCGCCCGTCTCCGCTGTCGCCAGCCGTGAGGAGCCCGCTGGAGCGACGAGGCTCGCGGGAGAGGACACCCGCGGTGCGTGGGAGAGCCGCGGTCCATGGAGAGCCGCGAGGAGGCGCCTCACGCTCCGACCACCCTGGCGATAGACGCCCGGAAGCCAGTGACACCGGCTCCCGGGGTCGGTCTCAGCCGCGGGCCTGCTCGTCGACGTAGGCGAGCTTGACGAAGGGGCCGTTGAGGAAGGTCTCCGTGGGCACCTCGGACTGGAGCAGCGGCCCCTTGTGGCCTCCCTCGAGCACGATACGGAGCACCTCGGCGATGCCGGCCGCCGTGGTGGACTGGATGGCCCGCAGCCGCCGGCCGCCGACCTCGATGCTCGGGCAGAAGAGCGCCGCGCGCTCGGCGCGCAGGGCACCGTCCTTGTCCCGCCCCTCCACCGAGGCGTAAACCACGACCAGGTCATCCTCGACGTGCGGGATGGCGGCCTCCATGGCCTCCTGCAGGCGCGCCGGGCGGTCGTCCCCCGCGGGGATCGCCGCGAGGACGCCCTCCACCCACTCGTAGTGGCCGGGGTGCCGGAGCGTCTTGTAGTCCAGGTCCCTCACCTTGCCCGCGAGGGCCTCCGGGAGGTCCGCGGCGCCGCCAGAGGTGAGCGCCTCCTCGAAGGGGTAGCCGTGCAGCAGGACCGTCTTGCACTCAGTCAGCGACGGCAGCTCCACCGTCTTGAAGTCGCGCACCGCGATGGCGTCCTTGACGTACTCCGTCGCGACCCCAACCGGGCTCCAGGTCCAGCCGTAGAAGTGCGGCTCGGTGGCGTGGCGGGTGATGGCGCCCACGCGCATCTCGAGCTTGTCCACGGTGTCCACGCCCCAGGCCGCGGTGGCCCGCTGGAAGAGGTCGTTCCCGAGGATGTTGATGTAGCCCGGCGCGAGGCCGCACTGCAGGGCGAAGCAGGTGTCCGCGCCCTCGGCGATGCCGAGCACCTCGTTCGTCTCCGCCACGTACTCGGTGAGGTTGAGGTAGTGGCACCCGTGGTCCTTCGCCAGCCGGGCCATGCGCGGTGCCTGGGCGCCGGGCAGGCAGTCCAGGATCGCAGACGCCCCGTCGAGGATCCCATCCAGCTCATCGCTGCTCCCGCTCGCGGGCATGGCGATCCCGCGGGCCGCCGGGGCGTCCGTGGGGACGTCCACGTTGGCAAAGGCGCAGGCGTCGTCCGCAGCGGCCTGGGAGAGATCGCCCAGGACGACCTCAGCCGCCATGCCGGCGTCGTTACGGAGGAGCAGGGCGAGGGCACGGCCGATGCCGCCAGAACCGGCGATGAAGATGGTCGGACGGTTGGACATGGGAGTTTCGATGGGGTCTGAGATCCGGAAAGCGGGCGAGGAGAATAGCCGATGACCCTGCTCGCAGAGACCCGGCGGAGGTCGAATCTGCCCCGCCAGCCCCCCCTTCGCCAGCGGGGAGCCGTGGCGCCACCCGGAGGGGTCGTTCCGGCTGCACCGTGACTCAGGCGGATACGCGCGCGGCGGAGCGCCGCACCACCGCCGGACGCCACCAGCTCACGCCGGATCCCAGACGAACTCGACCGGCATCTCGACCGAGCTGCCCAGGGTCGCGTGCACGGGACATCCGAGCGCCGCCTTCTCGAGCGCCGCGCGGGCCTGCGCGTCGAAGGTGCCAGGGATCTCGATCGTCACCTCGATGCGCGCGATCCGTCGCACAGGGTCCGCGGCCATGACCTTGGAGGCCGAGGCCGTGGCGCGGGTCAGATCCCACCCGTGCCGCTCGGCCACGATGCCCATGATCGTGAGCATGCACGAGGCCAGCCCCGTGGCCACGAGGTCCGTGGGCGAGAAGGACTCGCCCCTACCCTGGTTGTCCACCGGCGCGTCCGTCACCAGAGTTGTGCCCGACTGGAGGTGGCTCGCCTCGGTCCGAAGCTCACCGCGATAGCTGCTCTTGATCGTCGTCATGGGGGTAGGCGCTCAGCGCGCGTCGTGGAGGATCTCTCCGTTCACCACGGTCATGAGGACCGTGGCGTCCAGTGCACGACGCGCGTCGCCCTGGCCCAGCTGGGTCAGGTCCACGTCGAGCACCGTGAGGTCGCCACCATAGCCCCTGGCGAGGAGCCCGCGGCGATCCTCCTGGGTCGCCGCGAAGGCCGCCCCGGAGGTCATCCCGCCGAGGACCTCGTTCGCCGTTAGACCCTCCCCGACGATGAACCCCGAGGCGGCCGGTTCGGAGGCGGACCGCCGGCTCACACCGGCGAAGAACGTCAAGCGCGGGTCGGTGGCGCCCGCCGGATACCCGCTCCCCAGCGCGAGGGGCTGGGACGACGCAGCGAGCAAGCTCCGCCACGCCTGCACCCCGAGCGCACGGTCCCTCCCCAAGCGCTCCGCGGCCCACACGGCCTGGCGCGCCAAGCGGGCAGGCTGCACCGACGGCACGATCGCGAGAGGACCCAGACGCGACCGCTCCGCCGAGGTGCTCAGGTCGAGGCCCTCCAGACGAGGCCGCAGGCCAATGAACCCGGGGACGTCCGAACGGACGCGATCGTAGATGTCGATGGCGAGCCCCACGGCGCGATCCCCGGCGCACTGGATCGCCGGCTGGCGCCCCAGCCGGGCCGCTCCGGTCACCAGGTCACTCGCCCTGGCGAATCCAACCGAGAGGGTTCCCCGCTCCCCCGGAGGGACCTTGTAGGCCTCGCCCAGCGCCGCACCGCCCGCAGCGAGGGACCCATCCAAGCGGAGGGATACGCCGACCATCTCGAATCGGTCCGCGCCGATGGGGTCGCGCTCCCACACGCTCCACTCCTCCGCTGACGCATCAACTCCGGCGTCGAGGTACCCAACGACACGGATCCGGAGGCGTCCGTCAGCGCGCAGCTGCGCGAGGGCTCGCGCCTCGCCGGAGTCCAGCCCCATGACGTGAACGCAGGTCACGCCCGCCCCAAGGAGAACCTCCTGCGCACGGAGGATCCGCCGCGCGCGGTCCTCGCCAGTCGGCGCAGGGAGACCCGCTTGGACCGCGTCCGCGCCCGCGCCATCGAGCCAGCCGCCCGAGCCAGCGGCCCGCGCGCCGGCCTGATCGCCGGACGCCTTCGACCCGCCATCCCCCAGTCCGCTAGCGGACCAGCCGGCCTCGTTCAGCAGGATCCCCTCCCCCGACACCTCGCGGAGGATCACCGGATGATCCGGGAGCGCAACGGTGATCGCCACCGCGAGCGAGCGACGCGCTTCGGCCGTAGCGCCGCCGACCTCGACTGAGTGCCACCCGCCAGCCCGGACCCAGCGCCCCGCGGGGAGCGCAGCCGCGCGGGCCTGCAGGGCCTGAATGAGCTCCGACACGTCAGCGCACCCCGAGAGTTCCACGTGCTCGAGGTCGCGCCCGAGCCGCTCCAGCTCACCGTGGGCGTCCTGGAACCCGGGATAGATGAAGCCCCCGGTCAGGTCGACCCGTCGGGCCCCGCGACCGGCCTCCAGTGAGGCGAGCTCACCCTCGTTTCCGATCCCAACGATTCGCCCCCCTTGCACCAGGATCGCGGAGGAAGAGCCCTGCCGCCTCAGCGGCTCCGCCCGTCGGCCGTCAAATCCCGCGAACACCGTCCCGCCCGTGAAGAGCGTGGCCGGGCGAGGCTCCTGCGCGGCGAGAGCGCCCCCGACGAGGGGCAACCCGACGAGGCCGAGGAGGGCGAGCGAATGGAGGAACCGGAGCAGGTGTCGCATGGGGAGAGTCCGGAGCGAGGAGAACCGGCCGGCTGAGCCAGCGGGATGAGCCAGATTCGGATCCGGCGGGAAGCCATCCGCTGGGGACATCGTGCCCGGCTCCCTGGCCGGGGCGCAAGGTCTGCAGGGCAGCGCTGCCCCCCGAGGGCCCGGACGAGGCTACACTCCCCCCATGAACGATCAGCAGGCACACCTCCCGCTCGCCGGCCGGCGCGCGGTGGTCACCGGCGCGTCGTCCGGAATCGGTCGGGCCACCGCCCGGGCCCTCACCGCCGCTGGCGCCAGTGTCCACCTGGTGGCGCGCCGCGAGGACCGGCTCCGTGAGCTGGCCGAGGAGCTTGGCCCGGGCACCACCTGCTCCGCCGCCGACGTCCGCGATGCCGCCGCCGTGGCCGATGTCTTCGCCAACGAGGCCTTCGACCTCGTCGTCGCCAACGCGGGCCTCGGTCGAGGCGTCGCGCCCCTCCACGAAGGGGACACGGACGATTGGGCCGATATGATCGACACCAACGTCAAGGGCGTCCTGCACACCGCCCGCGCGGCGCTCCCCGCCTTGCGCGCCGCTGGCCACGGAGACCTCGTGCTGCTCGGCAGCGTCGCCGGCCGCCAGGTCTATCCTGGCGGCAACGTCTACAACGCGTCCAAGCACGCGGTCCGGGCCATCTACGAGGCCCTGCGCCTGGACGAGTTCGGCTCTGGCATCCGCTTCACCACGGTCGACCCCGGCCTCGTGGAGACGGAGTTCAGCCTGGTTCGCCTCGGCGACCAAGAGGCCGCCGACCGCGTCTACGATGGGATGACTCCCCTCACACCAGAAGACGTCGCGGACGCCATCCGCTACGCCGTCACCCGCCCGCCCCACGTGAACATCGGTGAGATCGTCCTCTGGCCTACAGAACAGGCCAGCACCCGTGACGTCCACCGCAGCGGCCACTGAGCCGATCCGAAGAAGAAGAACCCAGACATGTCCCAAGACTCGCTCGACAAGGAAATCCAAGCCGCCCTCGATGGCGTCGACCTCCAGGCCCTAGGCAACAGTCCCGAAGAGGACGGCTCGGACTCAGGCGGAAAGGCCGGTCGCGGCAAGGACGACCTGATGCCTGGCACGGTGGCGGGCGTCAGCGGTGACGACGTGATCGTTGATCTCGGGCCGCGCATGCAGGGCGTCTGCCCGCTGACCGAGTTCGAGGACAAGCCCAGCGTTGGGGCCAAGTTCCGCTTCATGCTCCGGGGCAGGGAGGACGACCTCTGGCTCCTCTCGATGCGCGCGGCCAAGGAGCTCGAGGCTTGGGAGCAACTCCAGGTTGGCTCACGGACAAAGGCCCGCGTCACGGGTCAGAACCAGGGTGGCCTGACCCTGAAGATCGGCGCCCACGAGGCCTTCATGCCCATGAGCCAGGTCTCCGTACGACGGGACGTGGAGGGCTCGGAGATGCTCGGGCAGACCCTCATCTGCGAGGTGATGGAGATTGACCGCTCCCGGAACCGCGTCCTGCTGTCCCGCAGGCGTGTCGAGGAGGGCGAGCGCATGGAGGCGATCGCCGAGAAGATGGGCGGCCTCGAGCCCGGCGCCAAGATGAAGGGCAAGGTCATGCGGATCGAGCCCTTCGGCGCGTTCGTCGACATCGGCGGCATCGAGGGCATGGTTCACGTGAGCCAGATCTCACGCCAGCGCGTCGAGAAGATCGACGAGGTCCTCAAGGTCGGTCAGCAGGTCGACGTGATGATCCTCGAGCTCAAGGAGGGCGGTAAGAAGATCTCCCTTGGGATGAAGCAGCTCGAGCCGGACCCCTGGGACGAGGTCCCCCACAAGCTCAACATCGACGGGCAGGTCACCGGCAAGGTCACCCGCCTGATGGACTTCGGCGCCTTCGTCGAGGTGTTCCCCGGCGTTGAGGGGCTGCTGCACGTCTCGCAGATCTCCACCGAACGCGTGGTCAACCTCCAGAAGGTCCTCTCCATCGGGGAGGAAGTGACGGTCCGGGTCACCTCCATCGACCCTGGTGCCCAGCGCATCAGCCTCTCGCGGCTCGACCCGCGCGGGGCTCAGCTCGGATCGGAGGACTCGGTGGACACCTCGACCATCCAGCAGGCCCTGAACAGCTCCAGGGGCAACCTCGGGACGAACCTCGGCGACCTCTTCAAGAAGGCGCTGGGCGACAGCTGAGAGGTCAGGCGCCGGCTCGCATCGCAGCGACCGGCAGCACGAGGACCATCTGGACGGGGGCATCGGCCCCCATGCGGAGGGCGGCGCGGCCCACGATCAGCGGCGCCCCCTCTTCATACTTGAGCATCGGGGGGACATTGGGCTGGACGCCCTGGCAGCCCTCGAACTCCACCCTGACGCGGATCATCCCCAGCACCTCCACGGCGGACTGGAGTGCACCGGCCACGAAGGCGCCGACCTCGAGAATCGCCTCGCGTAGCGGCCCCTCCACCTCGCCCCGCTCCTGGAGCTCGGCAATCTGAGCCGCGCCGGCCATCATGAGGTTCCCCCCGAGTGAGATGGACTCGGCGAGGGGGATCAGCAGCGTGCCGTGTTCTTCTGCGCCATCGTGATCGAAGGCGAACCGGAAGGAGATGTAGACCCCCTCCTGCGACGCCGGTAGATCCTCACGTTCCTCAAAGGTGACCGAGTCCACCTGGATCTCCCGATCGCAGAGCATCGAGAGGTCTCCCCCGATCCGCCGGAACATCTCTCCCACCCCGAGGGTTGATTCGATCGCGCTTGTAGAGCTCACGAGGGAGCCTTCGTCGAGCGCGCATGCGGATCTGAAGGAGACCCCCGCCCTGCAGACGGGCTCTCTCAAACGGTCCCACCTTGATCCACCCCAGCGGGCGGCGAGCGACCTAGTAGGACTCGTCGTCGCGCGGGAAATCGCGCCCGCGGACGTCGGCAGAGAAGCGCTCGAAGGCGCTCCGCATCTCATCCGCCAGGTTTCCGTAGCGACGCACGAAGCGAGGGTTGAAGCGCGTGCAGATCCCGAGCATGTCGTGGCTCACGAGGATCTGACCGTCGCAGCCCCCGCCCGCACCGATGCCGATCACGGGCACGCTCACGCTCTCGGTGACCTCGCGCGCGAGGGCCGCGGGGACCTTCTCGAGGACAATGGAGAACACCCCCGCCTGCTCGAGCAGCTTCGCGTCACGGCGCAGCTCATCGGCCTCCTTCTCATCCGTGGCGCGCACCTGGTAGGTGCCGAACTTGTGGATGGACTGGGGCGTAAGCCCGAGGTGCCCCATCACGGGGATGCCTACGTCGACGATCCGGCGCACGGTCTCAGCCACGACCCGACCGCCCTCGAGCTTGACCGCCTCGGCCCCGGCCTCCTTCACCATCCGGCCGGCGTTCCGCAGGGCCTCGTCGGAGTTGACCTGATAGGACATGAAGGGCAGGTCCGCCACCACGAGCGCCCGCTCGACCCCGCGGCGAACCAGGGACGCGTGATAGACCATGTGCTCCATGGTCACCGTCACCGTCGTCTCCAACCCCTGCATGACGGTCGACACCGAGTCACCGACGAGGATCAGGTCCACGCCGGCCTGGTCCAGCAACTGGGCCATGGTGTAGTCGTACGCCGTCAGGGCCGCGATCGGCGTCCCCGCCTCCTTCATCTGGGTCAGGAGGTTGGTCGTGACCTTTCGGCCAGTGAACTCCGTCGACTCCGCGTTGCCGTGTTCAGGGTGCTGGGACATGGACGAGGTTGTACCAACTGGGGGCCGAGAGCGTCGCCGCTCGGCGCCATCACCGGGCGGGACCCGTCTCGGAACGGTGATCGCTCGCCACCGCGGCGCGGGCAGCGCGCGCCCCGTCGATGGCCGCGCTCATGATCCCCCCCGCATACCCCGCGCCCTCGCCGGCTGGGAACAGGTTCGAGAACCCCTCCGCTCGGAAGGAGCCCCGGTCTCGGGGGAGCCGCACAGGCCCGGAGCTGCGCGTCTCGATCCCAACGAGCAGCCCCTCCTCGCCGGCGAACCCAGGGATCGCCCGCTCGAACCGGCCGAGCGCCCCAAAGATGGCCTCGCGAACGCGCTCGGGGAGCAGGGAATCGACCCGCGCCGCGGTCGCGCCGAATCCATAGCTGGTTCGTAGCTCGCCGGTGGACCGCCGCCCCTGCAGGAAGTCCGAGGCTCGCTGCGCGGGCGCGGCGTAGGTCCCACCCCCGGCGTCGAAGAAGCGGCGCTCCAGCTCACGCTGGAGGCCGACGCCCGCCAGCGGGCCACGGTGCCCAAGGGCCTCCACCGCCGCCGGGTCAAGCGTCGTCACCAGAGCTGCGTTGGCCCAGCGGGAGGAGTGGCGGGAGTTGCTCATGCCGTTGGTGCAGAGCCCCCCCGACTCGCTCACGCTCGCCACGATCCGCCCGCCAGGACACATGCAAAACGAGTGCGCCGGCACGTCCGCCCGACTCTGGAGGTTGTACGAGGCCGGCCCCAGAACATCGCGGCGCGGGTCAGCGCCGTAGCGTCCCCGGGTGATGAGCTCCTGAGGGTGCTCGATCCGAACACCGACTTGAAACGGCTTGGCCTCCATCGCCACGCCGGCCTCCGCGAGCCAGTCCCACGTGTCCCGGGCGCTGTGCCCGATGCAGAGCACCAGAGCGTCCAGCTCGATGGCGCCCGCGGTCGTGAGGAGCGCGCGCACCGTCCGGCCATCTGCCCCGTCGACCGTCGCCACTCCGGTGGCCCGAACCCCGTAGCTGAAGCGAACGCCGAGTTCCTCGAGCCGGCCACGGAGCCGGGGCAACATCCGGTGGAGCACGTCCGTGCCGATGTGCGCGCGTGCATCGAAGGCGATGTCCGCCGGAGCGCCCGCCCGGACAAGCTCGTCGATCACCGCCGTCTCCAGGGAGTCCGACACCCGCGTGTAGAGCTTCCCGTCGGAGTACGTCCCGGCGCCGCCGTCGCCGAACAGCAGGTTGTTGTCAGGGTCGGGGTCCGCGCCGCGGTGGAAGGCCACCACCTTGCCGCCGCGTCGCTCGATGGCCTCGCCGCGCTCGACGAGGGTCACGTCCGCACCCGAGAGTGCCCCCGCAAGGGCAGCGAAGAGACCACCGGGCCCGGCCCCCACGACCACGAGGCGAGCCCCTGGCGTCCCCTCCACGGCCAGCTGCTCCGGGGCCGGAGCAGGCGAGACTTTGCCCGAGCGAATCAGGCGCCGGAGCCGAGGGGCCCTGGGCCCGTCCGGCACCACCAGGTCCACCTGGCAGACGAAGTGGAGGTCCCGCCCGCGGCCACGCGCGTCGATCGAGCGCCGCGCAAACCGCTGGCTCCGCACCGCCCCGGGCTCAACCCCGAGGGCCCTGGCGGCCCTCAACAGGACGTCCCCGTCCCCCTCGTCAAGCTCCTGACGGAGCCCCGAGATCCTCCACGCGGCCCACCCCCGCCCTTGCTGCTCTACCCCGTTGGCCATGCTGATCCCTCCTGCTGGGCAGTCTAAGGCCCCCGCCGCCGCAGCCGCAGGCCAGTTCGTTCCGTTTAGGGTCCTGCTTCGACCCACCTCGGTCGATGCTCCGACCTGAGGCGGGGGCTCTCTCCGCACCGCGCTCGCCCACAAGACGCCCAATTGCACTCCTCGCCCTCTCGGCCTACCCCACCCATCCGATGATGCACGTCTCGATGAAGCACGTCCTCCAAGCTGCCCTCCTCACGTGCCTCGCCGCCCCCTTCGCGGGCTGCCACAGCGTCTCCTCCGCCCTGATGGTCCCCGAGAAGGTGACGATCGAGCAGACCATCGGTGGCAGCGCCCGAGTCGCCGCCAGCGGGTCCGAGAAGCAGGGCCTGTTCGGGCCCAGCATCGTCGACGACGAAGGCCTCGAGGCGGCGGTCACCGAGGCCCTCCTCGGCTGTGGGCTCTTCGATGAGATCTCCACCGCCGGCACCAGCCAGCACCTCGTCGAGGTCAGCGTCGAGAAGTTCGTCGAGCCAGAGGTGGGCTTCGACACCTCCTGCGAGGTGACCCTCCGCTGGAGCCTGAAGAGCGGCGACGGCTCCGCGATCCGCTGGGCCAAGTCCATCACCACGTCAGCCTCCATGAACTCCTATGAGGAGATGGACTCGAGCCTCCGCCCTCAGCTGGTCATGGAAAAGGCCATGCGGGAGAACCTCGCTGCGGGGATTCGGGCGCTGTCCACGGCGGCCCCGAAGGCACCGTGAGCGCCGAGGACTCTGACCAGGGGCCTGTTGGCCCGGGCACCGGCGAGGATGGCCCGGCCTTCGGCGATGGTGAGCCCGCCCCTGGCGACGGCAACACCGACCAGGGCGAGGCCGAGGAGGGCGTTCAACTGCCCCCTCTTGATCCGCGCGGCCAGCTCCGAGCGCTCCTCGATGCCCCGGACCGGGATCGCTGCCCCGGGGTGCGCCCCGTGGTCTCGGTGGACGCCGAGGACGACCCGAGCTTCATCTCGGAGGTGAACGAGCGCTGCGTGGCAGCGCCGCGTCTGATCCGGCGCGGGGCGTTCCACGGTGACTGGGCCGAGCTGCACGACCAGGACGGGTTCTTTCCGCGTGACCCGCTGCCCGCCCTGGCGGAACGCTGGGAAGAGGCCCGCCCGATCATCCTGCACGACGTGCTGGACGACGACCTCCTCGATAGCGTCGTCACGGATCGCTGGCTCGACGGCCTGCGAGAGCGCGGGGGGCTCGCGGCCTTCCTCAAGGAGCGGACCGCCGACCTCGCGCCGGAGTACCGCGTCCAGGGACCCCGCCGGCCCGCGGTGGCCGATGAGCGGGACGTCGAGGGCGCGACGATCTCGTGGCGGGCCCCGAAGGGGCGCCCGACCCGTGGGCCCGGCGCCATCGATGACCTGTGGGCCAAGACACAACGCCTCTCCACGCATCCAGACGACCACTCGCTCCGCCTGCGCCTGTCCTTCGGCGACGAGATCGAAGCGGACGCCAGCCGGGACATGGCGCGTCACCGCGCCGTGAGTGAGCTGGCCAACCGGCTGCTCCCCGAGGTCGCGGCGCTCAACGCGGACCGTGAGCTCACGGGCCTGGTGGCAGAGTGGATCCGCGGCAAGCCGCTCCTCACCCAAGCCATTGCCTATTGGAATGCGCCCAACGGCGGCGCGCGCTTCCACCACGATGCATTCGATGAACCCACCGGCGGGCGCCAGCGCGGGGTCCTCTACGCGCAGCTCACCGGCGCGACCGCCTGGGTCGCCCTGTCCACCGATGACCTGCTACGGCGCGCGCTGGAGTTCGCCGAGCTCCTCCAGGAAGGGGAGTTCCCGTGGGTCCGAGAGCACATTGCGCCGGGCGCGGGCGACCTCGAGTCCTGGTTGGATCTCCTCCATGACCCCGAGCGTGCACGAAGGGTGCTGGGAGCCCCCGGAGGAGGCGCGCTCGGGCCACTGATCGACCAAGGTCCCGAGTTCACATCCCTCCTCGCTGACGCGGGGCACGGCTTCGTGGTCACCGCGGGGGATGTGATCCTGCTCCCAAACCACGGCCTTGAGCAGACCTGCATGCACTCGGTCTTCTGCGCGAGCGACGAGGAGGCCTTCAGCCTGTCCCTCGCCATCCGGCAGCAGGAGCGGGCGGGCGCCGCTGGAGGCCGGAAGGGCAGCGCACGGCGACGGGGGAGCCGGCCGAGGGGGAACTCGCGCGGCGGAGGCCGCCGGGGAGGCCGCGGCTCTCGTCCCGGATCGAGTCGGCGACGATGAACGTGATCCAGCCTCGACTCGCCGCCCACCAGCGGTCGATCTCTTTACTGGTTAACCTTGTCCTCCCGAATGGTCGACTCCATCGAACACAGCCCTGCTGCCCCCCCTCCCAGGGGCCCCCACTCCGCCCTCGGGCAGCTCCCCACCCTGGGTGAGTTGACACCCGTGCTGGAGGCGCTCGGGCAGTCGGGCGGCACGGTCTTGCCCCTGGGCACCCCGGGTCCAGAGGGGCCCCGGTTCCACGTGGTGGGACCCGAGGAGTTCCTGGTGGGCAAGCGTCTACAGACGCTGGACGCAGAGCTTGGCGTCGGGGATGCCCTCTACCTCGTCCTCATGGGACCGTCCGACGACGCGCGGCTCGCCGCCTGGCGGAACGCGATCTGGCCGCTCCTCCACGTGAACCAGCTCGCCACGGTGAAGGAGCGCGCCGCCACGGTGCTGACTCTCGGTAGCCGGGACCAATCGCCTGTCGACTCGAACCTCGAGCTCTCCGTGCTCGTCGGCCGCAGAAGGACTCACGTGATGTCGGCCGATGAGACCGTCACGAAGTTCGACCTCAACGCGACCGGGTGGGACGGCACGCCAGGCAGCGCTGGCTATCCGCACTTTCGATGGATGCGCCGCCACGTCGGCCGCTTCGTGACGCCGCGCCTCGTGCGCCAGGCCGCCGACAAGCAGATCCGCATCCTGGACTTCGGATGCGGCGCCGGCTGGACCGGGCTGGAGGCCGCCCTCTCATCGCCTGGCGCCCACCTCTCGTCCTTCGATCCGAGCCCGGAGATGGTCCGGATCACAGGTGAGAACGCAGCCCGTCTCGGGATCAAGAGCTTCGAGGGGCGCGCAGGCTTCGGCGAGGCCCCGCCCTTCCCCGCCGACGGAGAGGATCCCTACGACCTCGTGATCAGCTCCGGAGTGGTGAGCTTCTCACCCGACATCGACGGCTGGCTGGACGGGCTTGTCGCGACCCTCGCACCCAGCGCAGACCTCGTCATCGGGGACATCAACCCGCACTCGCGGGGCTTCGAGCGTCGGCGGCGCCGAAAGCCGCTGCTGCCCGTCCGAGAGCTCAACGCCCGGCCACGGGAGGAGATCCGCCGCGGACTCGAAGCCCGGGGCCTGGCCCACATGCGGAGCGGCGCCTACCAGCTCACACGCCCGATTCCGGAGGCGATGCACGTCAACGAGACGCGCCTGGCCGGGGTGCTCACCCGCCCGCTGCTGATGGCCAATCGGGTCGCGACCTTCGTCGACGCCTCCTTTGGCTCCCCCATGCAGGACCACTTCGACTCGTGGGTGATGCACCTCCGGCGGCCAGAAGCTCCAGACTGAGCACCGCCCGGTCTCCGGCGCGCCTTCAGGCCGTCGAGGGGTTCACGACCTCGCCCGCCCAAGCCTCAGCGCCGGGCCCTGCCGTCGGTCGATCCCCGGCAGCCCCACCGGCGTCAGACCGGCTCTCCGCCAGCGGGCCTACAGCGATCGGGCCTACAGCGAACGGGCCTACAGCGAACGGGCCTCGCTCTACGGGGGCTCTGCGAGAAGCGGCGCCTGCGACTCCCCGGGGGAGCCAGCTGACGCCGCGCCGCCGGGGAGACCGGTCAGCTCCCGTCGGAGCTCGCCACGTCGCCACTAGAGCCCTTCGCCTCGTCGCCCGGGAC
>Ga0102815_10000406_pt1 | contig 29908 bp, 29 predicted proteins | sample ColrivemetaGS759_FD_79113 | JGI IMG/M metagenome (GOLD analysis project Ga0102815, IMG submission 79113) | Estuarine microbial communities from the Columbia River estuary - Ebb tide ETM metaG S.759 | ecosystem: Environmental > Aquatic > Marine > Intertidal zone > Estuary | place: USA: Columbia... | reverse complement strand
TAAAATCCACAGGATTTTCTACCTGCTACGGCAGATTCGGTTTTATTTGCTAAATTAGATCCTAAAGCTGGCAACTCACGAACAACTGCGAAGTACATCATGAGCTCCATTAGCAAATAAATATGGGCGAATAAAGTGAACTGGCGAAGACATCTATTAAAACTAGGAGGTTTTTCTTCGACATTTTAAAAATGGGTTTAATAAAAAAAGCACTAGTGAAAATAATCAGTAAACTAAATCTTATACAACAACACTATAACCAACTAATAACCGATGATAAAATTTTTTCGACGAATCCGCCAAAGATTACTCACTGAAAACAAATTTAGTAAATATCTGATTTATGCAATTGGCGAAATTGTACTGGTTGTAATCGGAATTTTAATAGCATTACAAATAAATAATTGGAATGAATATCAAAAAGAAAGAAAAAGCGAGCATTTGATTCTTTCTGAAATTCGAGATAATCTTAAGTATGATTTAAACGATTTTGAGAGTAATATTACAACTCTTCAAAACAAATCAATATCAAGTAAAGCAGTTCTGCAAGCACTCGAGAAAGATATTGCTTATCATGACTCATTAGGTTACTACTTCTCATATCTTAATGCATATCCTCATTTCAGCTGCAAAAGGAATGGATACAAATTATTACAGTCTAAAGGCTTGGAAATAATAACTAATGACGAACTCAGAAATAAGATTACCGACTTATACGAAGACCGCTATCAATATCTTTTGACTTTTGAAAAGGAAAGGATTGACTATAATAAAGTACTTCTTGAAACTGCTATGACACCATACATGGGAAATAAAAAATTGCCTTTGGATATCATGCCTGTTTCTTTATCTAATAAAGGAAGTAATCAAACTTTAATTAATATCGGTTATTTCAGAAATATTAGAAATTACGAAAGACTTAAAGAAGATTTGGAATTCCAGAGTATGGTAAAAAATGTTGAAATCTGGTCAACGGCACTTGGTGGAATTCATTATTCAGTAAATGAAAATGCACTAGAATTAATTAAACAAATAGATCAAGAACTTCAAAAATAACGATAACACATCAACATCTATAGTTAATTACTCGTTAGGTATGTACTCAAAAACATAAGATGCGAACTTGTGTAAGCAAAATCCAAAGGATTATCCTTTAATTCGTTTTCTTTTACTAAATTAGTTGGAGCCAACCTGTCTGCCAACAGGCAGGCACAACAAACAATCAAAACAAACGGCAAAGCAAACTTGCACAAAAACGTTGGCAACAATAAGAGTCTAAATTATAAGAATCTTAAAAAGATGATAGAATTATATTTAAAGACTAATAAAGTAGAGAAACTAAATTTAATTAGTGAAATTAAATATAATGCTAAAGACATATTTAATATTCGCATAATAGATTATACTGAAAAAGTTTTAAAGGAAATTTCTGAAAAATTTGATATTGATGTATCCATTTTTTATCAAAAAGAGGACATTGAAATAAGTTCCCATTACTTAAAATCACTCGACCAATTATCTTTTAATTTTTCAATACCCAGTTACAATTCGAATACACTTTTTAAAGAGGAAGAAATTTTCATAATAATCAAAAAAGGGGTAGTCTTTTATTTTTTATCTTCAAATATTGATGAGAATTTTGTAAATCTTACGAAAACAAGATATGACTTCACAAGTATAAATTTTAATTCTCATTTAGAACATTTTGTTTTTCAAATAGGAATCATTTCAGATTATTATGCAGATTTAACAGAATTTATATCCAAAAAAGTAAAGCAGTTTTATGAGAATATTTTAAACTCTAAAGAGTTTAGGTCAAATGACCTGGATTTAATAATGATTCTAAATTTTAATAACCTCTTAATTAAGGAATCAATAAGTAATTTTCAAAGAATCTTGCACTTACTCATTCAAAATAAATTTGAAGAAAAGATAATTACAAATAAAATAAACTTAGAACTCGACGATATTGCAGTAATATCGGACCATATTCAATTTAATTTTGACAGACTCGATGATCTGAAGGAAAATATAAACAGTAAAATTGAATTAGATCAAAATAAAATATTTAGAACATTAACAATTATAACCGTTTGTATCTCTTTACCAACACTAATTGCTGGAATATATGGGATGAATTTTAAAAACATCCCTGAATTAGATTGGAGATTTGGGTATCCTGTAGCTATTGGGTTGATGATATTAAGTTTTGTAATAGCAATAGTTTATTTTAAAATGAAAAAATGGATTAAATAAAAATGTTCACAGGTCTAAATAGTGAAGAAGTTTCTCATAGAATAAAGACTTTAGGTTATAATGAGCTTACAACATCTCAGTCAAAAAATGTTCTTCAAATAGCGTTTGAAGTAATTAAGGAACCCATGTTTATTCTACTTCTGAGTTGTGGTGCACTCTACCTCATACTTGGAGATTATACAGAAGGAATCATACTTCTATGCTGGGTTTTCGTGATTATATTTATCACCTTTTACCAACACCAGAAAACTGAAAAAGCACTTGATGCTCTTAAAAAACTTTCTTCACCAAGAGCATTAGTAATTCGGAACGGAAAAAAAATACGAATAGCAGGACGAGAAGTTGTACCAGATGATATTATTATTCTCTATGAAGGTGACAGAATTCCTGCAGATGGGATTTTACTTGAGAGTGAAAATCTAACAATTGATGAATCTTTACTTACAGGAGAATCAATTGCTGTAATTAAAACAAACCAAAACGAAAATAGCAAAAAAGGTCATGTCTATAGTGGAACACTTGTTGTTCAAGGCAGGGGAATCATGAAAGTAACCCTAACTGGGCCAAACACAGAATTCGGAAAAATAGGAAAGTCACTAGAACGTATTGGGAAAGTACAAACCAAAATGCAAAAAGAGATAAAAACACTTGTGAGAAATCTTTTTATTGCTGGAGGTATTTTAAGCCTGTTAGTTATAGTAGCTTTTTATTACACACGTGGTAATTTTATTCAGTCTTTATTAAATGGTTTAGCAACAGCAATGGCAATGTTACCAGAAGAATTCCCAGTGGTGTTTACTGTATTTCTAGCGATTGGTTCATGGCGATTGTCTAAGCTTAATGTATTGACCAGAAAACCATCTGCCATTGAAACCCTTGGTTCTGCAACGGTACTTTGTAGCGACAAAACAGGTACCATTACTCAAAACAAAATGGAAATCGTCTCGGTGTTTTGTGAAGATTTATTGTTTCATAAAGCGGACTTTCAAGAGAATGTGAACAAAATTATAAGTTTATTGGAGGTTTCATTTTTGGCTTCTCAGAAAGATTCTATTGACCCTATGGAAACAGCCATTGGAAGTTGCTATGAAAAATATTCTAATAAAAAGAAAAGCACTCTGGATTTCATAAAAGAATATCCGTTGAGTAAAGATCTGTTTGCCACTACAAGGGTTATAAAACAAAGTCAAGAGAATTACTTTGTTTGTTGTAAAGGTGCCCCTGAAACTGTTCTTTCGCTATGCAAACTAGACAATAGTGAGCAAATTAAACTACTGAACACTGTGCAGGAGTTGGCAGAAAAAGGACAACGTATTTTAGGTGTAGCAAAATCAAATTGGCATAATAGCAGTTTCCCTGAATCTCAAAAAGACTATGAATTTGAATTTGTTGGTTTCTTAGGATTCGAAGATCCTATAAGGCCTGAAGTTCCTCAAGCAATAAAAGAATGTAAAGATGCAGGAATAAAAGTTTTTATGATTACAGGTGATTATCCATCCACAGCCAAAAGCATTGCTGCACAAGCTGGTATGGATACAAATAAACTTATTTTGACAGGCAATGACTTAAAAGTCATGAATGAGACTGATTTGAAAGAAAAAATAGGATCAGTAAACATATTTGCGCGAATTGTTCCAGAACAAAAACTGCAAATCATTAATGCACTTAAAGCAAATGGTGAAGTAGTTGCTATGACTGGAGATGGTGTTAATGATGCTCCTGCCCTAAAAGCTGCTGATATTGGTATTGCAATGGGTGGAAAAGGAACTGATGTAGCTAGAGAATCATCATCGTTAGTCTTGTTGGACGATAATTTTAGTTCGATAGTGTCCGCTATTCGTGCAGGCAGAAAAATATTCGACAACCTTCAAAAGGCAATGGATTATATTGTAGCCATTCATATTCCAATTATTGGATTAACACTTTTACCTTCATTTTTTTCGGAACTTCCCATTTTACTAATGCCATTACACATTGTTTTTATGGAACTTATTATCGATCCCGTTTGCTCCATCGCTTTTGAATCAGAAAAAGAAGAAATAGGAATAATGAAGCGACTTCCAAGAGATATAAATGAACAATTCTTCGGAATTAAAAGAATATTAAGCAGTGTTTCTATTGGGATTCTTTTGCTTGCAATGGTAGTAACAGTTTATTTTGTATCAATCAATGAAGGACACTCTGATGGAGAGATTAGAGCTATTGCATTTTCATCATTAATTATAGGTAACATATTTTTGATTCTCACAACGCTTTCTAAAACTCGAAATGCGCTTTCAGTTCTTTTTGAAAAGAATATAGCATTACTAATTATACTTTTTGCTGCTGCTGGTTTACTGGTTATGCTAATAACTGTTCCCTATCTACAAACTATATTTAGTTTTAACAATCCTGGACTTAGCCATTTTGTAAATTCAATTATTGCAGCATCAATAGTGTTGCTTACTCTTGAGATAATAAAATATTCAAGATTAAAATTGTCTACTAAGAATTCAACAAATAATAAATGAGAGGAAAAACTACACCCAAAAATCTTCATAATAAATACATACTTTTGTTAAATTGAAAGGTTATTATCTCTAAGATTTCAAAACATTGGGTTTAATGGAAACCCTGGTAAAAAAATGGAAACTAAAAATCCTAAGGATTTAAAGCTAGTTCATTTACTTACACTATTTTAGTTTAAGCCAACTTGTCTGCCGACAGATAGAAGTAAGCATAAGCGTAGCAAACTGGCTAAGACTACAATAAACAAACACTTTAGTAATTATTATAAAAGATTAGAAATTAAATAAACCTGTATATTCTTCATTATGGCACTTCGTCGCATCGTCTATACTAGTCAAGCCTCGAGACAGTGTAACAAACCTAGCCTGCTGGACCTGCTCCATGAATCACGCGCTTTCAACTCAATAGATAACATCAGTGGTGTTCTTATGCATAGAAATGGGTATTTTCTTCAGGTTATTGAAGGTGAGTCAGAGGCTGTTGACAATCTTTTCACACGTCTACTTAGAGATCCACGTCATAATGAAGTTAAAAAAATCCACGACACTTTTGTAGATAGTCGCCTCTTCTCTGATTGGGCTATGGGCTGCGCAGATTTCGATGAGCCAGAATTGAGCATGTTACCTGGAATTCGTAAAGATTTGAGCGAACCTCAGGTAGGCGAAGACCTTATTATTCGCCTACCTGAAATCGCTACTTTCTTACTCAAAAAGATAGACTGATTAGAGAATCTGGAACGTATAAAAAGTATTGATTACAATTGCTAACAAGGTGAGTAAAAAATTGCTATTTTAGTACTTAACCAAAGGTAGTTGCAATTTTGTTACGTCTGATTTTCCTGCAGAAAACCCTCGCACACAAAACCGCAACTTTCTATACACAAAACGGAAGCTATAAATATAAATAACTATGATAAACATCCTTGACGGCGTTAAATCAGCAGATATAAAAATCACTAAAGAAGTAAATAGTCTTAGTAATATGGTAAAAGATACTAAGCTTTCTGTTGTAGATAGGATTGAATCTTTTGAAGATATTATTTCCCTTGAAATTGGTGATACTTCACTTAAAAGAGCACGTAATCTTGAAAGGGAATTCAACATCCGGCAATTGTATATTAAATATGAAGGAGATAATCCCTCAGGTACACAAAAAGACCGCATTGCTTTTGCTCAAGTTCATGATGCAATCCGCAGAGACTTCGATATTATTTCACTCGCAACTTGTGGTAATTATGGAGTAGCAGTAGCTTATGCAGCATATCTGGCTGGCATAAAATGCAAAATATTTATCCCAGAATCCTATCATACTGAACGATTAAAAGAAATGGAAGTTTTTAATGCTGAAATCATCAGACTTACAGGTACATATGAAGATACTGTTACACAATCGAGTGAATTGGCTTTGAAAAATGGATGGTATGATGCCAATCCAGGTGGTGTTAACACTTCTTTACAAATTAAAGTTTATGCAGAAATTGCAAATGAAATTTACGACGAATTACATGATGCTCCAAAATATATTGCTGCACCTGTATCTAATGGGACCTTACTCGCGGGAATTTATAGAGGATTTGTAAGTCTTCACAAACGTGGAAAGACATCAAGAATTCCAATTTTCATTGCTGGATCAGCTGCTTATAAGAACCCTATAATATCTTCTTTTAAAGCTGGTTTAGACACCTGTAAAGATATTGATCCTAAATTGATAAAGGAAACTGCTACCAACGAACCACTAATAAACTGGCATAGTTTTGATGGTGATGAAGCCCTTTATGCTATCAAGCAATCAGCAGGTGAAGCACATCATATAAGCGATAAAAAAATGAAAGAGATGAGTACTTTCCTACTTAAAAAAGAGGGATACCGGATTTTACCAGCCTCAACTTCTGGTCTTATTGCCCTTCTTCAAATGCACAATAAAAATGAAATGATAAACGACAGATATGTCGCAATTTTAACTGGCAAATACTAAATATGAAAAAAACAATAGATGGTAAAGCACTAGTCTATGCAGATGGTGCATTTAATACACCCAATGGCAAAACAGCACATGGACTGGTAAGATTCACCGAAAGATATGAAGTGGTAGGTGTTCTTGATTATAAATATAAAGGTCAGGATGCCGGTTTGGTCCTTGATGGTAGAAAAAATAATATTCCCATCTTTAAAGATTTGAAAGAAGCTTTATTAAAACTTTCAGATTCTGATAAACCTAAATCATTGGTTATCGGTCTAGCTCCTGATGGTGGACGTCTGCCTGCTGAAGCAAAAGATACAATTAAAACTGCCTTAGAGTTAGGATTAAACGTAGATAGTGGCTTGCATGATTTCTTATATAAAGATTTAGAACTGATGGCTATAGCTAGAAAAAATAATTGCCGTGTACGAGATATACGTAGAACACCTGACCGCGATCAATTGCATTTCTTCACCGGAAAAATAGAAGACGTTGATTGTTTAAAAATTGCCTTATTAGGAACAGACTCTGCTATTGGTAAAAGAACAACGGCATGGATTATTGTACATGCCTTCAGAAAAGCAGGCTTAAAAGCAGAAATGGCAGGAACCGGTCAGACCGCTTGGATGCAAGGCGCAAAATATTCCATGATTATGGATAGTTGTATCAACGACTTTGTTTCGGGAGAAATAGAACATGCAGTGCACGAAGCATGGAAAAATGAATCTCCAGACCTTATAGTCATTGAAGGTCAAGGAAGTTTAATGAATCCAGCCTATCCTGGTGGTTTTGAAATTCTTGCAGCTGGAAGACCTGATTATGTGATTATACAACACGCTCCAAAACGAATAGAGTATGATGGATTTCCTGGTTACGTCTTACATCCGATTAAAGAACAAATCAATGCTATTGAAACCATATCAGGTAAAAAAGTTATTGCAGTCACCGTGAATCATGAAGATATGACAAAAGAAGAAATAGCACCTGCCTGCTTAAAAATAACAGAAGAAACAGGTTTACCTGCATTTGATGTTCTCGAATATGGAGCTGAAGAACTGGTTGAGCTTTTAAAGTCCTATTTAAAATGATTACGCTAGAATCGTTCAAAGTACTTAGAAAGCTTTCTATAAAGAATATTCATATAGAACCAAAAAAGGTTAAAGCGACCTACTGTATTGAAAAATACGCTAGTGAAACAACTTCTTTTGAATTAATTTACTCATACAATCAATCCTATTTCAGTATAAAAAACGCTTCAGATGTAAACTTGGCTTCCATGATGCTTGCTCAAGTTGCCTTGAATTACGGATTGTTTTTTGATACTATCGAATTTGACGGTTTATTTGATAAAACGGATCAACAGTTTCTAAAAGACATGATGGAAAATACATCACGTGAAATCTTGACGAACAAATTACTTATCAAAAATGAATTTCTAAAACCACCCTTTGATACTTTAGAACCAAAAAAAAGGGAAAACTATACCCAAGCTAAAATTCTGTTTCTGAATACCCAATTTCAAAATGTAAAGTTATCCAAGGATCAATCAAAAACCAATCTCAATAAATACGCAATACTTAGTAGCGGCGGGAAAGATAGCTTACTGTCATATGGTATCATTAAAGAAATTGGAGAACCTTATCCAGTTTTTATAAATGAAGCTGGAAGACATTGGTTTACAGCCATAAATTCACACCGTTATTACAAAGCAATAGAGCCAAATACTTCAAAACCGTGGTGTAATAGTGACCGCTTATTTAATTGGATGCTGAAACAACTACCATTCATCAAAGAAAACTATTCGAGTATTAGAGCAGATATTTATCCTATTAGACTTTGGACAGTTGCGGTTTTCCTATTTGGTACACTTCCAGTTGCTCGTAAAAATGCCATTGGGAATATTTTGATTGGAGATGAATACGATACTACAGTAAGAGGTAACCTAAATGGAATTTCACATTACAATGGTCTCTATGACCAGAGTAAATATTTTGATAATGCAATGACGCGCTATTTCAGAAATAAAGGATGGAGTATATACCAGTACTCATTACTTAGAAGCATGTCTGAATTGCTTATTATGAAAGTTTTGATTAAAAGATATCCAGAACTGCAAGAACATCAAGTATCTTGTCATGCTGCTCATGAATTAGATGGAAGAATGTACCCATGTGGTAAATGTGAAAAATGCCGAAGAATTATTGGAATGGTAAAGGTTTTGGACGAAAACCCAGAGAAATGTGGTTACAATCAAAATCAGATCGCTGATGGTCTTAACGCGTTAGCAACAAAATCAGTAAAACAAATAGGAAGCGATGCCGCACATTTGTATTATCTGTTGTACAAAAAAAACCTGATCGAACACAATGCGTTTACTACCAAAACATCCAAAGCACATCCGGAAATTATGAAATTAAGATTTGATCAGGAAAGAAGTAATCTGGAAGATATACCTTCGCATATTCGAAAATCTCTTTTTGCCATCCTAAATGAGTATGCTGATGGCACTGTAAAAAGAATAAATAACCGTTGGGTAGAACAAACCATGGACGACAATTTTTTAAATGAAATAAAATATAAATTCGATGAAGAATAATAAAAAATACCCTGAATATATGTGGGCAACTTTGACATGGCCCGAAATTGAGGAACGATTAAAACATGTAGACACAGCAATTTTACCCTGCGGTGCTATTGAGCAACATGGACCTCACTTGCCTTTGGATGTCGATTTTTTTGATGCCGACTATATGGCTCGCAAAGTAGCAGAGGCCTGTCAGGAACCTAAACCTTTTGTGTTACCTCCAATACCCTATGGTGTATCGTATCATCACAGCGATTTTAAAGGAACGCTGTCTGTTACAAATAATGCCTTATCAGCACTTATTTATGATCTTGGAATGAGTCTGGCACATAATGGTATCAAGAAAATCGTAATTCTAAATGGTCATGGTGATAACGTACCCACTTTAACATATGCTGCACAGATGATTAATAGAGATGCTAAAATATTTGTTTGCGTCGAAACAGGAGAAACAAGTGATGTGGATTTGTATAATTTAATCGATACACATAACGACATTCACGCAGGTGAAATTGAAACCAGTACTACTTTAGCCATACGACCTGAACTGGTTGATATGGAAAAGGCCGTAGATGGCACTCTTGATTTAGATAATGAATACCTTGATTATACTTCTGATAGAGGTGTTAGTTGGTATGTACATACAGAACGTTTAACCACATCAGGAGTGATGGGTGATGCTACCAAGGCTACGGCAGAAAAAGGTCATAAAATGTGGGAGATTATGATTCGTAAAATGGCAGATTTTGTAGAAACCATTAAAAATACACCTACCGATAAATTATATCAAAACAGGTACTAACGTGAAGATAACAGCGATTGAATATTTTAGATTGGATATGCCTCTGGCTGTCCCTTATACTATTGCCTATGAAACGGTAGACAAGACCACTAACATTATTCTAAAATTGACCACAAACACAGGTATTACCGGTTGGGGATGTGCTGCTCCAGACATTGAAGTAACCAACGAAACTCCAGAAAATGTGATTGATAATATTAATTCTGTAATTATTGACTTACTCAAAGGTCAATCTCCGTTTCATATTGCACGATATACGCATCAATTGAAGACATTATGTCCCACTTCCTCTTCTACTATTGCTATGGTAGACATGGCTTTATATGATTTGATAGCACGAAAAGCAAAACTTCCTCTTTTTCAATTACTTGGAGGTTTTAAAAATGAGATTCCAACCAGTATAACCATTGGGATATTACCTTTAAAAGAGACTATAGAACAAGCTAAGAATTACCTAAAGCAAGGCTTTACAATTATAAAATTAAAAGGAGGCTTAAATTTAAAGGAAGATATAGAAAAAATAATGAAGCTGCGCGAAAAGAACGGCAATGAATTCTTACTAAGATACGATGCGAATCAAGGATATACACCGGAAGAAGCTGTTGAGTTTATCAGTAAAACGAAAAGCGCTAAAATTGAAATATTAGAACAACCAACTAAGCAGACCAAAGAAGCTCATATAGGAGAAGTAACTAAAAATGTTCAAATCCCTGTAATGGCAGATGAAAGCATCAAAACATTACAAGATGCTTTCAGATTGGCAAGTAATGAGTTAATCGATATGGTGAATATAAAAATTATGAAAGTGGGCGGTATTCTTGAATCACAACACATCAACTCCGTAGCTAAAGCAGCAGGATTGGAAGTAATGGTTGGATGTATCGATGAATGTGCTCTTGGTATATCGGCAGGACTCCATTTTGCACTGAGTAGGCCTAATATTGAATACGCGGATTTGGATGGCCATTTGGATTTATTAGAAGATCCTTTTACCGATTTATTTGATTTAAAAAACGGAATACTATACCCTTCTAATTACTATGGTTTAGGGAATATAAAGCTTTAGTTAATTAAAAAATAGGTCATTGGTAGATAATGCGCAATTAAAAAATATATAGTTTATAGACAATTTGGAGCATTTAATAAAGCCAACCAGCCCAAATTCTAATCGATGATTTAAACCAAAATAGTGGAATATTTAAGAAAACAGAACATTTTGACAAAAAAAGCAGCAATACTTCTACTTTTAATTTGTTCTATGACTCTATTTGGACAGGAACTAAAGACTGAACTTCCTTCAAAACAAAATTCATTTATCAATCCAATACTTCCTGGAGGTTACCCAGATCCATCTATCTGTAAGGTTGATGATGTATTTTATATTGTAAATTCCTCATTTGAATATTATCCAGGATTACCTATTCATAAAAGTACAGATCTTATTAATTGGGAATTAATAGGTTATGGTTTGCATAGAAAAGCACAATGCACAGATGAAGTTAACCTTGTTAATGTGCAGTCCAATGGAGGTATTCATGCACCAACTATTAGGTTTAATAAAGGAACTTTCTATATCATTACAACCAACGTTTATTATAATGAAAATACCAAAAAGACCGATTTTGTTAATTTCATTATCACAGCAAAAGATCCCGAAGGACCTTGGTCTGACCCTCATGTGTTAAAAGGAGCGCCTGGTATAGATCCAGATATATTTTTTGATGATGATGGTAAAATATGGTATGTAGGAACGCATGCACCCGAAAAACCTAACTTCCCAGGAGAAGGCGAAATTTGGTTACAGGAAATTGATATTGATAACTGGAAACTTATAGGAGAACGCAATTATTTGTGGAGAGGTGCTTGTGGAGGTGTTTGGGCTGAAGGTCCTCATATGTACAAAAGAAATGGATGGTATTATCTGATGATTGCTGAAGGTGGCACGAGTTATAATCATGCTATGATGATTGCAGTAAGCGATTCCATTAAAGGACCTTATATTCCAAACGAAAGAAATCCTATTCTATCAACTAGACATCTTTCTTATGATAACTGGGTTCACAGTACAGGTCATGCCGATTTAATTGAACTTGATAATGGAAGCTGGTATATGGTGGCTTTAGGTATTAGAGGAGATGAAGAACGCGGATCGAATATGGGACGCGAAACACACCTTGTCCCTGTAAAATGGGAAAAAGAACCTTTCGAATGGAAAGATATCAAATACGAATGGCCTGTTGTAGCTCCTTTAACTGGAAAAGTAGAACGCTTCACTCCTGTTCCCCTTAAAGATTCATCCCAAAAAAGAAACGCCAGTTTTATTGATAATTTTGATCATAACAAGCTGAACTTGGATTGGAATTTTAGAAGAGTTCCTAGTAAAAATATGTATGCTCTCAACACCAATAAAGGCTATTTGAGATTATATACTGATGCGAATGTGATTAAAGAACGTGGAAGAACAAGTTTAATGGGTTTTAGGCAAACCGAAAGTGATTTTGAGTATAACGCAAAAATGCATTTTAATCCAAAAACTATTAATTCTGAAGCAGGAATAAGCCTATTTCAAAAAGATAATAATTATTTCACTCTTACAGTTGTAAAAGAAAAGAATGAACACATCCTTCAACTCAAACTTGCCGAGCCAAATTCTGATCCTAGGATACTCAAAAAAGAAGTGCTTTCAAATTATAATAATGAGATAACTTTAAGGGTTAAATCAGAGAATCATAAATATGCATTCTTATACTCAATAAATGGTTTTGAATTCGTTTTCTTCGAAACTACGATGGCTAACCATCTTTTAAGTAAAGGATATACAGGTGCTTATTTGGGATTATATGCGACAAGCAATGGTAAAAGTTCTAAAGATTACGCTGATTTTGACTGGGTTAAGTATGTAGGGTTTGAAAGAATTAAACAGTAAGGAACCAATACAACCTGAATAACTTAAAGTGTTTAAGAATTATCTGATAATCCTTTAAGATTTTTAACACATCTTTTCTTTTTTGCTATCTTTAGTTCTAATACAATCAAACCCTATTTAAACAAGTTGTGTATAATTTAAAAGACTATAAAATATGAATATAGATTTTAGTAAAATATTTAATGATTTTTATTCGGACATAAGCTCAATGTTGCCGAATATAATAACTGGAATTCTTGTAATAATAATTTTTATTATTATGGGAAAATTGTTTTATACCTTCATTGGTAAAAGAATTCAGAAAAAGTGGAAGGACACTATCATTTCAAATTTCGTTTCAGAAGCCACAAAATGGTCTTTCTATATATTTGGATTAATAATAGCGCTAAATATAGTAGGTTTTGGAGGCATTGCAAGTAGTTTAATAGCTGGAGCAGGTATTAGTGCAATAATATTTGGGTTTGCATTTAAAGATATAGGTGAGAATTTTTTAGCTGGAATAATTTTAGCCTTAAAACGACCTTTTGAAATTGAAGATATTATTGAAGTTGAAGGATACAAAGGAACAGTTAAAGATCTTGATTTGAGAGTTACACATTTAAGAAATGTTGAAGGTAAAGACATTTATATACCAAACTCATCAATTATAAAAAATACACTTGTTAATTATACAAAAGATGGTAACTTAAGAGTAAGTTTTATGATTGGTATAGCACCTGAATGTAACATCTCTCAAACACGTAGTCTAATAACAGACTATTTAAATCAGAATAAGCAAATTTTAAAAACACCAGTACCAAATATTATTGTTCAAGAATTAGGTGAATTTACGACTGATTTACAAGTTCTTTTCTGGGTTGATATTTTAGAAAATAAAAAATTACCAGATAGCTACTTAGGCCATAATATCCGAAGTAAAATTATTACAGACATTAAAGAAATTCTTGATAAGAATAATATTGAAATGCCTTCGCAAGTGATTGAACACAAAATGTATAGAGAAAATAAATTTGAAGTACGTAAAAATGAATAAAACGGTACACTTAAGAAGTATATATTTAATTGCATGTTTGACTTCAATTTTACAAATCTGATTACTAATTGAATTGTAAATAAAAAATTAGAAGCTTAAAAAGAGTAACTAATCTTATAACAAACATTAACTACAATTATTAAATATGAAAAAAGAAAAAAAACTAGGATCTGGAATAGCAATTGGGATTGTATTTGGTACTGTTATTGGAGTTTTAACTGACAATATAGGGCTTTGGCTTAGTGTTGGAATTGCAATAGGTGCTGGAGTTGGAACTTCCTTAATGCAAAAAAACAGTAAAAAAGACGATGGCGATGAATCTAATAAAAGTTGCTGATAATTTAAACAACGCTTAAGTTTAATTATGAATTTAACAGAACAATTTAAAACAATTAAAGACTATTTCTCTCCAAAAATAGTTGCAGAAGTAAATAATCAATATGTGAAAATTGCAAAAATAAAAGGACAAGAAATTCCTTGGCATAATCACGAACATGAAGACGAATTATTTTACATCATTAAAGGAAACCTTTTAATGGAAATTGAAAACGAACCAAGTTTTAATATGAAAAAGGGAGACTTATTTGTTGTACCAAAAGGTGTAAATCATAGAGTATCTTCTGAGAATGAATGTTTGATTATTTTAATTGAAAATAAAACAACAAAACATACTGGAAATGTAAAATCTACAATAACTAAATCCATTAAAGAACAAAATTATTAAGTCCATAAAAAATTAAAAAAGATTTATAAAACTTTAGTCAAAATAATAACCAAAGGTTGGAACAACTCTTAATAGTATAGAAATGAAAAATATAGACCACAAAAACGAAATAAAACGAAGAGACTTTTTAAAAAGAAGCTCAAAATTTGCAGCTGCAACAATCCTTTTAGGATTAGGAAGTTCGGAACTATTTGGAGCTATTATAACAACTCAATTTAAAAATTCGATTCCATCTATTAAACTTAACAACGGCTTATCAATGCCAACGCTTGGATTTGGTACGAATACTCTTAATGGAGAGACCTGTTCACAATGTGTTTCTGACGCAATTTCAGTTGGTTATCGCCTTATAGATACTGCCCACATTTACGGAAACGAAGAATTTGTTGGCAAAGGGATTAAGCAAAGTGGTATTAAAAGAGAAGCGCTCTTTATTACATCTAAACTTTGGGTTGACGATTCTGGGTATGAAAGCACAAAAAAGGCATTTGAAACATCTCTAAACAAACTAGGATTGGAGTATTTAGATTTATACCTCATCCATAGACCTAGAGGAGATGTGAAAGGTTCTTGGATGGCAATGGAAGAACTTTTAAATAAGGGTGAAATTAAAGCTATTGGAGTAAGCAATTTTGAACCTGACCAACTAAATGATTTGATGGAATATGCTAAAATTAAACCTGCAATCAATCAAATAGAAACGCATGTTTTCTTTCAGCAGCATAAATCATTTGATTTTTTAAAGAACTCTAAAGTACAAATGGAAGCTTGGTCTCCTTTTGCCGCAGGTCGAAATAATATATTTAGCAATCAAACCCTTGCAGAAATTGGTAAAAAGTATAATAAAAGTATAGCTCAAGTATGTTTAAGATGGCATTATCAAAGAGGTGTTGTTGCAATACCAAGATCTTCACAAAAAGAACATATGATTGAAAATCTAGCAATATTCGATTTTAAACTTGATGATTCTGATATGCAAACTATCGCTACTCTAGACCTAAATATTACTCAATTTCCTGAGTGGGAATAAAAAATTTAAAAATATGAGAAAATTGTTTTTCCCTAGTAAAAATTTAGTCTCTCCTGCTAACCAGAGTGCCGATTTTGTCGAGCTGTTTTTCGATTTGGTTTTTGTATATGCAATTACTAGAATAACATCTTTAACAGCTCATCACCTTGATGCTGTAAATGTCCTCAAATCACTACTTATATTTTGGATTATTTGGTGGGCATGGACTCAGTTTACTTGGGCTCTTAATGCCGCAAACACAAGAATTGTAGAGGTTAGAATGATTGTGTTAATTGCAACTGGTGTTGCTTTTGTAATGGCATCTTCCACTGATTTAGCATTCACTTCACAGGTAATGTGGTTTGCAATACCTTATATTGTTATTAGAATTATAGGTCTTATACTTTACATTCGTGTTACTACCAATTTAAATGCGCATCGTGCAGCTGTTATTGGATTTGCACTATTATCCATAACAGGATTAATTGCTGTTTTGGTTGGAGCTATGGTAGATCCATCTCTTCGTATTATATTTTGGTTATGTGCGGTTCTATTAGATATGCTAGCTGGATATATTGGAGGTAGATCTGAAGGATGGAACTTATCAGCTAAACATTTTGGAGAGCGCCATAGTTTAATTATTATCATTGCTTTAGGAGAATCTTTAATAGTTGCTGCCACTGCAGTAAGTGGACAAGAACGTACACAGGATTTAATATTTGTTGGTGGTCTTACTGTAATAGTAACATGTTTACTTTGGTGGAGTTACTTCGCTTGGATAAGTGAATATTTAGAAGAGAAATTTTCAGAAAGAAAAGGTTCTGACCAGGCAAAAATCGGCCGAGATGTATATAGCTTTATGCATTTTTTAATAATATGCGGAATTGTAGGAATAGCCGTTGGATTTGAAAAAATTCTTCATCATCCTTATGATCTTTTAAAAATGCCAGTTGCATTGGCTTTGGGCTTAGGATATATGCTTTTTATTGGCTTTAGTATTGTTTCGGTTTGGAGAATAACTAAAACAATTTTGTTACCTAGACTTTTAATACTCTTAATTTCTTTAATAGCTATTATTTTATCTATAGGACATACTCCGCTAATGATTTTAGGAATCATTTCATTAAGCCTTTTTCTAATAAATATAATAGAATGGAAGAAATGTCGAAAAACTAGCAGTAATTGACATGAATCGTAATATTGTTTAATAAAAAATTAAAAAAATGAGTATAAGATTTTCTTTAGTATTTATTTCCTTAATACTAACTACAAATATGTTTTCTCAAGATCCAAATTTTCATATTTACTTATGTTTCGGGCAATCTAACATGGAAGGACAAGGTGAAATTGAAGAACAAGATAAAACTGTTAATACTAGATTCCAGGTGTTGCAGGCTATCGATTGCTCAAACCTTAACCGAATAAAAGGCAAATGGTATCCAGCAGTACCGCCATTAGTGCAATGTTATTCAGGTCTTTCTCCTGCTGATTATTTTGGTAGAACAATGGTTGCTAAGCTTCCTGATAGTGTTAAAGTTGGTGTTATTAATATAGCAATTGGTGGTTGTGATATTAGATTATTTGATAAAGATTTGTATCAAGATTTTGATTCAACTTATACAGATGATTGGTATACTAAGAAAATAGAAGATTATGAAGGGAATCCATATAAGCAACTCATCGAACTTGCAAAAATTGCTCAACAAAAAGGTGTTATTAAAGGCATACTTTTACATCAAGGAGAGACTAACACTGGCAATACAAATTGGCCATCGTATGTAAAAACTATTTATGATAATATAATGAATGATCTTTCTCTAAATCCTAATTCTATTCCACTTTTAGCTGGAGAAGTAGTACATGCAGACCAAAATGGTAAATGCGCTGATATGAACCTTATAATTGCCAGCTTACCAGACGTAATTCCAAAAGCTCATATTATTTCTTCAAGTGGTTGTAATGCTCACGAAGATAATGTACATTTTAACTCTGAAGGTTATAGAGAACTTGGGAAACGTTATGCACATAAAATGATCTCATTACTTGAAAATAAAGAGATAGAGGATTAATTATTTTACAACTAGAATTACTTTTAAAAAATGGAAAGTGCCTTACAATTAGCAAACCGATTTAGAGAAGTTATTTTAAATGGAAAATGGATTGCAAATACAAATTGCAACAGCCAATTATCTAACGTTTCATTTGAGCAGTCCATTCAAAGAATTAGTTCATTAAACACAATTTATGCTTTAACTTTTCATATTAATTATTATGTTGCTGGAATATTAAATGTCTTTGAAGGTGGTAAATTAGAGATAAAAGACAAGTTTAGTTTTGACTTTCCAGAACCAAAATCCAGTAAGGATTGGGATAATCTCCGTGAAGAATTATATTTAAATGGGGAGAAATTCACAAAACTTATAGAACAAATGTCTGATGATAAATTAACAGATAAATTTGTTAAAGAAGAATACGGAACTTATCATAGAAACATAAATGCAATTATTGAACATAGTTATTATCATTTAGGTCAAATTTCACTAATTAAAAAGTTGCTAAATGAATAGTATTGATTGGATTGGTTTTGTTGGTGTTTTTTTAATTCTTTTAGCATATATCCTTAATGTATTCGAGAAACTTAATCAAAATAGTTTAGCTTTTATCTTACTAAATTTATGTGGAGCTAGCTTAGCATGTTTAGCGTCAATATTAATGAATTATTTACCTTTTATAATTCTAGAAGGCGTTTGGGCTATTGTTTCGTTAATTACATTAATTCGAAAATATAAATCAAAATATACAACAGATGAAACCTAATATTCAATTCCTGTCATTTCTCTTATTATTAATACTTTTTACATGTAAAGAGGCACCATCAACACAAAATGAGCAAAATGATGAACAAAGAACCAAAATTGAAATGGTTACAGATTTTGGCACTATGCATATTGAACTCTACAATGAAACTCCAAAACACCGCGACAACTTTATAAATCTTGCCAAGAATAAAACATTAGACAGTGTATTGTTTCATAGAGTAATTAATTCTTTCATGATTCAGGGTGGAGATACAGATAGTAAATATGCAAAGCCAGGCGATACACTTGGAAATGGTGGTTTAGACTATACTGTAGATGCCGAATTTCATCCCGATTTATTTCATAAAAAAGGTGTCTTAGCCTCAGCCCGAGACAATAATCCCGAACGTGCTTCAAGCAGTACTCAATTTTATATTGTGCAAGGAAAAGTTCAGAATGATAGTTTGTTAAAAGTAAATCAAACTAGAATTAATAGTTGGTTGGCAGAATATTATGTAAAAAAAGATTCTACCTATAAAAACATCGCAGATGCTTTAGATAATGCAATACAGCAAGATAACTGGGAAACTTATAACTTGTACAACGACAGTATAAAAAGTATTGCACAAACCTATTCCAATTATAAAAAATATACAATTCCAAAATCGCATCGCATAGTTTATAAATCTATTGGAGGTACTCCTCATCTCGATCAAAACTATACAGTATTTGGTGAGGTTGTAAAAGGGTTAGAGATTATAGATTCCATTGCGGCAGTTAAAACCAACAATCTAGACAGACCAGTTAAGGATATAAGAATTATATCTGTAAAAGTCTTGTAAAAAAATAAACGAATGGATTTCGATTAATACAAAAATAAATTGCCAATTAGAATAAACTAATTGGCAATTTATTATATAGTAATGCGATACTTAATCTATTTTTTCATTATCCTTTTTAATATCAAAATTCTCAAAGTCTCCAGCATTAACTACAGTCCATTCTTCAAATGTTTTGAAATACTTTTTAATGACCTTATTTACATCTGAAACAGTTAGACCACTTACTTTAGCTTCAATGTCTTCTTGAAAACTTAGATCTCTGTCATAATACAGATTGTTATTAATGGTTCTAGATAATTCGTTGTCCTTTGCTCTTGACACACTTTGTCCTTGAATCCACCCATCTACAGCTGTCTTAAGTTCTTCTTCTGTAATACCATCTTTAATAAAACGAGTTATTTCTTCTTTAAATCCAAGTTGTACTTTAGCAGCATTTTCTGGACCATAAATAGCATATATAATAGACGAAGAGTTTTTGTCGTTTTTATCATCATCAACATTTACATATGCTCCCGCTCCATAACTAACTCCGTCTTGCTGTCTTAATCGATTTGCAATTCTTGAACTTAAGAATCCACCTCCTAGAATTTCTCCAGCCATTTGAAGTGCAGCATAATCTTCATCAGACTTACTTAACTGCATTGGTAAAACTCCAAAAGTGATAGCATTCTTTTTATCTGGTGTCATTATTTTCTCATTTTGAGCTTCATTCTTCTTATATTTATCTCTAATAGGTGTATAATCCAAATCAGATTTAAAGTCCTTAAATTCATTTTCAAAATAATCTTTTAAAGAAGCTTCGTCTATGTTACCAATACTTACTAATGTAGCACTATTTGAAATTCCGTAAAAATTATTATAATATGCTTTAAGAGATTCTGGTGTAACTTCATTAATGGCTTGAATTTCTTCATCTATCGTCATATTATAAAGTGGATGCCCCTTCTCATATTTTTGATTTATTAATCCCATTTCTCTAATTGCTAAAAATTGAGGGTCGGATTTATTTTGCTCAATTCCAGCTAAATCTTGAGTTTTAAGTTTTTCTAGCTCATTTATATCAAATAATGGATTTTTCAACATATCTGACATTAAACCAAGTGCCTCCATTAAATGTTCTTCAGTTGTACTAATATTAGCATTTACAAGACCATTTGATCCTCCAAAATTAATAGATGATTTTATCGCACTTAATTTATCTTCTATATCTTGTCGTGATTTATTTTTTGTTCCCATTTTTAACATTCTAGCAGTGTATCTAGCAGCTAGCCCTTTATTCTTAAGTTGCTCTACATTCCCTGTTCTAATTGCAAACGATAAGTTTATTGTTTTACCACGATTGTTCTTTTTAATAAATCCATATTCTATAGGACTTTGCACCAAAGTTCCAGATTTCAAAGTGTTTTGAATATTCTCAAAAGACACATCAAAAGCCTCTCCAGCATCTAATCCTTCTTTTCCTTTATAAGATGTGACAAGTTCTTCTAAACCTTCTGTATGCTCAATATCAACTCTCATTGGTTTTTTATCAGGTATAAATAGACCTACTGTTCTATTCGTTTTAATTAAATAGCGCTGTATAGCAGCATTTACTTTATCAGCTGTCATATTTTCAACGCGATCGCGATAAATAAAAGATAATCTCCAATCTCCTGCTCCTATAAACTCACTCATAAATGTTCCTAAACTTGATGAGTTTCTAAATGTTTGATCAACTTGTTTTAAGATATTTGCTTTAGCACGATTTACATCTGCATTTGTTACAGGATTATTCACTAAATCATCTAATGTGCCAAGCAATGTCGACTCTGCTTCCTCTAAAGACTTATCTGAAGGCACATCAACATTTATATACATAAAGGATGGCTCTTTTGTAAATGGTGTAAAAGACCACAAACTAGATGCCTTTTTCTCATCTACTAAAGCTTTATATAACCTGCCTGAAGGATCATCGGTTAGAATTTCTTCCGCAACAGCCATTGCTGCAAAGTCTTCATGAGAACCTGCTGGAGTATGATAAAGTGCAGAAAGTATTTGTAAATCGCCAACTCTACTTAATGTAACACGCTTTTCCCCATCTTGAGGTGGTTCTATGGTAGGAATATCTCTTAAAGGAGTTTCTGGATTTTTGAGCACACCAAACTTTTTCACCACTTTAGGTATTACTTTGTCTGCTTCAAATTTTCCAGTAATCATTAAAACTGAATTATCTGGTCTATAATATTTATTATAAAAAGCCTTTAAGTTTTCAATTGGAACACGCTCTATATCTGAACGATTACCAATGGTAGACATTCCATAGTTATGCCATAGATAAGCAGAACTTATCACTTTATCCATTAGAACACCTGTAGGTGAATTTTCACTCCTTTCAAATTCATTTCTAACTACAGAAAACTCAGATTCTAAATCCTCTTTGGCTATATATGAGTTAACCATTCTATCCGATTCAAGGTCTAGAGCCCAATCAAGATTTTCTTCGGTTGCATTAAATGTTTCAAAATAATTAGTACGATCATACCATGTGGTTCCATTTGGTCTTGCACCATGAGCTGTTAATTCTTCGGGAATGTTAGGGTGGTTTGGAGTCCCTTTAAAAACCATGTGCTCTAATAAATGAGCCATTCCTTTTTCGCCATAACCTTCATGACGAGACCCAACCTTATATGTAATATTTACAGTAATTGTCTGGGCAGAATTATCCGGGAATAACAGAACTTTTAAACCATTATCAAGAACATATTCGGTAATTCCTTCAACACTTGCTGTTTTCTTTATTTGTGATTGTACATTTAAAGAAAATGTAATTAGTAGGACAAAAATGAGGGCATTCCTAAAAATTTGATTATATATTTTCATAATTAAAAAGTTTAATGTTTTTAAAGATATAACATTAAGTCTAAAATTTAACAAATTTTAACTTCATTTATGCTGTTCAATAATATCAAATATGTAACTACCTTTATTGATTTTAAGTTCTTTAAATTAATATTTAATATCTGTTAACAAGTTCCGTTTTTATTACTCACAAATAGTTGTATTTTTACGCATACAAAAACCAAATCAATTAATGGGTAAAATCATTGCAATAGCTAATCAAAAAGGAGGAGTTGGAAAGACAACAACCTCAGTAAATCTTGCTGCTTCACTAGGTGTTCTTGAAAAGAAAGTTCTTTTAATTGATGCAGACCCTCAGGCTAATGCATCATCTGGATTGGGCATTGATGTTGATAGTGTAGAATTTGGTACCTACCAACTTTTAGAGCACACAGCTTCTGCAGAACAATGTATTGTTTCAGCAAACACTCCAAATGTCGATATTATTCCTTCGCATATAGATTTGGTTGCTATAGAGATAGAATTAGTAGATAAAGAAAATCGTGAGTATATGCTTAAACAAGCAATATCACATTTAAAATCTGCTTACGATTATATTTTAATAGATTGTGCGCCTTCTTTAGGGCTTTTAACACTAAATGCATTAACATCAGCAGATGCAGTTATTATTCCTATACAATGTGAATATTTTGCACTTGAAGGTTTGGGTAAACTGTTAAACACTATAAAAAGTGTTCAGAAAATACATAATGAAGCTTTAGATATTGAAGGCCTTCTACTTACAATGTACGATTCAAGGTTACGTTTGTCTAATCAAGTTGTTGAAGAAGTTCAGAAGCATTTTAACAATATGGTTTTTCAGACTATAATACAACGTAATGTAAAATTAGGTGAAGCGCCAAGTTATGGAGAAAGCATAATTAATTATGATGTAAATAGTAGAGGTGCTTCTAATTACTTAAGTTTAGCTAAAGAAATTATAGATAAAAACAGAGTTTAATGGCGAAGGCAACAAAAAAACAAGCTTTAGGTAGAGGTTTGTCAGCACTTTTAAAAGATCCTGATAACGATATTAAATCGATACAAGATAAAAATGCTGATAAAGTTATTGGTAATATAGTAGAACTAGAAATCGATAATATCGAAGTCAATCCTTTTCAGCCTAGAACTAAATTTAATGAAGAATCTTTAAAAGAACTTGCCTCTTCAATTAAAGAACTTGGAGTAATTCAACCAATTACAGTTAGAAAAATTGAATTTAACAAATACCAATTGGTATCTGGAGAACGTCGTTTTCGTGCAGCAAAATTAGTTGGACTTAAAACAATACCATCTTATATAAGAATTGCTAACGATCAGGAATCGTTAGAAATGGCTTTGGTGGAAAATATCCAGCGTCAGGATTTAGATCCAATAGAAATTGCTTTATCTTACCAACGTTTAATTGACGATATTCAACTAACACAAGAACAAATGAGTGATCGTGTTGGTAAAAAGCGGTCTACAATCACTAATTATTTAAGACTCTTAAAACTTGATCCAATAATTCAAACAGGAATAAGAGATGGTTTTATTTCTATGGGACATGGCAGAGCTCTTATAAATATATTAGACCAAACATCACAGTTAAAAATATACGAAAAAATAGTTTCTGGGAAACTTTCTGTAAGAGAAACCGAAAGGATTGTTAGAAATTTTCATGCTACTAAAGAAATTAAAACTCCTAAAAAAGAAGAGTTACCAAAGTTTGTTAAAAAAGGTATAAAAGAAATTTCTGAATACTTTGGCCATAAAATCTTCGTTAAGGTTGCGAAAAATGGAAGTGGAAAAATTACAATCCCATTTCATTCAGAAGAAGACTTTAATAGAATTAAAAAACTTGTAAAAAGTGCAAAGTAAATTTCTCTTAATAATAGCATTTTGTTTTTTATCATTTTTTAGTTTTTCACAAGATGAAAACAAAGAAATTATTGATATTGGTGATGCAGAAACGGTTATATTAGAAGACATAGTAAAAAGCAAACCAATAGATCCTTTAGCACCTTCTAAAGCGGCCTTCTACAGTGCTATTTTACCTGGATTAGGACAAGCTTATAACAAGAAGTATTGGAAAATTCCTATTGTTTATGCTGCAATAGGTACTGGTATCTATTTTTATATAGATAACAATAATGAATACCATAGATATCGTGATGCTTATAAACGTAGATTAGCTGGATTCACAGATGATGAATTTTACGGAATCATTTCACCTGATGGCTTAATAAGAGCTCAAAAAACATTAAGACGAAATAAAGAAGTTTCTTTATTAGTTACCATTGGCATTTATGTATTAAATATTATAGATGCAAATGTTGATGCACACTTACTACAGTTTAATGTAGACGAAAATCTTGCCATTAAACCACATTTTAATCTAAATGAAATTGATGCTTCTACTAATTTAGGGTTAACTCTAGGATTTAAATTTTAATTATGAAAATAGCACTACTTGGCTACGGTAAAATGGGGAAAATCATTGAGCAAATTGCAATACAACGTGGTCATAAAATTGTATTGAAAATAGACAAGGGAGATAACGCTTATGATATTAGAAAAGCTGATGTAGCAATAGATTTTAGTATTCCAAGCGCTGCAGTTTCTAACATCTCTAACTGTTTAAAAAATGGTGTTCCAGTTATTTCTGGAACTACAGGTTGGCTAAACCAATTTGATGATATGGTTGCTTTATGTAAAGAAAGAGATGGCGCATTTATATATGCTTCTAATTATAGTCTAGGAGTAAATATTTTTTTCGAACTCAATAAACAGCTTGCTAAAATGATGGCCTCTTTAAAACAATACAATGTTTCTATGGAAGAAATTCATCATACTCAAAAATTAGATGCTCCAAGTGGTACTGCAATTACGCTAGCAGAAGGTGTTATTGAAAATACAGATTATTCAAATTGGGAATTAGATAAAAGTAATTCTAAAAACACCCTTTCAATTGTAGCTAAACGTATAGAAAATGTTCCAGGAACACACATTGTAAATTATAAATCTGAGGTAGATACCATTAGTATTTCACATACAGCTCACAACAGACAAGGATTTGCTCTTGGAGCAGTTATAGCTGCTGAATGGATTATTGGAAAAACTGGTGTGTTTACTATGAAAGATGTGTTAAATATAGGTTAAGATGAACACTTTTAGTAACAAAACATGCATCTTGCCATCAAACTAATAAACAACTTACAATTATGACGCTAACACAGTGGTTAATATTTATTATTGTAATTCAAATAATCCATGGTTTAGGAACATGGAAACTTTACATAAAAGCAGGAAGAAAAGCTTGGGAAGCATTTGTACCTGTATATAATGCAATTGTATTAATGAAGATTATAAATCGTTCGCCATGGTGGACAATTTTACTATTTCTTCCTATTATAAATCTTATAATGTTTCCTGTTGTTTGGGTAGAAACAGCTAGAAGTTTTGGGAAAAACAAACCACTAGATACTTTTTTAGCAATTGTAACTTTAGGATTTTATAATTTCTATCTAAACTATATAGCAGAAGTAAATTATGTAGAAAACAGAAGTATACATCCAAAATCTTCTTCTGGAGAATGGGTAAGTTCAATTTTATTTGCAATTGTAGCTGCTACTTTGGTTCATACTTATTTTATTCAGCCTTTTGTTATTCCATCTTCGTCATTAGAAAAATCATTATTAACTGGAGATTTTCTATTTGTTAGCAAATTTCATTATGGTGCTCGTATTCCAATGACAACAGTTGCTGCTCCTATGGTTCATGATACCATTCCAGTACTAAAGAAGAAATCTTATTTGTTCAACGATAATTTCGAAAAACGTAAAACTGCATTAATTAATAAATTACAGTTGCCTTATTTAAGAATTCCAGGATTTGAAAAAATTGATAGAAATGAAATAGTTGTTTTTAATCAACCAGCCGATACACTGTTGGATATGAATGACTTTCATCCTGACAGAAATTATTACAAACCAATTGACAAAAAAACAAACTTAGTTAAACGTTGTGTTGGTGTTGCTGGAGATACTCTTGAAGTTCGAGATGGTTATGTTTATATAAATGGTAAGAAAAACGAATTACCAGATCGTGCACATCTTCAATTTAGCTATGATGTAGAATTGAAACCAGGAAAGGGATTTGATAGAAATATAGTTGAATACTTAATATCCCGTTACGATATAACAGATGGTATTTATGGAACAACTGATAATAAAATTATTGTTCCAGCTGCAAGTGATAATGCTGCTAATCAGTTTAAAAATCATCCTAGTGTTTCTGGTTTAGTAAAGAATATAGAAGTTAAAGGGGAAAGAGATAGTAGTATTTTTCCACATGATGCAAGATATAGCTGGAACAGAGATTTCTTTGGACCATTATATATTCCTGAAGAAGGAAAAACTATCGCTATAAATATTGACAATTTACCGCTCTATAAACGTGTGATTTTAGAATACGAAAAAAATGAATTACGTGTTGAAGGCAATCAAATTTATATCAATAACCAATTAGCTACTACCTATACATTTAAACAAAATTACTATTGGATGATGGGAGATAATCGTCATAATTCAATAGATGCAAGAGCATGGGGTTTTGTGCCATTTGATCATGTAGTAGGTAAACCAGTTTTTGTTTGGATGAGTTGGGATAGCAATAAAAAAGGATTCAACAAAATAAGAACAGATCGTGTATTTACAACTGTCCATGGCTCAGGTAAACCAGTATCTTACTTTATTTATGTATTTGTTTTATTCTGGATTGGATATGGTCTTTATAAGTGGAGACAAAAAAAGAAAAGCAAAGCTTGATTTGTTGGTAATTTGTTGATTTATTAATATGTACACTTATAGTTTTGAAAAATTAGAAGTTTGGAAGGAATCCAAAGAATTAATAAAATTAGTATATCAAATTACAAGTAATTTTCCTGTTGAAGAAAAGTTTGGACTTTCATCACAATTAAGAAAATCTAGTATTTCTATCTTTAGTAATATAGCAGAAGGTTCTGCAAGAATAACCAATAAATTAAATGCGTTATGTAAATACCAAATAAACGCATGAACAAATGAACATCCTTATTCATCCTACATTTTTTCCAAGTATTGCTACATTTATTGCTATTTGTAATGCTGAAAATGTAATTTTTGAAGTTGAAGATAATTATCAAAAACAAACGTATAGAAATCGTTCTCACATTTATGGAGCTAATGGAAAATTAGCTTTAAATGTGCCTGTAAATTATACTCAAAAAAACAGACAAAAATACAAGGACGTTAAAATTTCTAATGACACAAATTGGAAATCCATTAATTGGAAATCTATAGAAAGTGCATACAGAACGTCTCCCTATTTTGAATATTATGAAGATGAACTAAAACCACTTTTTAGAAGTGAAGAAGAAAATTTACTCAAATATAATTTTAAGTGTTTAGATTGTATACTAGAATGTTTACAGTTAGATTTAAACTACTCAATGTCAACACTATTTGAAGTCAATCCTAAAGGAGTTTTAGACTTAAGAAGTCTTGTTAATGTTAGAAAGGAAAAAGAAATTTTACTTAATCCATACATTCAAGTTTTTGCAAGCAAGCATGGTTTTCTTAATAATTTAGGGATTTTAGATCTACTTTTTAATGAAGGTCCAAATACTTTAAACTATATAGAATCTCAAATATTACATGTTTAAATGCTGCAATCTTTTATACATTATGGCTTCCATTTTTTAGGTCCACTAATTATTGCTTTAGTTTTCTTTAAATCTAAATGGAAGATTGCGTTTTTAATTATGATAAGCACAATGCTTATAGATTTAGATCACTTAATAGCAACTCCAATTTTTGATCCAAATAGATGTAGTATAAATTTTCATCCGCTTCACTCCTATTTCGCAATTGCAATCTATTTTGGAATGGTTTTTATTAATAAGTATAGAATTCTAGCGATTGGTTTACTACTACATATTGTTGCAGATAGTGCAGACTGTTTATTGATGTAAAATTACTTCAGAAAAAATTGGATAGTGATCTGAGAGTTTTTTATCTATTGTTTTAAACGAATTAACTTCAAAAGACTTGTCTACTAAAATAAAATCTATTCTAACTGGGAAATATTTAAAACTAAACGTTCGCCCAAAGCCATTACCTGCTTCCTCAAAAGCGTCTTTTAAATTACCTCTAATCTCATTATACACATAAGAATAAGCAGTGTTATTAAAATCTCCAGCAACAATTACTTTATATGGAGACTTAGATTTGTGTACAATAAATAATTCAGCTTGAGATTGTTGCATTGCGAATGTTTTCTTTAAAGACTTTAATAATTGCTCCGATTTTTCTGAATCAAGATTCTCTACATTTGCATCGATACGAGAAGATTGTAAATGCACATTATAAATGCGAAGTGTATCAGATTTTGTAGCAATATCTATAAATATTGCATTATTAGCCGAATTTGGAAATCCAACAGAACCCTTGTTTATTATTGGATATTTTGAATAAATGGCTTGCCCATACTTTAAGTTTTTACCGGCCAGTTTTTCGTATTTATAACTATATAATAATAAGTTTAAATTCTTATGAGGATGATATTCCTGAAAGCAAACTATATCTGGATTTTTCTCAGTAATCATATTAACAATATCAATTTCGATGTTAGGTTGATCTATCCAATTATAAATATTGAATAGCCTCACGTTGTAATTCATTATTGAAATAGTAGACTCTGTTTCCTTTGCTTTTGAAGATGAAAACTTATATAAAGAAATTACATAATTATAACCAAGTAATAATACAATAAGTGATACTAGCAATTGCTTTTTTACCTTTAGTAACCAATACAATAAAAAAAATGCATTTATTAATATTAATATGGGAACCGTAAGACTTAAAACAGAAAGTAAACTGAAGTTTTTTGGCTGAACATAAGGCAATATATAAGATAATAATAATACAGTGGCTACAACAATATTTAAGAAGTATATAATTTTATCGATAAAACTTAACTTCTTCATATTTATTATTTTTTCCCTGCTCTAAATAGAAACTCTTTTTCTTCTGGAGTTAAAGTTTCATATCCACTCTTACTTATTTTATCTAATATAATATCAATCTGTTTTTGATTATTAAACTCATCAAACTCATTCTTAGTATGACCTGCAAAGGTTTTCTTTTTACTTCTATAAACTGTTTTTAATTTGGTTTTAGGTTTAAACCACGCTAAAATAGAGTCCATTAATTTTTCGAAGCCTTTACCTATATCAGTTCCTTTTTTAAGTTGATGCGCATAAATAAAGCCTAATATATACCCTCCAAAATGTGCTACACTACCTCCTGCGTTTTGAGAAAACAAACCAGGGATATCCAATACAACTAAAGCAATACCTATATACTTTAACTTAATATTCCAAGTCACAAAACGCACTTCAAATTTTGGCATATAAGTACACAAAAAAATAAGAACTGCTCTTACTCCTGCAGATGCACCAACAAGACCAACAGAAGTCTTTAAAAGTCCATTAGGAAATAGATTATAAACAAGTAGATAAGCCAATGCACCACATAGTATTCCTAAAAAATAAATATTTAGCGACGTTTT
>Ga0102815_10000405_pt1 | contig 29980 bp, 23 predicted proteins | sample ColrivemetaGS759_FD_79113 | JGI IMG/M metagenome (GOLD analysis project Ga0102815, IMG submission 79113) | Estuarine microbial communities from the Columbia River estuary - Ebb tide ETM metaG S.759 | ecosystem: Environmental > Aquatic > Marine > Intertidal zone > Estuary | place: USA: Columbia... | reverse complement strand
AGGGCCAAGCGGCGTGTCGGCAAGATCTGGGGTCAGGACGCGCGGAGCAATCTGGCCAAAGCGACGCAATTGCGCGGCGGGGGTCAGGCTGCGGGCAAGTTCAGCAGAGAGTGCTGTGGTGGCTTCGGCTTGCCATGCCGCAAGCATGGCGCGGTGAAAGGCGGGGACATCGGCAAAATGCCAATAGAACGAACCTTTGGTGGTTTCCAAGCGGCGCGCGAGCGGCTCGGCGCGCACGGCCTCCGGCCCCTCTGTCACCAGAGCTGAAAAACCGACGCGGATCCAATCTTTGGGTGTGAGGCGAGGTTTGCGGTCCATATGTGCAGAGTTACGTCTCGGCCCGTGGTTGTGCAATTGCAGAAACGTCGCTGCGTTCGAAATTTTCTCGCAAAAGGAGAGTTAGTCGGAAAACCGTTGTTTTGGGGCCGCACCGCGATATTTGATGCTCAATTCCTCGGCAATATCGGTTTCGTCATGCAGGCCAAGGAGGATGCCGCGGCGCAGGGATTTGCCGGCCATTTTGGTGATATCGGCCTCGCTGCGGGTGACGCGCTGTGACATGCGGCGGCCCCATTGGCCCAAGCGCTCATACATCAAGGCGATGATTTCGCGGTGTTCGGGGGCCTCTGAGGCGCCAAGATCGACAAATTCTTCGGGATCGTTTTGGAGATCGAAGAGCATCGGGCGGAAGCCGCCTTCGGCGTGCATGAATTTCCAGCGCGCATCGGTGACCATGAAAAGGCGGGCATCGGCGGAGCGGGTGACGAGGGTTTTGGCGAAGGGGCGCAAGGAGTAGTCATATTCGCTGATGGCGAAGTCGCGCCAGTTCTGGGGCGGCTGGCCATGAAGGAATGGCAAGAGCGAGCGGCCTTCGACGATATGGCTGGGCACGGTGCCCCCGGCGAAATCAACAAAGGTGGCGGCGAGGTCGATTTGTTCGATGAGCGCGTCGGAGGTGGTGCCGCGGGTGGTATCCGCTTCGGGGGAGGGGTCGTATATGATGAGCGGCACTTTGACCGAGCATTCGTGAAAGAGGTCTTTCTCGCCGAGCCAATGATCGCCCAAATAATCCCCGTGATCAGAGGTGAGCACGATCATGGTGTCTTTCATCCGGTCGGTTGCGTCGAGATAGGCAAAGAGGCGGCCCATCTGGTCATCGCATTGTTTGATCAGGCCCATATAGGCGGGGATCGCCTTGGCGCGGACTTCCTCGCGCGAGAAACCGCGCCCGACCATGGTGTCCATAAAGGCGGCAAAGATCGGGTGGGGGTCGTCGCGCTCGCTGTCGCGCCGGGCGGCCTCGGGGACATGGTTGGGGCCGAACATGTCGTGATAGGGGGCGGGGACGATATAGGGCCAATGCGGCTTGATATAGCTGACATGCGCGCACCACGGGCCTTTGGCTTGTTCGATGAATTCGATGGTTTTGGTGGTGAGCCAAGGGGTTTCGCTGTCTTCTTCGCGGATATTGGCGGGTTTGTCGGCGTTTTGCATGAACCAGCCAGAGGCGAGGTCGGGGCCGTTGGTGCCGGAGTTGGCAAAGTCGTGCCAAGGGTTTTCGGCCTCGTAGCCTTTGGATTTGAGGTATTCGTTATAGGGGCTGCGTTTTTGGTCGTAAAAGCCTTCGGGGCCTTCGGCCCAGAGGCCGTCGTCGCGCACCCAGACGTCAAAGCCGCATTCGGCTTGGCGGGCGCCGATGAGGCTGTCGGGTTCCAGCCCGAGGCGGGCCATGCCTTCGGCGTCGGCGACCATATGGGTTTTGCCGATGAGCCAGCAGTCCATGCCGACGCGGCGGAGGTGGTCGGCCATGGTTTGCTCACCGACGCGGAGGGGAAAGCCGTTGAATTGCGCGCCATGGGATGACGGGTAACGGCCTGTGTAGGTGGACATACGCGAGGAGCCACAGATGGGAGATTGGCAATAGGCGCGGGTAAAGCGGACGCCCATTTGTGCGATCCGGTCGATATGGGGCGTGTGGAGCGTGGGGTGGCCCGCACAGGAGAGATAATCCCAGCGAAGTTGATCGAACATGATGAAAAGGATGTTCTTTTTAGGCTGGGCTTGTTCGGTCATGGGGCCTCTCAGAGGTCGATTGTCAGAATGCCATCCGGGTCGCGGGCGCGCGACTGGCACAGAATAATGGTATCTGATCGCTGCGCGTTGGATAGCACAAAATCGCGGTGATCGGCTGTGCCTGACAACAGCGTGCATTTGCAGACGCCGCAGATGCCGTCGGCGCATTTGACGTCAATGGCGATGCCATGGGCCGTGAGCACGTCGGTGGCCGATTGATCGGCGGGCACCGCGAGCGTGCGGCCAGAGCGGGCAAGGTGCAGCGAAAAGGGGTGGTTTTCGCGTTCGGGCTGCGCGGGCGCGGAGAAATATTCGAGATGGCGGTTCTCGTCGGGGAAGCCGCCTGTGGTGGCGGCGTCGATCACGGCCTGCATATAGCGGTCGGGACCGCAGGTGTAGACATGCTGGCCGGGGGCGTAGCGACCCAGAAGCGCCGCAAGATCGGCGCGGGTATTTTCGTTGCTGATATGGAGATGCACCCGGTCGGCCCATGGGGCTGCGGCAAGATCGGCGAGATACCCGGCCTCGGCGCGGCTGCCGACGGAGTAGTGCAGAGCGAAAGCGCGGCCCAAGGCATGGAGGCGGTGGGCAAAGGCGATCATCGGGGTCACGCCAATGCCGCCGCCCATCAGGAAGGTGAAGCTTGCATCTTCGGCGAGGGGAAAATGGTTGATCGGTTTGGAAATGAAGACCCGTCTGCCGGGGGTAAAGATGCGGTGCATCATGCGGCTGCCGCCCCGGCCCGTATCTTCGCGCAGAACACCGATTTGATAAAGGGAGGGATCGGCGGGATTGCCGGACATCGAGTATTGCCGGATGAATTCCGGGGTGACCACCACGTCGATATGCGCGCCTGCCGCCCAATCCGGCAGCGGCGTGCCATCCGGGGTGCGGAATTCATATTTGGTGACGCTCTGGGTCATTTTCTGGGCCGTGGCGACTTCGACGCGGATCACCGGGCTGTTACCATGATCGGGTGTGCGGTGGAGGTGGCTTGTGTCGCCAGCGGCGGTGCGGGCGCGATGCTCTTCGGGGGATAGAAGCGCCCGAAATGCAGCGATGCCTGCTTCGCGGTCCATGGGGTAAGGATAGGGCCATGGCGGGGGTGTCAGAGGCGCGGGATAGACGGCAAGAGTTTGATCTTCGGCGCGAATTTTCAAGCCACGTTGCAGTGAGCGGGCATTTACGGGGGCTTTGGGCGTGCGATAGGCCCCGTCCTCGTTCAACTCGATATCCCACCACCACTTCTTGACCGGATTGAGGCTGCCGCGCCCGGCCGCGTCATCGGCCCATGCAAGGAGGGGCGCGGCGGAGGGCAGGTTCATCGCGGCCCATCGGAAGGGCGCTTCGGCAAAGAGCCCCTCTAGGTTCCACGGACAGGTTTTCATGCAGCGCCCGCACATCGAGCCGCCTTCGGTGGTCAGGCGGTAGGTGGCGCAGCGCTGGCTATCGGATTTCCAGATTTCATAGCCGTTGAACATCTTTTTCGGCCCGGCGGTGATGGCCCCAGAGGGGCATTCGCGGGCGCATTTGTTGCAGGCTTCGCAGAAACGTTGCAGGCCAAAATCGATGGGCAGATCATGGGTGATTGGCATGTCTGTGGTGATGACACCGGATTTGAGGCGGGGGCCGAGGAAGGGGTTGAGGATGACTTCGCCGATCCGGCTGACTTCGCCCAGACCCGAGAGGAGCAAGAGCGGCGGCTGGAGCACGTCGCCATCCGTGGCCGTATGGGCCTTGGCCCCATAGCCCAAGGCGCGGATATGTTTGGCCAGCACTCCGCCGATGAGGGAAAAGCGCAGATAGGCGCGCATGGATTGGGCGACGGAAATCCAGTCGTCGCCAGACGCGCCGGACATGGTTTCATAGCCTTGGTCGATAATGATCGAAATGGCTTGGCCATGGGGGGGGGTGATTGGTGCGCCTGTCGCGTCGTGGGAATACCAGACCCAATCAGGCGCAGCAGAGAGGCCCACGGCATCGGCACCCAGCCAATAGGCCGTGGCTTTGATCAGGTCGGCGTTGGATTGGGCATCGGAGGGGCGGGGACCTGAGGGGTTTGCGGTGCCATCTTGCACCAATGTGAAGGCCGACAGCAGGCGGCGCTGGGCAAAGGAGGAGGGTGATTTGCGGACATAGCGCCCGCCTGCGGCTTGGGATTGCACTTTTGGGCCCATGTCGCCGAATTGGGCGCGCGCGAAAAGATCGGTGCGTTTGGGGACGCGGGCCACGTTGGGGGCATCAATATAGGTGGTGGGATTGGCCACGCGTTTGAGGGTTTCAAAGGGGTGGGGGCCATCGCGGAACGCGCGTTTTGCATAGGGATCATGGCTGCTGGCGGAATGGCGCGTGCCAAAGCCCAAGTGCCACGCGGGGCCTTCGGTGGTGAGCCAGTCTTGGTCGCTGCGCGGTTTGAGGGGCTGGTCTGGGGTGGTGACAAGTGCAGTGGTGACAGCGGCCAGCGCGTAGCGAGACCCCAAGAAGGGTGCAGTGCCATCGGGGAAAAGCAGGCCCGCGTCCAGCGCAAGGTGGGTCAGGTCCAATTCGGTGGTGGTGGCGCTATGCGCGATGGCGTCATGGCCCAAGAGGCGCAGATAGGTGGCGAGAATAGTGGCGCATTCGGTGGCACGCAGGCTGGTGCGCTGGGCCTCTGCCCCGGCGAGCCATGCGGTGCCCGGCTCATTGGGGCGGGGGGCGCGCGGCATCTCGAAGAGAAAGACGAGGGCCGTGGGGTGGCGGGTAAGATCGGGACCGGGGAGATCAAGAGTTTCGCGCAGCTCGGCCATGATGAGGTCGATCCCGCCAGCAAGGGTCTTGGTTTGTTTGGTGCGGATTTCATCGGCCAGACGGGTGGTGTCGGGATTGGTGAGGGGGGTGGTGCGGCGGTGATCGGGGGTGAGCGCGCAGAGGCCGACCATGGCGGCGTCTTGAAAATACCCAAAGGATTTCAGATGATTGGCGCGCTCTTTGGGGCAGTCGGGGATGGTGGAGGGCATGGCTGCGGTGGGGCCATGGCGGAGTGCGTCCATCATGGCTTGGTAGTCGCGCATCGCGTGGGTGATGCTATCGGGTGCCTCTGCTGTGTCGGGAGGCGGGGCCGTGTTCGCGGCGGGCGGCCTGTGGGCCTTTGGGGTGGAATGCCGGGCAAGGCGCTCAAGGGGGAACGGGCCAAGGTGTACGGGCCGCTTGGCGTCCGAGAATAAGCGCATTTGGTCGGTCCTCCCTTGGGTAAAGAACCAGCCTTGCGTCTGCCCCGCAAGGGGGCATTCTGGGGCAAAGGGGAGAGATTCCATGGAACAGGTGACGATCATTGGCGCTGGGGTTGTGGGAATTTGCACAGCACTCTCTCTGGCTGAAAAAGGCGTGTTGGTGCGGCTGATAGATCGCGATGCGCCGGGGCAGGGGGCCAGCTATGGCAATGCAGGTGTGGTCGCGCCGCATTCGATTGTGCCCAATGCGGCGCCGGGGCTGTGGAAGAAGCTGCCGGGGTGGCTGTTGTCCAAGGATGGGCCGGTGCGAATTCGGCCTGAGCATGTGCTGAAATTCCTCCCATGGGGGCTGCGGGCGTTGCGCCATTCGAGCGTGGCAGAGGTGCGGCGGATCGCGGCGGCGATGGAGGTGCTTAACCGCGATAACGTGGCGCTTTATCGGCGGCATCTGGCGGGGACGGGGCATGAGGACCTGATCCGCGACAGTCTTTATGTTTACGCCTATCGCGATGGGATCGCGGCGCGGCTTGATGGGCTTGACGCAGAGGTGCGGCAGGGCTTGGGCGCAAAGATGATCCGGCTGTCGCAGGGTGACTTGCGCGATTTGGAGCCTGCGCTAGCCCCGGAGTTCGAGGCGGCTTTGGCGGTGGTGGATCAGGGGCGTGCGACCAATCCCGGACGGGTGGGCGCGGTGCTGACCGAGAAGCTGGTGCGGATGGGGGGCGAGGTGATCCGCGCGCAGGTGCAGGGGCTGTCACGGCAAGAGGCGGGATGGCGGGTTGAGACGACTGCGGGGGCGTTTGAGAGCGCGAAAGTCGTGGTGACTGCGGGGGCATGGTCGGCGCGGATCTTGCGGCCTTTGGGGCTGAGGCTGCCGTTGCAGGCGGAGCGGGGGTATCATGTGGTGTTCCCGGAGGCTGAGGCCGAGCTGCGGAACTCGGTGATGGATACCGATGCCAAGATCGTGGCGTCGAGCATGGAGATGGGGCTGCGCGCCGCAGGAACGGCGGAGTTTGGCGATGCGGATGCGCCTGCCGATCCGGCGCGGGCAGCAGCGGTGGAGCGCGCTTTGCGGGGGCTGGTGCCTCGTGTGGGGCAAGGCCGGGTGGAGACATGGATGGGCGTGCGCCCGTCGTTCCCAGACAGCCTGCCTGTCATCGGGGAGATGCCGGGGATGGCGGGGTTATATGGCGGGTTTGGCCATAGCCATTGGGGCTTCATGATGGCCCCAAAGACCGGAGATATGCTGGCCGATCTGGTGACGGGCGCGCGGGTGAATATGGATCTGAGCGCCTATTCTGCGGATCGGTTTTGAGCGAGGGCAGGACCCGCGCCTGCGCTGCGGGCCGCCCTTTGGGGATTGCAGCGCGGGTGAGACAGGCCTCAGGACACGCGGGCGCGCTGTAAAGCCTCTGCCACCAGAGCCGCCACGCCCTCGTGTTCGCCGATGGGGGCGAGGGTGGGGCCTTGGAAGCCTGTGCTGATCAGGGCTTCGGGGATGTCGTCGGTGACATGGCCCGCGCTGAGGGCGAAGAAGGGCAGGCAGGTGCCGCCTGTCAGGGTTTGGGCCACTTCGGCAAGAAAGGGCGGTTCCTCGACAAAAGCGCATTCGATGCGCGCGCCAAGGCCATGGGCGCGGAGCGCGTCGGCCATGGCGAGCGTGGTGTCGCGGGAGGTGCGCGAGATCTTCGACCCATGCGCCGCAAGCAACAGGTTGGGATGCTCGGGCGGCCATGTGTCGCGCACCACTTCTGCGATCAGCGCCACCAGAGCGGGGTCACTGCCAAAGGGCCGCAGGCGGGTGAGGTCGGGTTTGCCCGCCGCAGCAAGACGGCGGGGCAATTCGCGGCCCGTGAACCAGCCCTCTGCCATAAAGAACGGGTAGATGAGCGGATCGTTCAGCGCCGCAAGTGCCGCTTCAAGGCTGCCGATTTTGGCGAGGGTGGCGCTGCGGATCGTCCAGCCGGGCAAGCGTGCCGCGACCCGGTCTGCGAGGACGCGCAGGGTGTGTTCTTGGGGTTCTGGGTCTGCGGGGCTGCCATGGGCAACAAGGAGAGCGTGTTGGGTCATGTTGCAGAGATAGGTGTTGGTGTGGGGGCGGCAAGGTGGGCTGCGGCCTCGGGCCAGAGTTGCGTGAAATCAGAAAAGAGCAGCGATGCGCCCAAGCTGTCTGCGGGGGCTTTGCGATAGCCTTCGGTGAAGAGGGCGAAAGGCACGCCTGCATTTTGCGCGGTGGCGGCATCGACTTCGCTGTCCCCGATGTAGAGCACATGAGTGGCTTTCAATGCGGTGATCACGTGGCGCAGCGGAGTGGGGTCGGGTTTGCGCTGGGGCAGGGAATCTCCGCCGATGACGGCGTCGAAATAGTCGGTAAGGCCAAAGGTGGCGAGGATGGCTTGCGTGGGCACGAAGGGCTTGTTCGTGCATAGGCCAAGGCGCAGGCCTGCTGTGCGGAGTTGATCAAGGGTGTCGCGGACGCCGGGATAGAGCGTGGTGAGCGTGGTTTCGTCGGCATGATAGGCGGCGAGGGTGCGCTGGGTGAGGGTGGAATGGAGCACGGGGTCGATCCGGCGGGATTGCATCACAAGGCGCACCAGATGGGGCAGGCCATTGCCGATATAGGAGGTGATTTCGGCCAATGTCATGGGCGGCTCGCCAAGGCTTTGGAGCATGGAGTTCACGGCGGCGCGAATGTCGGGGGCGCTGTCGATCAAGGTGCCGTCGAGGTCGAAAATCAGGGCGTGCATGGGAGGGGCCTTATCAAGGGAAGGGGGAGGCGCCGATGGCGGGCGCGTGAAGATGCAGGAGGGCGGCCCAAGCGGCGAGGGCTGCGGCAAGGCGGGGTAGAGATGGCCAGTGACGGGGGCGCCAGCGGCCTGTGAGGAGGGCCGCACCGGGAAAGAAGGCGGTCTTTTGTGACAGCGTGGACCAGCGCGGGCCGATTTCTGCGCGTTGACGGCGCTCCAGTGCCCAGCCACCCAAGAGCGCGAAAGCGAAGGCGGGACCAAAGAGCAACACATGCGCGAGGTCGCCATTGGCGAGCAGATGGCTGCCGGACCAGAGTGTCAGTGCCCAAAGCAGGGGCTGGCGGGTGAGGCCTGCGATGCCAGGGGCCTCGGGGCGAAAGCCAGAGGCCCTGCCCTCGAAAGCGAAGGGATTGGGCGCGGCGATCCCATAGGCCGCAAGGAGGCAGGCGGCAGGCATGGCAATATTGACGACCCAAGGATGCCAAGGGGCAAGACCCCAGAGCGGCACGAACGGCGCGCGATCTGCTGCGCCAAGGCTCCAAGCCAAGAGTGCGAGGGACATCAGGGAATAGAAGAGGAAATATACCCGCAACAGACCCCAATGCTGCATGGCGGCTTTGAAGCCCAGAGCCTTTGGCAGGCGATGGGCGGCGAAGAAGGCCGCAAGGGCAAGAAGGAGTTCGAGCCAGTCCATGACGCCTCCCTGCCCGAACTTTGGGCAGGCGGCAAGCGGGGGGCGATGATGATGCGGGACGATCTAAGGCCGCCACGCCCTGAAAACGCGCGATTTTCACCCGCAGGGGGGGATGAACTTAGAGAGGAGGAAGTTGGCTGGGGTACTAGGATTCGAACCTAGGAATGGCGGTACCAAAAACCGCTGCCTTACCACTTGGCGATACCCCAACTTGGAGCTGGCTTCTACGCAATGATTGCCGGGGGTTCAAGCCCGTATTCGGCAAAAATTCGCAAGATTCTTTTGTGGCTCAATCCTTGATTTCATCTGGTTTGACGCCCCAGAGTGCCGTTTTCGGGGCCCAACCCTTGTATCCCCCTGCATTGAGGTAGCACCAATCGGGGGTGCATTCGTCGAGCCGGGCAATGACGCCTGATTCCAGTTGGGCCACGACGGGGGTGTCTTGGGCGGCGCGGCTGTGCAGCGCGAGCATGTCTTCGTCGACGATCACGGTTCGCACGCCAGAGAGCAGCGAATAGTGCACCCAGCCGCCTTGCCCGTCGCGGTCGCGGATACGGCGCCAATGGCCGAATTCGGCGGTGATTTCTACGGGCATGTCTTTGCGTTTGAAAATCCAGTCGATGCGATGGGTCAGCGATGGGCCGCGACGCACATTGGCTTCGGCAGATTTGAGCGAAACGAAGCGCGGCAAAGGCAGATTGGTGACAGGGCCTTTTATTTCCTCGGCGCGCGCAGGGAGTGCGGTGATCACAATCAGGGCTGCCATAAGCGCCCGCAGCGCCAAAGAAGTGGTCGGTTTCATTGCGACAGTCCGCTCTCTCGTCTGCTTGTGACTGCAGATGCTTTCTTTTTACGGACGAGGTTCTTGTGCCCCGGCCTCTCTGCGGGCACTGTGCCAGTAAGGCTTGTCGAATGGAAGCTAGGGGAGAATTCTGATGCCATCTCAGCGCTTGAGTGTTGTCGTGACGCGACGGTTGCCGGAAGCCGTTGAGACGCGGATGACGGAATTGTTCAATGTGAAGCTGCGGGACAGCGACACGCCCATGACGCGTGAGGAAATGGTCACGGCGATGCGCGAAGCGGATGTGCTGGTGCCGACGATCACCGATGAGATTGATGCGGGGCTGATCGCGCAGGCGGGCGAAAAGCTGCGGTTGATCGCAAATTATGGCGCAGGCGTTGATCATATTGATGTGGAAACCGCGCGGCGACGGGGGATTTTGGTGTCGAACACACCGGGCGTTTTGACCGATGACACCGCGGATATGACGATGGGGTTGATCCTTGCGGTGACCCGGCGGATGGCTGAGGGCATGGCCGAGATGCAAACGGGCGACTGGGGGGGCTGGTCGCCGACGGCACTGTTGGGTGGCCGGCTGGGGGGGCGCCGGCTCGGTATTCTGGGAATGGGACGGATTGGCCAAGCGGTGGCGCGTCGCGCTCGCGCGTTCGGCATGCAGGTGCATTACCACAATCGGCGCAAGTTGCGCCCGGAAGCCGAAGAGGCGCTGGAGGCCACCTATTGGGAGAGCCTTGACCAAATGGTGGCGCGAATGGATGTCATTTCGATCAACTGCCCTCATACGCCGTCGACTTTTCATTTGATGAATGCGCGGCGGTTGGGATTGATGAAGAAAGATGCGGTGATCGTGAATACGTCGCGCGGTGAAGTGCTGGACGAAAATGCTTTGGCGCGGATGGTGCGAACGGGCGAACTCGCCGGGGCGGGGTTGGATGTTTATGAAAACGGCACTGATGTGAATCCGGATCTGCGCGGTTTGCCCAATGTGGTGCTTTTGCCGCATATGGGATCGGCGACCCGCGAGGGCCGAATGGAAATGGGCGAAAAAGTTATTATCAATATCAAGACCTTCGCGGATGGGCATCGCCCGCCGGATCAAGTTGTGCCCTCTATGTTGTAAGGGCCGCCGCGCCGCGACCGGGTTTACCGAATGGTAAGGCGCAAGAGATATGATTGCGCCAAAGGAGGCGTGATGCAGCGGATTTTTGCACTTTTATTCTGGATCTTGCCCGTTTGGGCCTCGCATGGCTGGGCGCAGCAAGCCTCTGACCGCGTGGCACCGGAGGCGGCGGTGCAGAGCGCTGTGCAGAGCGCTGTGCTGGGCGTGGACGCGCCGGAGGTTGCTGCCGCGCAAGCGCGCAAGGCGGCAGGCCTGCCGACAGAGGGGCAAGACTGGATGATTTCAGTTGCCAATCCCTTGGCCGCGCAAGCGGGCGCGCGTGTATTGGCGGCGGGCGGCACGGCGGCGGACGCTATGGTGGCGGCGCAGGTCGTCTTGGGGCTGGTGGAGCCACAATCCTCGGGCTTGGGCGGGGGCGCGTTTTTGCTCTGGCATGATGGGGCGACGGGCAAGATAACCAGTTTGGACGCGCGTGAGACGGCGCCGCTTTCAGCGACGCCGAAGCTGTTTCAAGACGCCGAAGGCAAGCCGCTGAAGTTTTTTGAAGCGGTGCTTGGCGGGCGCTCTGTGGGTGTGCCGGGGGTGCCTGCCTTGATGGAGGAGGCGCATAAGCGATGGGGCCGGCAGGCGTGGCCAACGCTGTTTGAGCCTGCGATTGGCTTGGCTGAGGCGGGATTTGCAGTATCGCCCCGATTGGCAGGGTTGGTGGCCCGCGACCAAGAGCGGTTGGCGACCCACCCGCAGACAGCGGCCTATTTTTTGCCCAACGGTGTGGCGCTGGCGGAAGGGTCGGTGCTGATTGCGCCGCATTATGCAAAAACACTGCGGATATTGGCGCAAGAGGGCGCGGCGGGATTTTATACAGGCGAGATTGCGCGCGAGATCGTGGCTGCGGTCTCGGCGGGCGCAAACCGTGGTGATTTGAGCTTGTTGGATCTGGCGGCCTATAAAGTGAAAGAGCGTAACCCGATTTGCATGGACTACCGTGGTTTTGATGTTTGCGGGATGGGGCCACCCTCGTCTGGTGGCATCGCTGTGGCACAGATTTTGGGGATGCTGGCGCCTTTTGACATGACCGGGCTGGGCGCGACATCGGCTCAGTCCTGGCGGCTTATCGGCGATGCCAGTCGTTTGGCCTTTGCGGATCGCGGGCGGTACTTGGCGGATGAAGATTTTGTGCCGGTTCCGACGACGGGACTCGTGGAGCGGTCTTATGTTTGGCAGCGGGCGGAGTTGCTGAAGGGCACGCGGGCTTTGGACGCGGTGGAACCGGGCAATCCCAAATGGGATCACGCGATGGATTGGGGTGTGGAGGCGACATTTGAGCAAGCATCAACAACGCATCTGTCGATAGTGGATGGCTATGGGAATGCGCTTTCGATGACATCGAGCATCGAGAACGCCTTTGGCTCTCGGGTTATGGTGGCAGGGTTCTTGCTCAACAACCAATTGACGGATTTCAGTTTCTCTAGCCAGAACGACGGTGTTCCTGTCGCCAATCGCGTGGAACCCGGTAAGCGGCCACGCTCTTCGATGGCACCGACCATTGTGCGCCAGAATGGCAAGCCTGTGCTGGTTCTGGGAAGTCCCGGTGGCAGTCAGATCATTGGGTATGTGGCGCAGGCGATTATCGGTTGGGTTGATTGGGGGATGACGGTGCAGGAGGCGGTGGCACAGCCGCATTTGAGCAATCGCTTTGGCACGTTCGAAATTGAAGCGGAAACGTCGGCTGTGGCTTTGGCGTCTGAATTGGAGGGGCTGGGGTATCAGGTGAAGATGGGTGAGATGACATCGGGCTTGCAGGCAATTGCGCTGGGCGAGGCGGATGCTGCCATCGCGCGCGGCGTGGGAGCGGCTGGTCAAGCGAACCCGGCGCGCCCGGCCCGGCTGACCGGGGGGGCGGACCCTCGGCGAGAGGGCGTCGCGATCGGACAATAAGCTATGCGGGGATTGGCCCTGTCTGGAAAACTCCACTGCAGGTCCATACTCTCGCCGTTTTTTTTGCACCAGACCGAGGGCGATTTGAATGAGATAGGTGCGCCCATGAACAAGGGATATGTTGCAAGTTTCGTCGTTGTGCTCGGGTTGGTCGGGGCTGGTGTGGATTATGACCGGACATCTCGCGCTGCAGGGCTGACTTTGGGGCAGCTGTCTGTGCAGGACTATGCCCAGTCGATTCCGGCCCGTATCTCGGCGGCGCTGGAGGCGCGCGATGCCTCGCGGGCCTTGGCGGAACGTCAGGTCATTGAGCCACGGGTGCATTTGGCGCAAGCCCCCGAGGGATGGACACGCGAGGAGTGGGGGCCCGACATCGAGGCCTGGATCAATGGTTTGACGGTCGAGGAGCTGGAGGCGTGGCGACGTGAAGAGGCGCGGACGAAAGGGCCAATGGGGGCCTCGAAAGGGCCGTCGGCGACAGAAATCAACCGATTGAAAAAGACGGCCTATATTTATCGCAACGGTCCGCAGGTGGTGGAAGTTGTCGCCATTTGGCAGCGGGTGCCTGAAGCGAAACGGGGCTTGTCGGCGAATGTGATGTCGATGGTGTCGCTGACGCTGAGCCAGCAATCAGAGAGCGGGTTTACTTATGTTCAGCGGGTGCCTTTTGTTGAGCAAACCGGGTCGGCTTGGGGATTTGACGATCTCAAGGAGGCCCCGTTCAAGCGGTTTGCCGCCGGATTGGGGTTGCAGGTTGAGATCCGGGTGCGCGCGCGCGCCACGGATAGTTCAGTGCGCGAGATTATTTCGGGCATCGATTTTGCCGGGTTGAACGCGATGTTGGACGCGCCGTTGGCCGATGTTGGTCCGCATATGCCTGAATTGGCGGTGGATGGGCAGGTGGCGATGGCGGAGTTGGCGATCAAGATGGAGCGCGAGCGGCAGGCGGCGTTGAAGGCCGAATATGAGGATATGATGAAGGGCGGCGCGTCGAGCTTGTTTGCGACGGGACCAAAGCCACGTTCGCAGGCCATCATGGATGAGGAAATGCGTGCGGAATTGGCAAAGCAGTCAGGACAGGAGCGTGCCTTGCCGGACGAAGCGAAGGCCGAGGAGGCGGCCGGGCAAGCTATCGTTACCGCGCAGAAAGACCCGAATGTGACGCAGCGGATGATGGATTTTTTCAAGCGCCCCCCCGCCGCCGCGAAAGATGAAACGCGGACAAATGCGTCGTCGGCACAAGCGGCGTCGCGGACTGCAATGGAAACGGCGGCCCCGCAAGAGGCGGAGAGCGCGAAACCTGCAGTGAGTCGTTTGGGCTCGGGCAGCGCGCGTTTGGGCGGGTCGGAGAACTGCACGATCGTCAATGGCGTCAAGCGTTGCCGGATTGGCAACTGAACGGGAGTTTCCGCGACATTCGAGAGGTCGGTTTTGACCGCTGACGCGTCGGAAGGCTCTCGCGTTTGGGGCGGGGTTTGGGCCATATCTGGCGCAATCAATTCCGGAACGGAGTCCGCGCATGAAAACCCAAGTCAAAGCCCTCGTTGTTGGTGGCGGTGCCGTTGGCACCTCGATCGCTTATCACCTTGCCAAAGCGGGCTGGCAGGATGTGATGCTTTTGGAGCGCGACGAGCTGACCAGTGGTTCGACATGGCATGCGGCGGGTTTGTTGCCGCTGTTCAACATGGGCTATGCGACGACGCATATTCACAAGTATTCGGTGGATTTCTACAAGCAGCTGGAGGCGGAAACCGGGCTTAACGCCGGGTTTTATGTGGTGGGCAATTTGCGGATGGCGCAGACCGATGCGCGGATGGATGAGTATATGCTCTATTCGTCGGTGGCGGAGACGGCGGATGTTTACCACGAGTTCATGACGCCAAAAGAGATCAAGGAGCGCTGGCCGCTGGTGCGGAGTGAAGACCTGAAAGGGGCGCTGTTTCACCCGCAAGACGGCTATATCAACCCTGCGGATGTGACGATGGCGATGGCCAAGGGCGCACGGCAGCGGGGCGTGATCATCGAGCGGCGCTGGCAGGTGGACAGCTATGTCTGGACGGGCTCGGCTTGGGATGTGACGGTGACCAAGATGGAAGAGCGCGGCGGCAACCTCGTGCCCTCGGATGAAAAGCTGGTGATCACGGCAGAGCATGTGGTGACGGCGACGGGCAACCACGCACAGCGCACGGCGAAGCTTTTGGGGATCAAGATGCCCGCGATCCCGGTGGAGCATCAGTATATCGTGACCGAGCCCGACCCGATGCTGGTGGAATGGCGCAAGACCAATCCGCAGCACCCGGTTCTGCGCGATGCGGATGCCAAGTGGTATGTGCGTGAGGAGCGTGGCGGCTGGATCCTTGGCCCCTATGAGCGCAACGCCCCCGCACGGTTTGAATATGGTGTGCCCGACAGTTTCCGCGCCGATCTGTTCCCGCTCGATCTGGAGCGGATCGAAGAGGAATATATGAGCATGATCCACCGGATCCCCTCGTCGGAATCGGTGGGTTTGAAGGACGATTTCAACGGGCCGATCTGCTATACGCCGGATGGTAACCCCTTGGTGGGGCCTGCGCCGGGGCTGCGGAATATGTGGCTGGCCGAGGGCTTTTCATTTGGCATTACGGCAGCAGGTGGCACGGGCTACTACCTCGCTCAGATGATGGTGGAGGGGGAGGCCGAGATCGACATGGCCTCGCTTGATCCCAAGCGATACGGCAACTGGATGACGACGGAATATGCGGCGCGCAAGAACGAGGAGTGCTACGAGCACGTGTTCATCCTGCACCACCCCGATGAAGAGCGCGAAGCCTGCCGACCGCTGCGGACGGCGCCGGCCTATGATCGTCAGAAAGAGATGGGCGCGCAATTTGGTCAGGTGAATGGCTGGGATCGCCCAAATTATTACGGGCCAAAGAATGCGCCGGAAGGGTTTGACCACGATACACGCAGTTTCCGCAGGGGCGGTTGGTGGCAATATGCGGTGGAAGAGGCGAAAGCCGTTCGCAACTCGGTGGGGATTATTGATGCGACGGCGTTCACCAAGCATCTGGTGCGTGGCCCCGGTGCGACAGCTTTCCTCGATCACTTTACCTGCAACAAGTTGCCGAATGTTGGCCGGATCAATCTGACCTATGCGCTGACGGATGCGGGCACGACGCGGACTGAATACACGATCGTGCGTTTGAAGGAGCATGAGTATTACTTGATCTCGGCAGGGGCATGGACAGCTTATGATGCTGACTTCCTGATCAAATCCGCCGAAGATTTCATGACACAGGGTGGCGGATATATCGATATTCACGATGTGACGACGCAATGGGGTGTCTATGCTTTGGCGGGACCGAATGCGCGGGCGCTTTTGAAGGATATCGTAAAGGATGCCGACCCGGAGACGGTGTTGGGTAACAAGCGTTTTCCGTGGTTGTCCTATCGTGACATCGAATTGGGCATGTGCCCGGTCCGTGCGGTGCGGGTGGCCTATACGGGGGAATTGGGTTGGGAATTGCATTACCCGATCGAGTTCGGTCGCTACCTCTGGGATCTGATCTGGTCGGTGGGCGAGAAGCATGGGCTGAAAGGCGTGGGTGCGCGGGCGCAAAACTGGCTGCGTCAGGAGAAATCCTATCGCGCCTTTGGCAACGAATTGGGCCGCGATGCGACGCCTCTTGAAGCGGCGCTGGATCGGTTTGTCGACTTGAACAAGGAGTTCAACGGCAAGGCCAAGATGCTGGAGACCGGGGTGCGTTCGAAGTGCTGCACGCTGTTGATTGATGGGCCTGCGGATACTGACCCTTGGGGCAAAGAGGCGCTGCTCTTGGACGGCAAGAAGGTGGGGCGCCTGACCTCGGGGGGGTATTCGGTGGCGTTCGGCAAGCAGATCGGCATGGGCTATGTGCGCCCTGATCTGGCGGAGCCGGGCACCAAGCTGAAGGTGAAGATCCTGCGGCAGGAATGGGATGCGGTGGTCACCGAAGACAGTCCCTATGATCCGAGCAATGCTGTTATCCGCAAGGATGGCTAAGGCGGATCAAATTGACGGATTAGGATCGAGCCCCATCGCGGGGCTCGATTGCGTTTTGCGGCTCAGTCTGCCGTGACAGGCCAGTGCGCGACGCGCAGGGCACGGCCCAGCAGACTGCCCGACATCAGGCCAGCCAGCGTGCCGAACCCCACGGCAAATCCGGCCCCATCGGCCAGTGCGGGCGCCATGCCCTGCGTCATACCTGTGGCGAAGTTCAGGGTGAAAAGGCCAAGGATCGTCGTCATTGTCACCCATTCGCCGCGCAAGTGCACCCGGCCTGCGCTGCGCGCCACGATCCAACGCGGCTGCATCCGGTAGCCAAGCCCCGTTCCTGCCAGATAGCTGACGAAAAGCGCTATGAGCGCAATGTTGGCCTCGGTCAGCCCCAGGGCGCGGAAAAGTGACAGCAGACCCAGCAGCGGCAATGTATAGACCAGCCAAGGCGATACCGTGCGGTCACGGGCGGCGCGTGTGCCCAGCCAGATCAGGCCAAAAAGCAGCGGAAAGACCCACAGGGGGATGGCGGAGAGGATGGCGGTGAACATCGGGAAACCTCGGCTGATTGCTGTGTGATGCCTTTTGAGTGTCCCGTGACGTGCTGGATGGCCAGCGCGTTTGCGTGAGCAGACGATTGTATTGCGTGGATGCCCCGACCTTGCCATTCACGATGCGTGAATGGCAGGTGGCCAGTGGAATGGGGGCTGTGGTTTTGGGGCGGGAAGCCCGGTTTGACGACGGCATCGCCCCTTCGGGTAACATCGGCAGAGGCCTGAACTATTCGGATCAGGGGGGCAAAAGGTCGGCCTATTGGTTTACATTTGGGATGCCACCAATTCGTCAAAACATTCCATGGCTTTGCCCGCATACATCGTGGCCGGACCGCCGCCCATTTGCACCGTCATAGCCAACACATCTGCCAGTTCTTCACGCGTGCATCCCGCCTTGACCAAGGCTTCGACATGGAGCGCGATACAGGCTTCGCACCGGATGGCGACGGCGATGCCGAGCGCGATATATTCCTTGGTCTTGAAGTCGAGCACGCCGCCTTCCTTGACCGCTTTCGACAGCGCCCCGAAACCTTTGGTCACTTCGGGGATAGATTTATAGAGCACGCGCAGGCGGTTACGGGTGTCGGTGAGTGTTTCGTTCCAAGACATATATGGCTCCTTGAATGTATTTGGAGCGGTTATGCCGTGGCAAGCCGATGCGAGCTTTGATCCAGATCAGGCTTTGCGTGCGATGAAGGCCAGATTGTTGGCGGGCATTTCAACGACTTGCACCAGCGTAAGCCAATTGGTGTGGATCCAATCGATCACATCCCAATCGTCTTTGTAGCCGATTTCTGGGTCTTGCGCGGTGAGGGAGGCGTGGAAGCTGGCGTCGCCCTCGGAGGTGGTTTCGCCATCGCGCAGGAAGGGGCCGTAGAGGAAGAGGAGGCCGCCGGGGGCGAGGGCCTGTGCGGCGTTTTGGAGAAGGGTCATGGCTTCGGATTGAGAAATGAGGTGGAGAAGATTGACCACAAGGATCGCGTCGGTTTGCAGCGTGCTCCCCCAGCCGGGGCTGGTGGCGTCGAGTTTGCTGGGCGGCGCGAGGTTGGGTGCCGGGGTGTGGTCGCGATGTGCGGCAATGGAGGCAAGGCGCGCATCGTCGATATCTGTGGGAAACCAAGGGTTTGTCGGAAAGCGCGTGGCGAAGGCCACGGCATGCTCGCCTGTGCCTGCTGCGATTTCGAGCATACGGGCATGCGGGGGGAGGTGGGCTGCGAGCAGGTCTCCGATAGCGTCGACGTTGCGCTGGGCGGAGGGCGCGAAGAGGCGGCCATCTGGGCCGGGTATCGCGACGGAGGCGGTATCGGGGAGGGAGAGACGGCGGGGCATCAGGCCTCCTCGATCCGGTCTGTGGCAGGCGGCGGGGCGGGATAGATCGCGTCGAGTTCAGCTTTGATTTCATTGGTTAAATCAAAGGTGATCGCCGCGAGAGACGGTGCCAGTTGAGCGGCGGAACGGGCGGAGAGGATGGGCACGGGATGGGCGGGATGGGCGGCGACCCATGCGGCGGCGAGGGTGGCGGGATGGGTGTTCAACGCGGCGGCCAGAGCATTGAGACGGGTGGCGGCGGCATGCATTTCGGGCAGGCCGTAGCGCGCGGCATAGCGCGTATCGGTGACAAGGCGGCCTTGGCTGGTGTCAGAACTGTATTTTCCGGTCAGCAACCCACCACCTAAGGGGCTGTAAGTACATGGAATTATCGCCTCGGACTGGCACATTGGCAAGATCTCGACTTCGACTTGGCGTTTGACCAAATTATACATTGGCTGAATGAAATCGATGCGGGTGCCAAGGCTTTGGGCAACGGATTGGGCCTTCATCACCTGCCACGCCGCGAAATTCGATACGCCGATGTGGCCGATAAGTTTTTGCTGTTGCAGCTCTGCCAAGGTTTCGAAGGTTTCTTCCAAGGCTGTGGTGTCGTCCCAGCGGTGCAAATAGAGCAGATCAACATGGTCGCAACCAAGGCGCTGGCGGCTTTCATCGAATGTTGTCAGGATATTAGCGCGAGACGATCCCCCCTCATACCCTGCTTTTGTTGCAAGGAAAATTGCCTCTCGTTCAGGCCGGATCAGCGCACCCAAGAGGCGTTCTGAGGCGCCGCCAGTATAAGCGTAGGCTGTATCGAAGTGGGCGACGCCGGCGGCGCGGCAGGCGTGATACATGGCGCGGGCATCCTCGGCGGAGGCAGTACCGCCGAATTGCATGGCGCCAAAGGCGAAGCGGGAGGAAGGGTTTGTTTTCATGTGTAAATCTTGGCACGCGCTTGGCAATTTGGGAAGCCCTCATGGGGAGCCAGCCGGGCCGCGCAACAGGTATGATTTGCGTATGATTTACGTATGGTTTGCGTGCTGACGTATTTCCGTCTGAGCGGTCGGGTTTGTCAGTGCCAAACGCAGGCGGAAACGCGGCGATCTGGCCATGGGATTGGGCGCGGCCATGCCCCAAGGTTGGAGGGGATACGCCACAAAAAAGGCCCGCCGTCGGGGCGGGCCTTTCGAGAGATATGGTCCCGTCGATTATTGCGGGATGTCGCCTTCGATGCCTTCGACATAGAAGTTCATGCCTGCGAGTGTGCCGTCATCGGCGGTCTCGCCTTCTTTCAGCCAGTCGGAGCCATCTTGCTTTTTCAGCGGGCCGGTGAAGGGGTGGTAGGCGCCGGATGCGATGGCATCCTTGAGAGCCAGTGCTTCTGCCTTCACGTCCTCGGGAACCTCGGAGGAGATTTCACCGATGCCGACCATACCAGGGCCGATGCCGTCCCATGTGTCGGTCGAGGTCCAGGTGCCATCCATCACGGCTTTGGTGCGCGCGATGTAATAGGGTGCCCAGTCGTCGATGATCGAGGAGATCCGTGGCTTGGGTCCGTACTCGGCCATGTCGGAAGCCTGACCGAAGGTGTAGACGTTTCCTGCGGCTTGTGCTGCGGCTTGCGGTGCTGTCGAGTCTGTGTGTTGCAGAACGATGTCTGCGCCTTGCTCGATCAGAACTTTGGCTGCGTCGGCTTCTTTGGCGGGGTCAAACCAGGTGTAGGCCCAGACGATCTTGAATTGCACGTCGGGGTTTACTTTGCGGGCGTGGATGAAGGCGGAGTTGATGCCGCGAATGACTTCGGGGATCGGGTAGGAGCCGATGTAGCCGACGATGTTCGACTTGGTCATCTTGCCAGCGATATGGCCCTGAATCGCACGGCCTTCGTAGAAGCGTGCGGAATAGGTCGAGACGTTGTCGGCGCGCTTGTAGCCCGTGGCGTGTTCGAATTTCACGTTGGGGAATTTCGCGGCGACGTTGATCGTCGGGTCCATGTAGCCAAAGGAGGTTGTGAAGATCAGATCGGCGCCTTCGAGGGCCATCTGGGTCATCACGCGCTCGGCGTCGGGGCCTTCGGGCACGGATTCGACGAAGACGGTTTCGACCTTGTCGCCGAATTCCTTTTCGAGAGCCAGACGGCCTTTGTTGTGCTCATAGGTCCAGCCGCCGTCGCCGATGGGGCCGACGTAAACGAATCCGACTTTGGTTTTGTCTTGGGCCATCGCTGTGGTGGCGAGACCCAGTGCCACGGCAGCTGTGGCAAGGAGTTTTGAGAGTTTCATTCAGGTTTCCCCCTGTTATTCACTCGGTTGTGCCGCACTTAATGTGAGGCGTGGAAAGACCGACCGAGAGAGGCAGGTGCCCCGGATCGGTCGGCGGACATGATGACCAGCACGAGGATGGTGATCAGATAGGGTGACATTGCCAATATCTCGACCGGGATAGCAACGCCTGCGGCTTGCAGGTTGAGTTGAACAACCTCCAATCCGCCAAAAAGAAAGGCACCCAGAGCCACGCGGAGTGGTTTCCAGGCACCAAAGACCACGAGCGCGAGGGCGATCCAGCCGATTCCGGCAGTCATGCCTTCGGTCCATTGCGGCACGCGGATCAGCGAGAGATAGGCGCCGCCCAATCCGGCGAGAGCGCCGCCGAAGAGGATGGCGAGGGTGCGGATGCGGATGACCTTGTAACCCAGCGCATGGGCTGCGTCGTGGTTTTCGCCGACGGCGCGCAAAATGAGGCCCGCACGCGAGTATTTGAGAAAGGCCCATGTGGCGAGGGTGAGCGCAAGGGCGAGATAGACCACTGGGTCTTGGCGGAAGAAGATCGGCCCCAAGATCGGGATATCGGCGAGTAACGGGATATCGAGGCGGGGGAAGCTGGGCGGTTTGATGCCCTGATAATTCTGGCCGATGAGTGCAGAGAGGCCAAGGCCAAAGAGCGTCAGGGCGAGGCCAGAGGCGACTTGATTGGCCAAGGCGACTTGGGTGAGGAAGGCGAAGATCAGGCTCAGTCCTGCGCCGCCGATTGCGGCGGCGAGCAGTCCCGTCACGGGGGAGCCGGTGTTGACGCAGATGGCAAAGCCGCAGATTGCGCCGGTGATCATCATGCCTTCTAGGCCCAAGTTCAGCACACCTGCGCGCTCGACGATGGTTTCGCCGATGGCGGCGAGGAGGAGGGGGGTGGCTGCGACGAGGAGCGAGGCGAGAAGGAGGATGGGGTTGATGCCGCTCAGATCCATTACACACGCTCCTTCATGGCCCATTTCAGGCGGTAATTTGTGAAGAGATCGACGGCGAGCAGGAAAAAGAGGAGCATGCCTTGGAACATCTGGATGGCGGCTTTGGGCAGGCCGAGTTTGGATTGAGCGATGTCGCCGCCCACATAGGTGAGGGCCATCAGGAGACCCGCCAAAAGGATGCCCCAAGGATTGAGGCGGCCGAGGAAGGCGACGATGATGGCGGTGAAGCCATAGCCTGCGTTGAAATCGATAGAGACGACACCGGCGGGGCCTGAGACTTCGAAGAGGCCTGCCAGACCTGCGAGTGCCCCAGAGGTGCCGAGGCAAAAGAGGGTGAGGCGAGTCGGGTTGACACCCGCAAAGCGCGCGGCGCGTGGGGCTTGGCCCGCGAGTTGGATTTGGAAGCCGAGGATATGGCGCGAGAGCAGCACATAGGCGGCGATCACGGCGCCCAAGGCCATCAGGACGCCCCAGTGCAGGCCTGCGTTCTGGTCGATCCAAGAGGTGGCGGAGGGGTATTGCTGGAGGTTGCGCGAGCCGGGAAAGCCGTAGCCTTCGGGGTTTTTCATCAGGCCCAAGGCCATGGCGGCAAGGAGTTTCTCGGCCACATAGACCAGCATGAGGGAGACGAGGATTTCATTGGCGCCAAAGCGGGTTTTGAGCAGGCCGGGGATCATGGCCCAGGCCCAGCCGCCCAATGCGCCTGCGAGGACCATGCAGGGGAAGAGCCACCATGCCTCTAGCGGATAAAGCGCGAGGGCCACACCCGCGCCTGTCAGTGCGCCTATGATATACTGGCCTTCGGCGCCGATGTTCCAGATGCCTGCGCGAAACCCAAGGGAAAGGCCGATTGCGATAAGCACAAGAGGCGCGCCTTTGATCAGCAGTTGGGGGCGGTAATAGAAGGCAAATTCAGAGAAGAGTGGCTCCCAGAAGATGGTGCGGATGGCGGCGATCGGGTCTTTGCCCAAGAAGGCGAAGAGCAGGCCGCCGGCGACCATGGTGGCCAGCACGGCCACGAGCGGAGCGGCATAGGACCATGCGCGCGAGGGTTCGGGGCGTTTTTCGAGCCGGATCATGGGCGGGCCTCTGCGGGGAAGGGAGCCAGATTTTTGCAAAAATCTGGGGCAAGGCGTTTGCAAACGCCTGCGGCAAGATCCTTGCAAGGATCTTTGGGGCGGGGCGGGTTACACATGTGCGACCTCCATGCCGTGCGCGCCGCCCATCATCAGGCCGATTTCGTCGACGGTGAGGCCTTGGGTGGGGCGGGCTTCGGAGAGACGGCCTTCGTTGAGGGCTGCAAAACGGTCGGCGATTTCCATAAGCTCGTCGAGGTCTTGGCTGATCACCACCAGCGCGGCCCCGCCTGCGGCGAGGTCGAGCAGCGCTTGGCGAATGGCGGCGGCGGCGGCGGCGTCGACCCCCCAGGTGGGTTGGTTGACCACCAAGACCAAGGGCGTTTGCAGCACTTCGCGGCCAATGACGAATTTTTGCAAATTGCCCCCGGAGAGGGCGCGGGCCGCTGTATGCGCGCCCGGCGTGCGAACGTCGAAAGCTTTGATGACGCGTTCCGCGAAAAGGCGGGCTTTCTTCCAATCGACAAAACCGCGTTGCAGCATGCCTTGGCGCGCGGCGGCGGTGAGGGCGGCATTTTCGGTGAGGCTCATATCGGGGGCTGCGGCATGGCCCAGACGCTCTTCGGGGGCGCAAAGCAGGCCAGCTGCGCGGCGCTTCACGGGCCCATGGCGCGAAATGTCTTGGCCTTCCAATGCCACGCTGCCCGGGCGTGCCAGCAATTCGCCCGAAAGAGCGCCCAGCAATTCGTCTTGCCCATTGCCCGCAACGCCGCCGATGCCCAGCACTTCGCCGGGGCGCACGGAAAAACTTACGTCTTTCAGGGCTGTGCCGAAGTGAGAGGGCGACGGCAGCGACAGGTGCGTGACCGCAAGGAGCGGTGCGCCGGAGGGTTTTGCGTGGCGCTCTGGTGTTTTGAGCGTGGTGCCCACCATCATCTCGGCGAGTTCCCGCGCGGATTTCTCGGAGGGTGTGCAGGTGGCGACCTTTTTGCCCAAGCGCAAGATGGTGGCAGTGTCGCAAAGGCTGCGGATTTCTTCGAGTTTATGAGAGATGTAAAGGATCGATACGCCTTCGGATTTCAGTTTTCGCAGCGTCTCGAAGAGGATGGCAACTTCTTGCGGGGTGAGCACGGAGGTGGGTTCGTCCATGATCAGGAGTTTGGGCGATTGCAGCAGGCACCGGATGATTTCGACGCGCTGGCGCTCGCCAGCTGAAAGGTCGCCCACAATGCGACCGGGATCGAGCGGCAGGCCATAGGTGTGCGAGACCGTACGGATCCGGGTGGCGAGATCGCGCAGAGCGGGCGGATTTTCCATGCCAAGCGCGATATTTTCCGCCACGGTGAGCGCATCGAAAAGCGAAAAATGCTGAAAGACCATTGCCACTCCGGCGGCGCGCGCGGCGCGGGGCTCGGCTGGGGTGTAGGGCGTTCCCGCCATATGCATCTGGCCGTGATCCGGGGTGACGAGGCCATAGATCATCTTGACCAGCGTCGATTTGCCCGCACCGTTTTCGCCCAAAAGCGCATGGACCTCGCCTGCGCCGATCTCAAAGGAGACGTCGCTATTGGCGACCACGCCGGGGTAGGCTTTGGTCAGGCCTTTGATGGAGAGTAGTGTGCCTGTCACGCGGTTTGTTCCTCTTGGGCAAAGGGGCGAGCCAATTGGGTGAGTAGCCGATGGCCGACCCCGAGGGCAATGGCTTGTGGGTGTTTGCCCAAGCCGGGATCGCCGATTGGGCAGGTAATGCGGCTTAAAGTGGCAGGGCTATGGCCCATTGCACTCAGCCGGGTGCGAAAGCGCGCCCATTTGGTGGCCGAGCCAATCAGACCGATGGAGGCCGCCCCACGGCGCAAGAGCGCGTCGCAAAGCGCCAGATCGATGGCATGGGAGTAGGTCAGGATCAGGTGATGTGCATCGGTTGGGGCATGAGTGGCAAGGCGGGCGGGATCGCTGGCCCAGAGACGGCTGACCTCTGGGGGGGGTGTATCGGGGAAGCGGGTGGCGTCCGTGTCGATCCAGGTGATCGCGAGATCCGGAAGGGGGGTCAAAGTGGCCACGAGTGCGCGCCCGACATGGCCTGCGCCCCAAATCCAAAGCGAATGTTTGGGGTGAAACAGTGGTTCGGTGAACCAGCCGTCCTTGAGGGCGGTCCCGCCGCGCATGGCTTGGGCGCGTCGAGTGGCGCGCGCTTGTGCCAGCGCGTGCGGGTGATCCGGGGGTGCGAGTGCAATTGGGCCTGCGGGTGCGATGGGGCGGGTAAAGCTGCCCGTTTCGGGGATGGCCGCAAGGGAGGAGGCCGTGAAGGGCTCGAGCACAAGGGTGACCCGCCCCCCGCAGCATTGGCCGAGGTCGGGCCCCAAGGCGCGATTTATCAGGGTGGGGGCCGTGATGCGCCGTGCGGCGGCGATGGCCTCATGTTCCAAGGCACCGCCACCGATGGTGCCGGATTGCCCGTCTGACCACACCAGCATCGACGCGCCCACCTCGCGCGGCGCAGAGCCATGCACTTCGGCGAGGGCAATGCGGATGACGCGGCCATGGGTTGCGATTGCGGCGGCGAGGGCGGCGCGGTGCAGGGTCATGGTGCTGACCTTTGGCGATGATGCGTCATCAACAGCCGTTCTGGTGTCGCGGGTGCATCCAGAGCGGGATAGGGCCCCGGCGCGGCCGCTGCCAAGGCATCGGAGAGAGCGAGAAAGGCGGAGATGCCCAAGACGAAGGGGGGTTCGCCGACAGCTTTCGAGCGGCGCACTGTGGCTTCGCGGTTGGGGCTGTTCCAGAGCGTTACGTTGAACACCTCGGGCGTGTCGGCCACGGCGGGGATCTTGTAGGTGGAGGGCGCGTGGGTGCGAAGGCGGCCAAGGTCGTCCCAGACCAATTCTTCCATGGTCAGCCATCCCGCGCCCTGCACGTATCCTCCTTCGATCTGACCGATATCGAGGGCGGGGTTCAGGCTTGCTCCGGTGTCATGCAAAATGTCGGCGCGCAAAATGCGGCTCTCGCCTGTCAATGTGTCGAGCACGACTTCGGTTACGGCTGCGCCTTGGGCGAAGTAGTAAAACGGCCGACCTTGGCCTTTGAGGCGATCCCAGGAAATGTCTGGTGTCTTGTAAAACCCTGTTGCGGACAGGCTGACCCGTGCCTGATAGGTGAGCGCGGCGGCCTCGGCGAAGGACATCTCGCTTGCGCCCGCCCGGACGCGACCTGCCTCAAAATGCACCTCGTCGGGTGCACAGTCTTTGAGCCCGGCCAAACAGGTGATCATGCGCCCGCGCAGGGTTTCACAGGCGGCCAGAACCGCCATCCCATTCAGATCAGACCCGGAGGAGGCGGCTGTTGCAGAGGTATTGGGCACTTTTGCGGTATCTGTTGCGGTGATCTTGACGAAAGACAGCGGCACATCGAAGGCGCCAGCCGCCACCTGCGCCACTTTTTGGAACAAGCCTTGGCCCATCTCGGTGCCGCCATGGTTGAGATGGATCGAGCCGTCTTGATAGATATGCACCAAAGCGCCGGCCTGATTGAGATGCGTGAGCGTGAAGGAAATTCCGAATTTCACGGGCACCAGCGCTATTCCGCGTTTCAAGAGGGGTTCGGTGGCGTTCCAGCGCGCAATGGCGTCGCGACGGGCCAGATAGTCGGATGATTGGGCCAAGGACGCGACCATGGCGGGCACGGCGAAATCGCGCACCTGCTGACCGTAGGGCGTGGTGTTACGCTCGGGGGGGGAGGATGCTTGGGGGGCGGGCGGCGCTGTGTCGTACGGATTGGTCGCTTGGTCGGCCGCGTAAAAGTTGCGCTGGCGCACAGTCAGGGGATCAAGGTGCAGGTCGTGGGCGATGTGATCCATCACCCGCTCGATGCCCAAAATCCCCTGCGGCCCGCCAAAGCCGCGATAGGCCGTGGCGGAGGCCATATTGGTTCGCAGGCGATGGCTTTCGATCCGCACTGCGGGAAGAAAATAGGCGTTATCCGCGTGCAGCATCGCGCGGTCGGCAACGGGGAGGGAGAGGTCCATGCTCCAGCCGCAGCGGGTGAAATGGGTGAAATCGACAGCCAAGAGCCGCCCTTCGGCGTCGAAGCCGACGTGATACTCGATGCGGAAATCGTGGCGCTTGCCAGTGATTTGCATATCATCGTCGCGGTCATAGCGCATTTTGGCCGGGCGGCCTGTGCGGGAGGCGACAACGGCGCAGGCAATCGCAAGGGCGTTGCCTTGGCTTTCCTTGCCGCCAAACCCACCGCCCATACGGCGGCATTCGACACGCACGGCATGCATTGGCACATTCAAAGCATGGGCCACTTTATGCTGGATTTCGGTTGGATGCTGCGTGGACGAGATCACATGCATCTCGTCACCTTCGCCGGGCAGGGCGAGGGCCGCTTGGCCTTCGAGATAGAAATGCTCCTGCCCGCCCATTTCGATCCGACCGCGGAGTGTTCTGGGGGCTTGCGCGAGGGCTTGGGCGGGATCGCCGCGCGACCAGATGCGGGGGCCTTCCTCGAAGCGGCTGTTTGCTGCGAGGGCGGCCTCGATGGTGAGGATGGGGGGGGCTTCGGCATAGCTGATCTTGGCAAGGCTTGCGGCCTGACGTGCCATGTGGTGGCTGGTTGCCACCACCAAGAACAGCGGCTGGCCATGGAAATGCACCGGGCCATCCGAAAGCAACGGTTCGTCGTGGTTGGAGGGGGAGGTGTCGCAGTCATTGGGCAGGTCGGCGGCAGTCAGCACCGCGTGAACACCGGGGGCTGCGCGCACGGCGGTGAGGTCCATTTCAGTCACGCGCCCATGGGCGATGCGCGCCGTGCCAAAGGCGAGGTGCAGGGTGTTTGCCGGGGTCGCGATATCATCGACATAGCGGGCCGCTCCAGTCACATGGAGGGCGGCGGCATCATGGGGGAGCGGGGCACCGACACTCATGACAGACCCTTTGCGCGGGCCATCACAAAGCAAGGGCGGACGTTGTTGGGGGGCGAAAAATCCTTTTTCAAGGATTTTGGCCCTGAGGCCGTTGAAGCCTTTTTCATTGCGCGCAAGCAGGTCATGGGTGAACCTCGCGCAGGTCGGTCTGGCGGCCTTGGCTTTCTGCATAGACGCGCAGAAGCAGGGCTTGGGCGCTTTGCAGGCGGTATTGTGCGGAAGCGCGCATGTCGGAGAGCGGTTGAAAATCCTTTTCAAAGGATTTTGCGGCCTGCGCCACTGTTGGCTCGGACCAAGCTTGGCCAAGCAGGGCCGTTTCAACCGATGTTGCGCGTTTCGGGATCCCTGCCATACCGCCAAAAGCGATGCGCGCTTGGGTGATCCGGCCGTCCTCGACTGTGATGTTGAAGGCGCCAAGAACGGCGGAGATGTCTTGGTCATGGCGTTTGGAGAGTTTCCACACCCGGAGCCGATCGGTTTGGCGCGGCAGGGAGATGGCTTCGATGAATTCTCCGGCGCGCCGATCTTGCTGGCCATAGGCGCGGAAGAAATCTTCAAGCGCGATGTCGCGGCGGGATGTGCCTTGGCGCAGATGAAGGCGCGCGCCCAAGGCGATCAGGGGGGGGGCGCTGTCGCCGATGGGGGAGCCATTGGCGATATTGCCGCCCAATGTGGCCGCAGCGCGGATTTGGGGGCTGGCGTAGCGGCGCAGCATTTTGCCGAAACTTGGGTGGTATTTGTCCATCAGCGGGATCAGGGCTGCGATGGTGACGCCTGCGCCGATGCGGATCTCGTCTGGGGTGTCTGTGATGATTTGCAGATCGGTGATGCCTGCGAGAAAGATCAGCCGCGACAGGGGGCGGAACTGTTTGGTGACCCAAAGCCCGACATCCGTGGCCCCGGCAATCAGCGTGGCATCGGGATATTCGCACAAGAGCGCCGCCAGATCATTGCTGGTTTGGGGCTGGTGAAAAGGGAGGGGGGCGCGGCCCCCCTCGCCCTGCGGGCTCACCCCGCGGGATATTTCCGGCAAGAAGACGGGGGGTTTTGGCATCCAGTCGGGGATGGCGGCCGTGGCGGCGGCATGGGCGGCGCGCAGGATCGGGGCGTAGCCAGTGCAGCGGCAAAGATTGCCGGCCAGTGCTGTGTGGTGATCGGTTTCGCCGTGAAGATGATTTGCGGCCATTTGGGTGATGAAGCCCGGGGTGCAAAAGCCGCATTGGCTGCCGTGGTGGGTGATCATGGCGTCTTGCACCGGGTGCAATTCGCCTTTGGGGCCTTTGAGACCTTCGACAGTGTGGAGAGATTTGCCATGCAATTGCGGCAAGAACAGCAGGCAGGCATTGAGGGCGTGGGTGCCTGTGGCATCGGTGACAAGCACGGTGCAGGCGCCGCAATCGCCTTCGTTACAGCCTTCTTTGGTTCCGGTGAGGTGTTTGGTTTCGCGCAGCCAGTCGAGCGTGGTGGTGGTGGGGTGAACTGCGGGAAGATCCACTCTCTCTCCGTTGAGAAGAAAGGTGAGGGTCATAGGGGTGTCGCCCGCCGCGTTACCTTATCGCCCGAAGAATGCACGTCATCGATGCGGCGTAGATGATGCGCGGGCCTCTCAGATTTTGCTCAGGAAAGCCGAAATTGGGGGGGCTTGGCAACGAAAAAAGTCGAGAGGCCTTTGGGTGCGTGTTTGGATGCTGAGAAATTGGGCGCGGATCAGAGGGAAAGGGCGAGGGCGGCGAGTTGGTCTGTGGCTTGGCCCCAGCCCGTTTCGAAGCCCATGGTGGCATGTTTGGCGCGGTCTGCTTCGGTGGCGTGATGCACTGTGGCGCTATAGCGGGTGTGGTGCCCGGATGCCTCGGGTGTGAAGCGCAGATCGGTGGTGAGGGGAAAGTCGGTGGGGCCTGTTCCCAGAGCATTGGGGATGAAGCCGGGGCCGAGCGTGTTGGTCCAGACAAGGCGGGCGGGGCTTTCGGCGACAAGGATGCAGCCTGCGGGCAAGTTCAGAATGTCATTGTTGGGCAGGCGCATGGTGACTTGGAAGGTGCCGCCCGGTGTTGGCGTGAGGGTGGCGGCCGTGGTTTGGACCGGATGGGGGGTGAACCAGCGCAGGAGGAGCGCGGGTTCGGTCCAGCAGCGCCAGAGCGCGATGGGAGGTGCGGGGATCAGGCGGGTGAGCGAGAGGGTCAGGTCGGGCATGGTGGGGTCCTTTGGCGCAGTGCGAGCAGTTAGGAGGCGGTGGGGGTAAAAAGATAGGGGGAATTGGGGGCGCCTGTCTGGCGCTT
>Ga0102815_10000404_pt1 | contig 29986 bp, 25 predicted proteins | sample ColrivemetaGS759_FD_79113 | JGI IMG/M metagenome (GOLD analysis project Ga0102815, IMG submission 79113) | Estuarine microbial communities from the Columbia River estuary - Ebb tide ETM metaG S.759 | ecosystem: Environmental > Aquatic > Marine > Intertidal zone > Estuary | place: USA: Columbia... | reverse complement strand
CGGCAACTGATCTCGGATATTTTGGAGGATGAGGGCTATCCCACGCGGCTGGCTGGCAATTCCGATGAAGCGATGCGGGCGGTCAGTGATGCGGCCCCCGCTTTAATGGTGCTCGACATCTGGTTGAAAGACAGCCGGATGGACGGGATCGATATCCTCAAAGCCGTCAAGCGAGACAATCCAGACGTGCCGATCATCATAATTTCCGGCCATGGGAATATCGAAATTGCCGTCGCAGCTATCAAACAGGGGGCCTATGATTTTATCGAAAAGCCCTTCAACATTGACCAGCTTCTGGTGGTGATCCGTCGCGCGATGGAGACCAGCCGTTTGCGACGCGAGAATATCGAGCTGCGCCGCCGGGATGTGACACAATCCGATATGGTCGGCACGTCGGCTGTGTTTCGCGCCATGATGGGGCAATTGGATAAAGTCACCAAATCCAACGGCCGGGTGATGCTGACCGGGCCTGCGGGCGTGGGCAAGGAAGTGGCCGCGCGCTACATTCACACCAAATCCAATCGAGCGTCTGCCCCGTTTGTGACGGTGGGCTGTGCAACGATAGAGCCAGAGCGCATGGAAGAGGTGCTGTTCGGGCGAGAAAGTGCTGCGCGAGGCATTGAGCCGGGACTGTTGGAGCAGGCCAATGGCGGGGTCATCTACTTCGACGAAGTGGCAGACATGCCTTCGGGAACCCAATCGAAAATCCTGCGCGTTCTGGTGGATCAGCAATTCACGCGCGTTGGCGGCACAGAAAAAGTGCGGGTAGATCTGCGGGTGGTTTCCTCGACAAGCAGGGATCTGGACGCCGAGATTGCCGCCGGGCGGTTTCGTCAGGAACTCTATCATCGGCTCAATGTGGTGCCAATTCCGGTGCCTTCGCTTGAGGAACGGCGAGAGGATATCCCGGTTCTGGCGCATCATTTCATCGAGATGTTCAACCGCACCCAAGGGCTGGCATTGCGCCCCTTGGCGGAAGATGCTGTGGCGTTGATGCAAACGATGACATGGCCCGGCAACGTTCGGCAGTTGCGGAACCTGATCGAGCGGGTTTTGATTTTGGGCGATGGGACTGGCACCATTCAGGCGGCTGAGCTGCCAATCGAAGAGAGCCGTGCGCCCGGCGACGATGGGCGGGTGGTATTGTCGGGGGCTTTGGCGGCTTTGCCGTTGCGCGAAGCGCGCGAGGCCTTCGAGCGCGAGTATTTGCTGACGCAAATCAACCGATTTGGCGGCAATATCTCGCGGACGGCGTCGTTTGTCGGTATGGAGCGCTCGGCGCTGCATCGCAAGCTGAAATCGCTCAACGTGGTGACCGGGTCTAAGGGTGGGGGCCGTGTGGCCTACCTTGAGGATGACGAAGAGGACGCCGCCGAGGCATAAGGTGTGCCAGTGTTGATCTTATGCGAAAGATCAACCCCGTGTGACGATCAACATACCTGTCGGGCGGGAGATGGCGCAGGATTTTGGCGTGAGGCGGGGCAGGGTAGTCGTCGCGCCCTCGGGGGCGTTGCGCGCGGTCGCAGGTGGACAGGCGGGGATGGAAACAGGGGTATAGCCTGCCGCATTCATGCATTGTGCCATGACGCGCCCGCGGAGGTCTGCGTTGATATCAACGGAATAGGCCTCGCCGCCGATCATCTCATAGCGCACCACGCAAACACCGGCAGCATCGCAGGTTTTCAGCGGCACAAAGCGCAGGGGCGTGAGCCGGGTTTCCAAAGCCCGTGGCGCGTCGCGCAAGGCGGTGACGTCACAGCGGGTTTCCACCTGATCGCGGGTGCTCACAGTTTCGCCGACGCGATACCACATCGAGACCGGGGCACAGGCACTCATCAAGACCGCGAAGCAAAGGGCGGGCAGGGCTTTCATCACTGAACTCGCGTGGCAACAGGTTTCAAAGACCTCCGGCCAACTCTCGATGCTTGGCGCGAGAATTACAATTGAATTGACCCGCTGGGCCGCATCTGCCAATCAGTGGCCGCTGGATACCCCGGAGGACGGCATATGAAGGTGATTATTTGCGGTGCGGGCCAAGTTGGCTGGCAAATCGCACGGCACCTTGCAGGTGAGAAAAACCACGTCACCGTGGTCGATAGCAACGCGGATCTGGTGCGGCGCGCGACGGAATCTCTCGACGTGTCAGGCGTTCATGGCTTTGCCAGCTACCCAGACGTGCTTGAACGGGCGGGTGCGCGCGATGCCGATATGATCATCGCGGCCACCCATTCCGACGAAGTGAATATGGTCACCTGTCAGGTGGCACATTCGGTGTTTTCCATTCCGCGCAAAATCGCGCGATTGCGCGCCCAAAGCTATCTTGATGCGATTTACTCCGATCTATACCGCCGCGATCACTTGCCCATTGATGTGGTGATCAGCCCGGAGCGCGAAGTCGCCGAGGCGGCCCTGCGCCGTTTGGCCTCGCCTGCTGCGTTTGATACTGAGACGTTCATGGGCGGGCGGGCGCAGCTTTTGGGGATCACAATCGAGGATGATTGCCCAGTGGTGAATACGCCGCTGCGTCAGTTGAGCGATCTTTTCTCGACCCTGCGTGCCGTGGTCGTTGGAGTGCGCCGCGAGGGTCGACTTTTTGCGCCCGAGCCCGGCGATCAGCTGTTTGTGGGCGATGATTGCTATGTCATCGCCGTAACGGATGACACGCCGCGCACCTTGGAGATTTTCGGCAAGACGTTGAAAAAGCAAGAGCGGGTGATCATCATCGGGGCTGGGAACGTGGGGCTGGCGGTGGCCAAGGCCCTTGAGGAGCGCGTGGATCGGATCCGCGCCAAGGTGATCGAAAAAGACCGTCGTGTCGCGGAATTCGCCGCTGACGCGTTAGAACGCACCATTGTGCTCAATGGCGATGGACTGGATTCGGCGCTTTTGGCCGAAGCCAATATCGACCGGGCCGATGCGGTGCTTTGCGTCACTGATGACGATAAGGTGAATATGCTCACCGCCGTGCGCGCCAAGGCTGAGGGCTGCCCAATGGCAATTGCCTTGGTCAATGACCCGACGCTGGTGCCGCTGATGGGGCCTTTGGGGGTGGATGCCTATATCAACCCACGGGCGACCACAGTGTCATCGATTTTGCGCCACATCCGCCACGGCCGCGTGCGCGGGGTCTATTCGATCGGGGATGCAGAGGCCGAAGTGATCGAAGCGGAAGTGCTGTCGACCTCTCCGATTTCCGGTCAGAAGATTCGCGATGTGAATTTCCCGGAAGGCGTCTTGGTCGGCGCGATCCAAAAGGGCAAAACGGTGGTGAAACCCACAGGTGAGACGCGGATCGACGAGGGCGACATTATCGCGCTCTTTTCGATGGCGAAGGATGTGCCGGAAGTCGAGCGCCTCTTGCAGGTCTCGATCGACTATTTCTAGACCGATGCGCGACCGACTTTCCGAACAACCCCTGTTCTTGCTGGTTTCTGGCATTGCGTCGGCTTCCATGTTCGTGCCTGCACTTCATGCGGCGGCCCTGCGCTCACATGCAGAAGCGCGGGCGTTCTTTTATTCGGGTTTGCTTGGGTTGATCTTGCTCGGGTTCATCATGGTGGCCCGATCGAACCAACCGCGCCGCAAGAGTTTGATGCATAACCTGCTGGCATTGTTCGGAATTTTCGCAATATTGCCGCTGTGGCTCGCCGTGCCTTTCCGCGAGGCGCTGCAAACCACCTCCTTTCTCAATGCGTGGCTCGAGATGGTGTCCTCGCTGACAACGACGGGAGCCAGTCTTTTTGCGCCGGAACGGTTGAGTGACACCTTGCATCTTTGGCGGGCGCAGGTGGGCTGGTTAGGCGGGTTGCTCATGTGGATCGCCGCAGCAGCGGTGCTCGCCCCTTTGAGCCTTGGTGGTTTTGAGGTGACGGCAAGTGCCGAGCCGGGGCGCGGTGATACGAAGGCCAGCAATGCCGACCGAATGGACCCTCAACGCCGTTTCATGCGCGTCGCGCTGACGCTGACGCCGATCTACCTTGGACTGACTGCTGCGCTTTGGATCATGCTTTTGATGCTGGGCGAGCGTGGGGTGGTTGCCTTGGCGCATGCAATGTCAACGCTTTCTACCTCGGGGATCTCGCCTGTGGGCGGCCTTCAAAATGGACAAGCGGGCTTTGCCGGAGAGGCTTTGGTTGCGCTTTTCTTGCTATTTGCCTTGTCGCGGCTGACGTTTTCTTCAGACACGCTCACCACGGCGCGCCCCGGAATTTTAAGCGATCCAGAATTTCGCCTTGGGCTATTGATTGTTGCAGGTGTCAGTGGGGTGTTGTTCTTGCGTCATTGGGGCGGGGCGACGGAATTACAGGCTGATATGGGCTTTGTTCCGACGCTGCGCGCACTGTGGGGCACTGCATTTACGGCCTTGTCGTTTCTAACGACGACAGGGTTTGAAAGTGCGGATTGGGAAGGGGCGCGCTTGTGGTCGGGCCTGCCGACACCGGGGTTGCTGCTTTTGGCTTTGGCACTGGTCGGAGGGGGCGTTGCGACCACAGCGGGTGGGGTCAAGCTTTTGCGAGTGTGGGCGCTTTATCTGAATGGAACCCGTGAGTTAGACCGTCTTATTCATCCAAATTTGGTGCGGCGCGACAGCGGTCAGGGGCGGCGTTTGCGGCGCAAGGGCGCGTTTATTGCCTGGGTGTTTTTCATGCTTTTCGCCATGGTCCTGACGGGGCTAATCGGGTTGTTTTCTGCGCTTGGGTCGAATTTCGAGCAATCCACCATTCTGGCGATTTCGGCGCTGTCCAACAGCGGCCCCCTCACTCAATTGGCTGGGGATCAGCCGATCCTTCTTGTCGAGTTGCGCCCGGCGGCGAAGCTGGTATTAGCCGCTGGAATGGTTCTGGGGCGGCTCGAAATGCTGGCCATTATTGCGCTCGCGACATCGGATGTCTGGCGCAGTTGGTGGCCTTCAAGATAACGGGCTGATTTTGGGGCTGGAATCTGCGGCGCGGCTATTTCATACTTGGTGCTATCCGAGCGACAGGGCGTTCGGGTCAAGCCCGCCAAACACAATAATACAAGGCTAGAGAACAATGGCTTCCGATAAGCAGAACCTTCAGGACGCGTTTCTGAATCATACGCGCAAGACGAAGATACCTGTGACGATCTTTCTGATTAATGGCGTCAAATTGCAGGGCGTCATCACTTGGTTTGACAATTTCTGCGTTTTGCTGCGTCGCGACGGTCAATCACAACTTGTTTACAAGCATGCGATTTCGACCATCATGCCGGCGCAACCGATCAACCTTTATGATGGTGAAGACGACAAGTGATGTCGCATGACCAGGTGCCGACGAGGGCCTGGGTAATTCATCCGGATGTGAAATCGGATCGCGGGCGTCGGGATGGCGCACTCGCGCTCGAAGAAGCCGTATCCTTGGCAGATGCTTTGCCGGGGCTTGAGGTGATTGGCTCCGAAGTGGCCCGCGTAGACCGCATTAATGCGGGCATGTTGTTTGGCTCTGGGAAAATAGCCGATCTGAAAGTGCGGCTAGAGGCCGCCGAAATTGAGTTGGTGCTGATCGATGGCACCGTAGGGCCCGTCCAACAACGCAATCTGGAAAAGGAATGGGGGGTCAAGATCCTCGACCGAACCGGATTGATCCTTGAAATTTTCTCCGACCGCGCGCGCACACGTGAAGGTGTGTTGCAGGTGGAAATGGCGGCGTTGAGTTACCAGCGCACGCGATTGGTGCGGGCATGGACACACCTTGAGCGCCAGCGCGGCGGCTTTGGTTTTGTCGGTGGTCCCGGTGAGACCCAGATTGAAGCCGACCGTCGGGCGATTGATGATCAGATCGTTCGGCTGAAACGCCAATTGGACAAAGTGGTGCGAACCCGTGAATTGCACCGTGCCGCGCGCGCGAAAATCCCATATCCGATCGTGGCTTTGGTGGGCTATACCAATGCTGGAAAATCTACGCTTTTCAACTTCTTGACTGGTGCGGATGTCTTGGCAAAAGACATGCTCTTTGCCACGCTCGACCCCACCATGCGGGGCGTGAAGCTTCCCGATGGTGGCCCGGAAGTTATATTGTCAGACACGGTAGGCTTTATCTCGGACCTGCCCACCGAATTGGTTGCGTCGTTTCGCGCCACTTTGGAAGAGGTTCTCTCGGCCAATCTTGTGCTGCATGTGCGCGATATCTCGCATCCCGAAAGCGCGGAGCAGGCCAAAGAGGTGCAAAACATCCTGACTTCTTTGGGTCTGAAGGAAGATGTGCCGCTCTTGGAAGTCTGGAACAAGATCGACCGGGTGGACCCGGAGGCACGCGAGGGCATGTTGGAGCGCGCACGGCGCGACGAAGCGGTGTTTGCGATATCCGCAATCACAGGGGAAGGCATGGCGCCCTTGCTCGACGGTATTGCCGAGAAATTGGGCGAGACCCGCTATAGCACAGAGATGCTTTTGCCCTTCGCAGATGGGAAACGCCGTGCATGGTTGCACGCGCAGGATGTGGTGGACTCCGAAGACGCCGAGGAAGACGGCTATCGCCTCCGCGTGCTCTGGACGGCCCGGCAGGAAAAGCGCTTTCGCGAAATGTGATCGCTTAGCGCGGCTCCAGACGGGTGGTGCCAACAGCCGCCGCGCGAGCAAGTCCGACATCGAGTGACATCGGAATATACTCGCCGCGCCGCCACAGCTCGCCCAGATCGTCATAATGGCGCGAAAGAAAATGACCGGATTGCCCTGTGGAGGTGATAAACACCGAGCTTGACGGGTCAGTCATGTCATAAACGCCGCGATACCCTGCGCCATGCACGTTGAGAAAGGGATTTGGCCCGCTGCCTTTGGTTTTGGCACGGTTGAGCGTGTGATCGCCCCCCGAAGTGGATTGGCGGATATTCACGAAATGACGCAGGATTGGCACTGTGCCCAAGACCTGATGGTCATGGGTGGCTTGGTGCACATCGCCCCAGCGCAGGGTCTCGATCTGGCGGCCATACCGCTCTGTGATCTCGATCAAGGCCGCGTCCAAGGCCATGCGGGCGATTTCGGTGCAGCTTTCTTCTTGGCTTGATTGGATGATGTTGCACCACGCCGCCGCGCCATCAATATTGCGATAGACCCGTTCGATGAACAGCGGATCGACATGGGAAAACTCATCGGCCAAGGGGCCCAGATCGTCGCGGATCAAGCGATCTTGCAGCGCCCGCATCCACGCCTGATAGATCAGCGGCTCGGGCATATGCTCGTTCATTTCGCCGCTCCAATTGGCCAAGAGCGTAAGCGCGCGCTGGCGCAACCGCTCGGGCGTGGCCTCAGGAGCGGGTTCTCCGGTGAACCACAGCTCTGCGCCGACTAAGGCCAACAAGGTCTGTGCCGAGACTGACGTGGTGTCGAGCTGTGCTTCGATAAAGCTGTCACGGGTGTGAACGCGGCGTTCCTGCATCAAGCGCTGCCAGCGCAAGATCCGCTGACTATCTCCCCAATCATAGGCAACATGTGACGGGAAGGGGCGGTCGACCAGTTTGTTATTGGTATTTCCGACGATGCCCCCGACAGGGTTCACGAACTCGGGGTTGGCCGCATAGGGAAACATGCCCTGCCAGCGATTTTCGGCCTGCCAGCCCAAAGAGGGCATACGCCCAAGGCTGGCGTGTTGCGCGTCGCGGCGCGGCATGTGCCCGAGAATTTTCAGGGCAATTTGCGATCTGTCGACCAAAGTCAGGTTCTGCGAGGGGGCAACGAACAATTCGCCTGCCGCCAATGCCTCCTGAACGTTTTGTGCCGCCATCAGACGCAGCGCCGAGGTGACAGTTGTGTCTTGCGGATCAAGCGCTGTCCAGCGGATTGCGGCCACATGGCCGGCGGGCGTGACCGTATCAAGATCGTAATGCGTTCCGGGCAAGACAGGGCCATTTTCGGTCCAGCGCAGGGTCAGCGTCACGGGTTCGCTGCCTTTGACTTGGATGATCGACGGGCGGCTTTCAAACCGCGCCCATCCGGTAGGCGTGCGGTATTCTTCCGGGTTCGCCGGGTTTATCTCTTCCATATAGACGTCCAGATCATCGAGATAGGACGACGTGACCCCCCAAGCGATTGCATCGGAGCGCCCGACAAGGATGGCGGGCAGCCCGGGGATCGTGCCGCCGATCACCCCGCCTGTCCCCAGCTCGAGCCGGGCGAGATACCAGATGGACGGTGCAGTCAGCCCCAGATGCGGGTCATTGGCCAAAAGTGTGCCGCCCGACGTCGAGCGCGATGGCGCTGCGGCCCACGCGTTTGAGGCTCCGGCCAAGGGCGAGGGCCGGATGGGGGCCATGGGATCATCGCGAATGTCAGGGCGATTGTGGGCATAGCGCAACCGAGCATTTGGCATGACCGCCGCATAGCTGGGCAGCGCAGCCACCCCGGCGCCTGGCATGACCGGCAAGATATCGGGCAAGCGCGCCGGGTCTGAAAGCGCCAGTGAAACCTGAGCGCGCAAGACCTCATCGCCAATCCCGCCTGAAAGTTGCAGGGCCATGGCCTTGAGAACTGCAATACTATCCGCGGGTGTCCAAGGGGCGATGGCTTGGTTGAACAAGAACATCTCCGGCGCTCCGCGCCCCAAGGCCTTCTCGCCCACTTCGATGATCCGCGCATTCACGCCCTCGGAATAGGCGCGCAGCAGGTCTTGGGTGCGGCTGTCTTGGGCGGGCACGGATTGCTGGGCAATCGTATAGAGATCAAGACGACGCAGCAGCTTGTCGATCTCCAATGTGCGGGCGCCAAACACCTCCGACAACTTGCCTTGTAGCGTGCGGCGCAGCATGACCATTTGCCACAAACGATCTTGAGCATGGACATATCCCAAGCCGAACATCACATCCGCGTCGGATTGGCCAAAGATATGCGGCACATTGGCGTGATCGCGCAAGATTTCCACAGGCGCGCCCAACCGATCGACATTCACAGTCGCGTTGTAGTCAGGCAAAGAGCGAGAGGCGAACCAGTAGATCAACAGCGCGCCAAGCACACCCAATACCACCATACCCGTCGCGATACGGATGCCCCAACGGAAAAGCGTCAGCATTGGCGACTCCCTTGCCCCTTGCCATTTGTCCCCTAGCTAGCGACAAACTGCTAAAGATTCAAATGACGCAGCGGGGAGAAACCATGACAAAGGCAGCATTTTTGGGTTTGGGGGTCATGGGCTTTCCAATGGCGGGCCATTTGGCCACCAAAGGGCATTCGGTAACGGTTTACAACCGAACGGCGGAAAAGTCGGCGGCTTGGGCGGCCAAACACGGTGGCGCGGCGGCCGCGACCCCGCGCGAAGCGGCACAGGGCGCGGAATTTGTCATGGCCTGCGTCGGCAATGACGATGATTTGCGCGCGGTGTGCCTTGGTCCAGACGGGGCCTTTGCCGGAATGGACGCGGGATCGGTCTTTGTCGATCACACGACGGTCTCTGCCAAAGTGACCCGCGAATTGCAGGCAGCGGCAGCCGAGAAAGGTATTTCCTTTGTCGATGCGCCTGTGTCGGGCGGGCAGGCCGGGGCGGAAAACGGAGTGCTTTCCGTCATGTGCGGCGGCGACGAAGCGGCTTACGCGCGCGCCGAGCCCGTGATTGCGGCCTACGCACGTATTTGCCGCCGCATCGGCGAGAGTGGCGCAGGCCAAATGACCAAGATGTGCAACCAGATCGCGATCGCCGGGCTGGTGCAAGGCTTGGCCGAAGCGTTGCATTTCGCGCAGAAATCCGGGCTTGATGGTGAAAAGGTCGTGGAAGTGATCAGCCAAGGGGCGGCGGGAAGCTGGCAGATGGCAAATCGGTCATCCACGATGCTGGCGGACAAGTTCGACTTCGGTTTTGCCGTGGATTGGATGCGGAAAGACTTGGGCATTTGTCTTGAGGCAGCCGACGAGGCCGGGGCGTCGCTGCCTGTGACGGCGCTGGTCGATCAATTCTACAAAGATGTGCAAAAATTGGGTGGCGGGCGTTGGGACACGTCTTCGCTTCTTAAACGTCTGAAATAAGGATCAAGCTTCGCCACTTTTGCGGTGGCGGAGCTTTGCCGCCCCCGGTGGCCTACGCGCGCGCCCCCTTTTACAAGGCCAGCGTCTTGGGTATGCTTTTGTTTAGACAATTCGGATAAAACCCGGACATCAACAGCGTTACAGGCAAAATCATGTGCAGATGGGCCGCCTATCGAGGAGAGCCGATTTTCCTCTCGGAGATCGTGACAGATCCGTCACATTCCCTGATCGCACAAAGCCATGCGGCCACACATTGCCACACACCCACCAATGCCGACGGCTTTGGTGTGGCGTGGTATGACCATCGCCCGGAACCCGGCCTGTACCGCGATGTCTATCCGGCTTGGTCCGACCCAAACCTGCGCTCCTTGGCGGCGCAAGTGCGGTCTGGTCTTTTCATGGCCCATGTGCGGGCCTCAACAGGGACCGCGACCTCGCGCAACAATTGCCATCCCTTCGTCTGTGGACGTTGGAGTTTCATGCATAATGGCCAGATCGGCGGATTTGAACAATTCCGCAAAGACGCCGATATGATGATCCCTGATGCGCTCTACAGCAGCCGAAAAGGGGCCACAGACAGCGAAGCCTTGTTTCTGGTGGCGATGGGCTTTGGTCTGGATGCCTGCCCGAGGACAGCGTTGCAGCGGGCGGCAGCAATCTTTGAAAAGCGGGCCCGCACGGCTGGGGCCTCGCCACAAATGCGCCTGACAGCCGCGCTATCGGATGGTGAACGGCTTTATGCGGTGCGCTATGCGTCCGACGATCACGCCCCAACCCTCTATTACCGCTGGAGTGACACGCGCCGGGGCTGGGCCGTGGTGTCAGAGCCGCTCGATGATGGCGAGGGGGATTGGAACGCAGTCGCGTCTGGCAGTTTTGTCGTCTTTGACGCCGAGACGCTTGAAATTCACCCCTTTGCACCGCTGCTTGAGCAGGCGGCCTAACCCTCTTTCCTTCGGGCAACTGCGGGTCCGGAATGCAAAACGGGGCGCCGATTGGCACCCCGTTTCCAAATCTAGGCGCGAAGGGATCAGCCCGCGAGCGCTTTGTTGAGGTATTCATCCACCTTTTCAAGGTAGCCCATCGTCGAGAGCCACTTCTGATCGGGACCGACGAGCAGCGCGAGGTCTTTGGTCATGAACCCGTCTTCCACTGTCTGAACGCAGACCTTTTCCAGCGTCGTTGCAAACCGCATCAGCGCGTCATTGCCATCGAGCTTGGCGCGATGCTTGAGGCCGCCGGACCACGCGTAGATCGACGCGATGGAGTTGGTGGACGTCTCTTTGCCCTGCTGGTGCTGGCGATAGTGGCGCGTGACGGTGCCATGCGCGGCTTCGGCTTCCACAGTCTTGCCATCGGGGGTCATCAAGACAGAGGTCATCAAGCCAAGCGAGCCGAAGCCCTGTGCCACGGTGTCAGACTGCACGTCGCCATCGTAGTTCTTGCAGGCCCAGACATAACCACCCGACCACTTGAGCGCAGAGGCGACCATGTCATCAATCAGGCGGTGCTCATAGGTGATGCCAGCCGCTTTGAACTTGTCGGCGAATTCTTGTTCAAAGACTTGCTGGAACAGATCCTTGAACCGGCCATCATAGGCCTTGAGGATGGTGTTCTTGGTCGACAGGTAGACGGGCCAGCCCTTGACCAAACCGTAGTTCATTGACGCCCGAGCAAAATCAAGGATCGATTCATCAAGGTTATACATGCCCATCGCCACACCGGATGCGGGCGCGTCGAACACTTCCTTTTCAATCACGGTGCCATCTTCGCCCACGAACTTCATCGTCAGCTTGCCCTTGCCGGGGAAGCGGAAGTCGGTGGCGCGGTATTGGTCGCCAAAGGCGTGACGGCCAACCACGATTGGCTGGGTCCAGCCCGGCACAAGGCGTGGCACGTTTTGGCAGATGATTGGCTCGCGGAAAATCACGCCGCCAAGGATGTTGCGGATCGTGCCATTGGGCGAGCGCCACATCTGCTTGAGGCCGAATTCTTCCACGCGCTGTTCATCCGGCGTGATGGTGGCACATTTGACGGCCACACCGACTTCTTTGGTTTTATTCGCAGAATCGATGGTGATCTGGTCATTGGTGCGATCCCGCTCTTCGATGCCGAGATCGTAATAGAGCAGGTCAATGTCGAGATAGGGCAGGATCAGCTTTTTCTTGATGAAATCCCAGATGATCCGGGTCATCTCATCTCCGTCCATTTCGACGATCGGGTTTGCGACTTTAATCTTGGTCATGAGCGGGCTCCGTTCTGGGATTCGCGATATGGCGCTTCTCTAGCCTATCAGAGGCGTTGTGGAAAGAGATGTATGCAATTGCATACAGTTTGCCGCAGGCAGGGAATTTGACCTATCCAAAGCGTGTCATGTCTGTGTCGCGCGCAGGCGTTCAAGATGGCTCAACGTCACAAATGCGGCGCAGGCGGCAAAGAGCGCGCCCATCAAAAGGGGGCCGAGCGTGCCATCAAACGTCTGACCAAAGGGAACGGCCATCAAGGCCCCGCATATCGTAGCTACAGAGCCAATCACCGAAGCGGCGATGCCAGCAATATGACCAAGCGGCTCCATCGCCAAAGCGTTGAGATTGCCCAAAGTAAGTGCGGTTTGGAAAAACATCGACGTCTGCCACGCCAGATAAACCCAAAACAGCACCGAGACCGGCACACCACTGAACCACACCGCACTTAAGGCGAGCGCCAAAAGGACCTGCGCGCCGAATGACAAACGCGCGAGCTTCAACATTCCAAAGCGCATCACAAGACGCGAATTCATCAGCGCCCCAGCCCCGGACACCAATGCCATGCCTGCAAACCACCAAGGAAATTCCGCCGAACGCGCAAAGACCCGATCAAACACCGGCTGGATCAGGTTGATCGTGTTAAAGAGCATCATGTAGCAAAACGTTTGCGCCAGAATGGCCAGTCGCACATCGCGATGGCGCGCGATTTCCACACAAGCCGCCCAGATCAACACCCATCGCAAAGGGCGGCGGGCGTCTCGTGGCAGGGTCTCGCGCTGGCGAAATGCCAGCCACGCCGATGAAATTGTTGCAAAAACAATGAAAGCTACAAAGATCAGGCGCCAGCTTCCCAAGGCGGTCAATCCCGCACCCGCCAATGGTGCCACCGCAGGCACAAGCGTGAAAACCATCATGACAAAAGACATGATCCGCACCATCCCGCGCCCGGCATAAAGGTCGCGCACAATTGCTGTGGCAACCACACGTGGCCCGGAGGCACCGATCCCCTGAACGAAACGCGCCACAATCATCGCTGTCAAATCCGTGCTGGTCGCGGCCACGGCAGATGCGATGATATAAAGAAGCGCACCACCGATCAGCACTGATTTTCGGCCAAAAGCATCCGCCAAGGGGCCAACAAAAAGCGTGCCACCGCCCATTCCCAGCAAAAACGCAGTAATGACCAGCTGCACTCGGTTTGGAGCGTCTGGTGAAATGTCCATCGCCATCGCGCCAAGAGCGGGCAGCATTGAATCGATAGAAAAAGCCACCGTCGCATGAAGCATGGCAATCAAGGCTATGAATTCGGCGCGGGAAAGAGAGTACGACATGCTACCCAGAGACTATTTCTCAAGCCCCTAACACAGCCTATAGGCGTTGACCAGCCATGCGACGCGAAGGCGCGTCACCGCTTCGGCGCGCTCTCCGGCTCTGGGCGGTCATCTTCGTTTGCCGCTTTTGGCGCATGATGAGGATCGGGGGTGTGCTTGTGATGCCCAAGCCGGGCAATCAGCCATTCGGTGTGCTCTTCGCGTTTGCGCCCGGCATAAGAACCGATCTGCTGCACCACGACGGCAAAAATCCCCAGCCCTACGAAAATGAAAACAGTCGTGCCAATTTTACCCGCCACAGTTACAGGCACGATATTGCCATAGCCAACTGTCGACAGCGTCACGACTGTGAAGAAATATGCATCCAGCCACGACCACCCTTCGGCATGTGCGAAAAACACCGTGCCCACCAGCACGAGTATCGCGAGGGTCACCAGCAAAGTGAGGAGGCGCAGCAGATCAGACATCGGCGGTCAGTTTTCTGCGCCGTCCGCCGCGGCTGCACCGATCAATTCATCAATGACATTCAGCCAGGTTTCCGTTGGCTGTGCGCCGGGAACCGCATGTTGGCTGGCCACAATAAATGTCGGCACGCCGGAGACGCCCATATCCCGCGCGGCCCGGTCACGGTCGCGAATGTCGGTTTGATCGGCGTCAGTGCCCAATAGCCGCCGCACAAGCGCGGCGTCCATGCCAATACTGTCAGCAATATCGGCAAGTGTGTCGCGGTCGCCAATATCGCGACCCTCAACAAAATAGGCTTCAAACAGCACGGAAACGGCGCGGGTTTGCCGCCCCTCCAGCCCCGCCCAATGGATCAGCCGATGCGCGTCAAGCGTATTGGGCGTGCGCGCGATCTTGTCGAAATTGATCTTGAGCCCTGCGGCTTCCGCATGTTGCTGCACTGGCAGATAGGCTTTGACCGCGCCTTGTTGCCCGCCGAACTTGCTTTCCATATAGCTGCGCCGATCCATGCCACCGACAGGCATTTCGGGGTTAAGCTGGAACGGGTGCCATTCAATAACAAAGGGATTTCCCGGCCGCTGCTCCATGGCCCGATCAAGCCGGGCCTTGCCGATATAGCACCAAGGGCAAATCGGGTCGCTGAGGATATCGAGTTTTACAGGTTGCAGCGCGGCCTCCTTTGGCGTCTTGCGGCTCTCTTACTTCAGACCTTCGCAAAAGGCGAGATCACTGCGGCTGTGGGGGCGGATAGAGCGGCTTCAAGGCCCGCCGCGAGAGTTTCCCATTCGCATTCTGGGGCAGGGCGGGCAGTTGCACCCAGACCCGAGGCTGTTTGTAACGTGCCAACCGCGCCTTTGCCCATTGGTCCAAAGCCTGGGTGTCGAGGGGGGCGTCGGCGACGCAGAAGGCCGCGATAATCGCCGCATCTTCCTTGACGGCAATATCCGTCACCCCGATGTCCCGCAGGCCGGGGAAGTCGTGCATGGCCGCTTCCACTTCTAATGGTGACACGCGAAAACCACCCGCATTCATCATGTCGTCATGACGCCCGCAATAGGTCATATGTCCGTCGCGATCCATCACGCCGCGATCGCCAGTCAGAAACCATCCGTTGATCAATCGCGCCGCGGTTTCTGCCTCGGCTCCGAGATACCCCAGCATCAAACCGGGGTCGCGCGCATCGATTGCAATGATGCCTTCCTCTCCTTGTGGGACCAGCGTGCCAGCCTCATCGACCAGCCCAACGCGGCGGCCCTTTTGCGGCCGTCCCAGCGTTTCGTCATGAGCAGGCTCGTCGGGATTGCCGGAAATAAAGGTGGAACATTCCGACATGCCAAAAGCTTCAAACACAGGCCGCCCAGTGGCAGTTTCCCACTCCGTGCGAATACGTGCCGACAGCTTCTCACCTGCTGCCAGACCATGGCGCAGCTTGGGCAGATCAAGCGTGGCATGTGACATGAGGAGCTTGCGATAAACCCCCGGAGCAGCGGCGAAAATCGTGGCATCATGCCGCTTGAGCAAGAGCGGCAACGCCTCAGGCTCCAGCCCCGCTGCCGGAATGATCGCCGTTGCCCCTCGGCTCCACGGGTCCATCAACCCAGTGCCCAAAGTGAAGGTCCAGTTAAAGGCGCCTGCATGACAAAGGCGGTCATCTTCGCCCAGCCCATACCAGCCCTGATGCATCATCCCACGGGCCCAAATGGCCCGGTGTGCATGTTGGACAGCGCGCGATTTTCCCGAGGTTCCAGAGGTATAGATGATATAGGCGCGCCGATCAGGATCCCCCATCACGAACTCCGCCGGAGGAAGTGCCCGCATCGCCGCCAATTCTGCGGTATCGATCACGGGGCAATCGGTGTCGGCGCAAGCCACTTCTGGGGCTTTCAGAACGCCCGCCGGGGCCAATTCAACCAGCATGCGCGCTGTTTCGGAGGCTGTGAGTTGCGAAGAGGTGGGCACTGGCACCATTCCAGCCGCAATTGCCCCTAGATAGGCGACAGGGAAATCCACTGTGTTTCCCAATCACATCAGAAGGATATCGCCCTCTTTGAATCCCGCGCGCTGCAGCCCTGTCGCCGTGCCCAGCACCGCAGCCTTGAGACGGGCAAAGCTCCACCGATCCGCCTTGGCAGGCGAAACCACCGCAAGTGCTACCTTATCGGCCAATCGGTCCGCTGGGGCCAAAACATGGGCCGCCATATTGAACGGGGTGGGGCATGCGGGCCATGGGCCGCGATCAACAAGGGACAGCATGGCGCCTGTGGTAAAAGGGGTGGTGCGGTCTTGCAAGTCCCCGTGGATGTCACCGTGCAAGTCCCGTTTGTATGTCGCTGTGATCCGCCCCGTTGCATGGGCGTGGCCTGCACGCTAGAAGAGCGCATGTCCACGACCGACCCAAAAGCGCTGATCCGTATTGCCCGTGAAAACGGCTCCGAACCCCATGTCGAACCACTCGATTTGGGGCAACGCGTGCGCGCGCTCCGCAAGGAACGGCAATGGACCTTGGAACAAGCCGCTCAGCAGGCTGGCTTGGCCCGCTCGACATTGTCGAAAATCGAAAACGGCCAGATGAGCCCGACCTATGATGCGCTCAAGAAGCTGGCTGCAGGTCTTAGCCTCTCGGTGCCGCAACTGTTCACCCAGCCGCAAGCCGATCAAGTGACCGGGCGCATGGTGTTGACGCGGGCAGGGTCGGGCACAGCGCATCCCACCACGACTTATGAGCATGAGTTGCTGGCCGAGAGCCTGACGAAAAAGCGAATGCTGCCGTATCGCGCGCGCATCCGCGCCCGCCGGATGGAAGAGTTCGACGGCTGGGTCCGTCACGATGGCGAAGAGTTTCTATATGTTTTGACCGGGGTCGTGCGGCTTTACACCGAATTCTACGAACCCGTCGAAATGCGCCGCGGCGATAGCGCCTATTACGACGCATCCATGGGCCATAATGTGATCTCCGTCAGCGACGAAGACGCAACGATCCTGTGGGTCACAACACTCGGCTAGGGTCAAACATCGGCACGCGAAACCACGCCCCTGAGCGTGGCTCATAGGGCGTGCTGGTGAAATAGCCGTCCGGCGTGGAAGCGTTTAGAACCAGCCTCGCACGGTGCGCGCACCCGCAGAGATATCCGATCCAACACCTTCAATCGTGCCACATGCCGAAAGTCCGGCCAGCACGGCCACCAAAAGTATAACTGCGCGTATCATTGCCTGTCTCATTCTTGTGTCACCGCATGCCTGCGGTCAGGTTGCTCGTTTGAGGCCAAGATCTGTGTCCGGTCCTCGGTTTTGGTATGGTTTACTCGTCAAACCACCACACGTCTGGAAGCCAGCCAATGCGGTCGCCGTACAGCGGTACATTGTCAGGATACTTCAAACGCGCATCATGTGCAACGCGGTCAACGCGCGTCGTCCAAACCGGGATGACATAGCGCCCCGCCATCAACACCCGATCAAGCGCTTGCACCGCCGCAGTGAAGGTCTCTTGGTCTTTGGTGTTGAGCATGACATCGATCATCGCATCAATGGCAGGCTCCTTTGCCCCCATGACATTGCGTGTGCCGGGCTGGTCCGCTGCGCCAGAGCCCCAATAGAGCCGTTGCTCATTTCCGGGGCTGAGCGAGAGGTCGCGTCGAAACACCGTAAGGTCAAAGTCTGCCTTGCCTTCGCGCTCGACAAATTGTGCATTGTCGACGCCCCGCACCACCATATTGATCCCGAGCCGCTCCAAAGAGGCGCGCCATATGCCCAAGATGGCCATGTTTCCGCTGTCACCCTGACGCACCAAAGCTTCAAAGTTAAAGGGCTGGCCTGCATCATTGACCAATTGTCCCCCCTCTACTTTCCACCCCGCTTGGGCCAAAAGCGCCATCGCCGCGCGCAAGTCCTTGCGATTGCGCTCTGACGCATCCCCCTGTGGCAGAATATATCCCTCAAGCACACCGGGAGGGAGCGTCGTGGCATAGAGTTGCAGCAATTCCTGCACCTCCGGTCGCGCCGGGCCCTGTCCACCTGCAAGAGTGGAATTGTCGAAATAAGACAAGATGCGCGGCTGCCGCCCCCCGGTCACAGTGCCATTGATATAGGGGAAATTGAACGACAGCAGCAGCGCCTCGCGCACGCGCCAATCATCAAAAGGCGCCCGCCTTGTGTTCATGACAAACCCCGTCATGCCGGTGGGTCGTTGATGGGGGATCTCATCCTTGACCATCCGCCCCTCGCGTATTGCCGGAAAATCATACAGCCGTCCCCAGTCCTCTGCGTTGTCCTCGCGCATGACGGAAACCACCCCCGCCTTGAAGGCCTCAAACATCACAGATTTGTCTCCGAAGAATTCCAGCCGGATTTCATCCAGATTGCCCTGGCCCGCGCGCAGGGCCAAATCGCGCCCCCAATAGTCCGGATTGCGGAGGAGCGAGACAAACCGCCCCTGTTCATAGGCTCCGATCACATAAGGCGCGGTGCCAATGGGAATCTCGTGGAGGTTGCTTTCCGCAAAGTCAGTTTGCGCCCATTGTGCCTTCTTCAGGATTGGCCGAAGCCCCGCCAACAGCGCCAACTCCCGGTCTGGGGTGGCAAAGCTGATCTTGAGGCTGCGCGGTCCGGTTTTCTCCATCTTGGCCACCTGTGCCTGAAAGCCCAAATAGCGTGGATGCCCCTTGGTGCCGAGCGTTTCAAAGGACCACAGCACATCGTCCACGGTCACAGCGGACCCATCCGAAAACCGAGCCTCTGGCCGGAGTGTAAACGCCACCCAGGATCGGTCCTCGGGCACCTCAACCGATTCGCACAGCAGGCAATACAGCGTGAATGGCTCGTCCCAAGACCGTAACATCAAGCTTTCAAAGGCTAAATGCCGAAGCTGCCACGGCGCAGTGCCCTTCAAGATGAACGGATTGAGCGAATCGAATCCTCCGGTATTTCCCTCGACCAGAGTGCCCCCCTTGCGAGCCATAGGGTCTGCATAGGGCAAAGACACCATATCCGGTGGTAAAGCCGGTTCACCATACATCGCCAAACCATGCGAAGGCCCGCCAAGGGCCGGGAGAGAGGAAAAACAAACGCCAAAAGCCACGCAAAAGAGGGTGAATATCCCCCTGACAGGTTGGAAAATATCGTTCATCATTTCAGCAACAATCCCGCTCGGGCCTTATCTGGCCTTGTTTTCTTGTCTCTTGAGAATACCCATGAGCATCAGGCATTTCAAACTTTTAGCTTGGCGGGCACAAGCATAAGGTTTATAAAGACCTTACTGCTCGATAGGTTTCTTGCCTGTATGAAACCTGCCTCAATGACTTGACGCCGGCCTTGTGCCGGCGTTTTTTTTTGGTCGTTCAGTCGGCAATCTGGCCCAAGCAGTGACGCCAAGCCCTTCCCCCCAGCCTATCAGATGCTATGCTGCACCTGCAAAATCATCGGGAGAGCACCATGTCTTTGAAAGGCAAAACCGCCGTCGTGACCGGATCTAATTCGGGAATTGGGCTTGGGGTGGCGCGGTCGCTGGCGGGGGCAGGAGCCTCGGTTGTGCTCAACTCCTTCACGCAGCGTGACGAGGATCATGCGCTGGCCAAAGCCATGGCCGCAGAATTTGGCGTCGACGTCCGCTACATCCGCGCCGATATGTCGAAAGCTGCGGAATGCCGCGCATTGATCGAGCAAGCGGGCGCGTGCGATATTCTTGTCAATAATGCAGGCATCCAGTTCGTGGCCCCGATCGATGAGTTTCCCCAAGAGAAATGGGACGCGATCTTGGCCATTAACCTGTCTTCGGCCTTTCATACCACAGCCGTGGCCTTGCCAATGATGCGCGCCGCCGGATGGGGCAGGGTGGTCAATATCGCTTCGGCGCATGGACTGACCGCCTCGCCTTATAAATCCGCCTATATCGCCGCCAAACACGGGGTGGTCGGCTTGACCAAGACCACGGCGCTTGAAACCGCCGGGCAGGGCATTACCGCCAATGCGATCTGCCCCGGTTACGTGCTGACACCACTTGTCGAGGCGCAGATCCCCGATCAGATGAAAGCGCATAACATGGACCGAGACACCGTGGTGCGCGACGTCATGCTGGCGCGCCAACCCTCAAAGGAATTTGCCACCGTCGAGCAACTGGGCGGAACCACCGTGTTTTTGTGCAGCGCCGCTGCCGCGCAAATCACAGGCACCACGATCAGTGTCGATGGTGGGTGGACGGCGCTTTGAAAAACAAGAGGGGGGCTCTGCCCCCCTCGGCCTGCGGCCTCTCCCCCGGGATATTTTTCGCAAGAAGACGGCAGCAAGGCCTTAGCTGCGAAACACCTGTTCAGCGGTTTGATGATATCGTAACCACTCCCAGTCCAATGTAACGCCCAATCCAGGCCCTTGTGGCACGGGCACCGTGCCATCGGGAGCGATGGCCTCGAGTGCGTCGCTGTAACCACAGCTATAGGCCGGAGGCGCGAGGGTGTTGGTCATATCAGGGCCAACAAGTCCCATTTCGTAATAGGCGGTGTTGCGGATTGCCGCCATGCATTGTCGGTGCAATGGGCCCGCTGTGTGGAGTTGGACGTCCATCCCCAGACTTTCAGCAAATTGCGCCAGTTTCATTGTGCCCGTGATGCCGCCATCAAGTTCCGGATCGATGTGCAAGATATCAGTGCCGCCATTGAGCAAAAAATTGGCTTTCTGCTCGATGCCGCGCACATGTTCCGCGATGAGCAGCGGTGTTTTTATCATTTCGCGCAGGCGTTTATGGGCAAAAGCGGAGGCTGAGTTGTCGCGGAACGGGTCTTCGTACCAGTAAAAGGCCAGATCATCGCAGGCGCGGCCCACTTCGACTGCGTCGAGAAAAGTCGCAAGGGACGAGGCCGGATCAGTCATCAGACGCATCTGATCCCCGACACGGGACTTCACCGCCTGCATGACCGCGATTTCGCTGGCTGCGTCCCCTTTCCAGAAAGCGTGGATCTTGAAGGCAGGGTATCCCAAGGCTTGGCAATGGGCGGCGAAATCGGCAAAGGCCTCGATGCTGTCAAGGCCACCCGGTGTGGATTGACCCGGATGGGTGCTGGCGTAGGTGGGTAGGTGTTTGCGCCATCCGCCCAGAAGCGTTGCGACCGAACAGCCGTATTTTTGTCCGGCGAGATCCCATAACGCAGCATCGAGTGCCGCGATGCCTGCGCCATCATAATGACGAAAGGCATTTCGCAGATCATCGAAGATCTTGCCGCGGGTTTCAGGGTCGCGCCCCAAGAGCAGCGGCGCCATTTCACAGGTCTGCGCCATTGTCATCGGGCGGCCCATGTAATGGGGCAAATAATCACCACGCTGGCCGTCGTCGGTCTCGATTGTCACAACGAATTTTGACAGCGTGACACGCCCTCCCGGGGCGGCCCGCATTACGCTGGCCATTCCCTCGATCCGCCAATCGAAACTCCGCACTGTAATTCGATCAATCCGGCTCATGGTTGCGCCCCCTGTTTTCCAGGCGCGAGGCTAGCCTTATTCGCGCGCCCCGCGCAATCTCAAGCCATCAGCCATCCCAGATAGGCGATATAGCCCAAAAGGAAGACGGCCCCTTCACGGCGCGAGATTTTCCATCCGGTAATGGCGACTGCAAGCAGGGCAAGGGTGACTGCCAGCATGATCCAAAGATCGCTAGAAAGGATTTCGGCAGGCACTGCCAGTGGGGTGACCATCGCGGTAATTCCCAAGATCCCCAGCAAGTTGAACACGTTTGAGCCGAGGATATTGCCCAGGGCCACATCGCTTTCGCCTTTGCGCGCGGCGACAACCGAGGTGACCAATTCGGGCAGAGAGGTGCCCACGGCCACGATGGTCAATCCGATCAACGTCTCTGAGACGCCCAGATCACGGGCCACGCCCACAGCCCCATCGACCAAGAGCCGCGCCCCCAAGAGCACCCCCGCAAGCCCAAGCGCAAAAGTCAGCAGCGCACGCAGCGGGGGGTGAACCGGACAATCCCCGAGGTCTGGCCCCGTCTCGCCGGGCATCGGCAGCAGCAGAGTTGCTGCAAGGTAGGCGATCAGCCCCACCACAAGCCCCACCCCGACCCAGAAGCTCAAGAGCCCGGTAGCCAGTGCGCCCGCCCCCAAGAGCGTGCCCAGAGCCAGCGCCGTGCCATCGCGCCGAAACCCGTGTTTTTGCACAGCAATCGGTCGGATCAACGCAGCGACCCCAATGATCAGCAATATATTGGCGATGTTGGACCCCACCACATTGCCTACGGCAATGCCGGGTGCATTTTCGAATGCGGCCTGAAGAGACGTCATCAATTCGGGGGTTGAGGTTCCAAACCCCACCAAAGTCACCCCGATCATCATGGGTGACAGTCCCATTCGGCGGGCGACCGAGACGGCTCCGCCCACCAGCATGTCACCGCCACCGAGCAACAGCCCGAAACCTGCAAGAATAAAAACCCAATCCAAGATGAACTCCCCAAACGATCCTGTCGCCAAGAGGAAGAAGGAACCCGCCAAGCGCCTTCCAAGCCCCCGGCACCAATATATTTATTTGGGGTCTACAGGCTCTTGGGGGTTGTTTTTTGCCGCAACGCGTTTGCGCGCAGGCACGCGAGGATCTTTTGCATTGGGATAGACAAGTCCGGCCGAGATGATCAGCTTGGCCGCATCCTCAAGGGACATGTCCAATTCGATCACATCTTCTTTTGGCACGAATAGCAAAAATCCCGATGTCGGGTTGGGAGTTGTTGGCAAGAAGATCGTGAGCATTTCCGCCCCGCCGGGGGCACGGGCCTTGATCTCGCCTTTTGCTTGGGTCGAGATAAACCCGATCCCCCACATGCCGCGTCGGGGGTATTCGATCAGGCAGGCCTTTTCGAAGTTGCGATCAGATTGGGCAAAAATCGTTTCGGCGATTTGTTTGACACCGGAATAGATCGAGCGCACCACTGGCATGCGTTCGACAAGGCTTTCAGCAAACCGAATGAGCGACCGCCCGATCAGCCCTTTTGCCACCCATCCCACCAGAATGGTAAAAATAAGAAAGATGATCAGCCCCACACCCCGCAGGTTGAGGCCAATATATTTATCCGGCTGGATCTGGGCAGGGACCAAGGGCAGCACCACACTATCCACCCAGCCAACCAGCGACAAGATAAGCCAGATCGTCAGCGCCACCGGCAGGATCACCACGATTCCTGTCAGGAAACTGGAGCGCAGCCGCGCCAGCAATCCGGGGCGGCTTGCCGGGGGCAGGGGGTCTTCGAAGGGGTCGGTCATGTGCTTTCCCAAGCCGCGATGCGCGGAACTCGCTTCCAGATAAGCGCTTTGCAGCCCAAGAACAATGCCCGCGCCTAAGCGCTTTGCCCCAAGGCACAGGCGATTGCTGCGGCCAAACGGGCGTTATTTCGAACCAAGTTGATATTTGTGGCCAAGCTGCGCCCTTGGGTCAAGGTCAGGATATGACCCAGCAAAAACGGGGTGACCGCTTTGCCCGTAATGCCTTGGCGTGCCGCTTCTGCGGTGGCGTCAGAAATCACCGGGGCCATTTGCGCTCTTGCGATCTCGGCCTCGGGCGGCACCGGGTTGCCGATAAGCTGACCGCCGGGCAATCCAAGCGCGCGACGCATCCGAAAGCTCCGCGCAATCGCAGCCGGATCATCCAGCCGCAAAGGCGCTTTCAATCCGCTTTCCCGAGACCAAAAGGCCGGAAACTCGTCTTGGCCATAAGCAATGACAGGTACCCCCAAAGTTTCCAACACTTCCAGCGTTTTGGGAATGTCGAGGATGGCTTTCGCGCCTGCGGCCACGACGTTGACCGGGCTTGTCGCCAACTCGTGTAGGTCGGCGGAAATGTCAAAACTGGTTTCTGCGCCTTGATGCACGCCACCGATCCCGCCTGTGGCAAAGACTTCGATCCCGGCGCGCGCCGCGCAAATCATCGTGGCGGCGACAGTGGTCGCGCCTGTGCGGCCTGTCGCCAAACAAACGGCCAGATCGGCGCGGCTCAATTTCATGGCGTCTTTGACTTGCGCCAAGGCGTCAAGCTCGAGGTCTTCCAAGCCGATGTGCAACACGCCCGAAATCACGGCAATAGTGGCTGGCACGGCACCTGCGGCGCGAATATCGGCTTCGACCTGTCGCGCCATCTCGGCATTTTGGGGCCATGGCATGCCATGGGTGATAATCGTGGATTCGAGCGCCACAATCGGGCGGCCATTGGCGCGGGCTTGAGCCACTTCTACAGAATACCGGGTGTCGATCTGAAATTCGCTCATGCGGGGGCTTCTCCGGATACATAGCGCGCTGCGGCCAACAAGGCGCGCTCAAGAGCCGCCTCGCGGGGGGCCCCTGCGTGTTCAGCGGCAATATGGGCCGCCATGAATGTGTCACCTGCGCCTGTGACGCGGGTAACGAGAACTTTGGGCGGCTGTGCTTCCAAGATACCTGTCGCATCGCCCAAGGCCGCCGCAGCACCACCAGCAGTAACCATGACGCGCGCAGCACCTGCGGCGCGCAACCCTTCCGCGGCCTCAGCCGCAGTCGCGAAATTGGTATGACACAGCAGCCCGGCCTCTTCGAGATTGACGTAAAGCATGCCCCGCCCATTTCGCAAGAAAGACACCAAGCGCTCGGCTTTGCCGGGGCTGGCAGGGGCCACGCGCAAATCCGCTGCCGCAAAGACCGGGCTTGTGGCAATTTCAGCCAAAAGCGCTGGCGTCAAATTGCCATCGAGTGCCACGACCCCACCATAGGGCGCGGCGGGCGTGCCCAAACGTCCATCTTCCAGCGGGCGCAAGATCCGCGCACCAGCGGCCTCAAGGGAATGGGCATCCGCTACCGCTGCGATCAGCCCATTCGCCCCCTCAATCGCCATATAGCGATCGGTTGGCAAATCTTCCGACCGATAGGCCAGCCGCGTATCCACCCCCAGCCGCTCTGAAGCAGCCACCAGCTCTGCGCCTTCTGCATCCCGCCCGATGGCTGTCAGCACCGCAGGTCGCAACCCAAAACGCACCAAGGCCATGGCAATGTTCATCGCCACGCCACCGGGCAGGCGGGTAATTCGCCCCGGCACATCCGATCCTTGCCGCATCACAACCGGAGCACGCCCAATGATGTCCCACAGGACCGAGCCAATGCACAGAATATCCGGTTTTTGCGTGTCTTGTGTCATGCTGCGTTCATGCCCCGCCCGCGCCGCTGGAGCAAGGGGGCAAGGCCGCCCTTCAGCGCTCGGGGATTGCGAAGGTGAGCGCGGCCCAAAGGCTCTCCCACATAACCCCCGCCTCTGGCTTGGCTTCCCGCAAAACGACAGCGTCGAGCAAATACACATGTCCCGCGTCTACTGGCACCGCGGCCCGCCCCTCGGCGTCCGTCTTGAGCAAAAAGACCGCCACATCGCCCGCGCCGTCACGCTCAAACACTTCGATCTGCGCCCCCGCACGCGGCCTGTCTTGATAGTAAAGCTGCACCTGCATGGCAGCCAAGTTTGGCTCATGCGGGTCATTCAGCGCGACGAATTCTGTTTCCATCGCAGTCACCCCGTCGACAAAGGCGGTCTGTTCTGTGCCGCCCCGCACCAAAGCCTTGGCATGGCGGGTATAAATCTCGGTCACATCCTCGCGCGACCAGCCCCGCGCCTCATGGGTGGCCACAGCCCAAGCGTGATCCTTATGGCGGGCGAATCCTTCGAATTTCTCCCAACTGTCATATTTCAGCGTCGAGGGCGGCGATTGATAAACCAGCACATTGAGCCCCTCTGCCGCTGGCGTTATGACGGCGGGCACATCGCCCATCCGCCCCGTGATCGCCGTCACGCCGCCCCCATCATGGCGCTCCAAGCGGTCAATCCGGTTCTCGAACCAAGCCAGATCAAGCCCCTTCAACTTCTCGCCATTTCGAATATGCGCGCGTATTTCAGTGCCAACAGGCACTTGCCATTTCTCAGGTTCAAGCCACAATTCATGGCTGAACGCTGGAAGCGCCGCGCTACTTAAGAATAAGGAAAGGACAATGTATTTCATGTTTGCAAGGGTGAGTGCTGCGTTCATCTTGTCAATTGCCTTTGTCGGTTTTGTGATCGGCCCCGCGCGCGCGCATGAGGTCATGCCCACAATCGCAGACATGTCTCATTCCGGTGAGGTCCGCTTGGTGCTGCGCCTCAATGGCGAGGCCTTTGTCGCAGGGATTAACCTTGACGTTGTCAGCGACACCAATGAAAGCCCCGAGAATGCGGATTACGACACACTCCGCGCGCTTGCGCCAGACGTCTTTGCCGACCGTCTGCGCGCCGCATTGCCCAACATCCTTGAAAACATGCCGCTCTCCGCCGATGGCACCCGCCTTGCGCTGCGAGAAGCAGCGCTTGATGTCCAAGATCCGGGTGACTTTTCCCTCGCGCGCACCACCTTGCTCACCCTGACCGCCGATTTGCCGCCCGATACCCAAGCCCTCTCGCTGGGCTGGGGGCAGGGATTTGGCAGCTTGGTGCTGCGCCAGCAAGGCCCCGAAGTGCCCTTCACGGGCCTGATTTCCCCCGGCACGACTTCGCCCGAAATTTCCCTTGCAGGGCAAGGCGCGCCAAAATCCGCAGTCTCTGCCTTGCTCGACTATATCCCCGTAGGCTTTGACCATATCTTGCCCAAGGGCCTCGACCATATTCTCTTCGTGTTGGCGCTGTTCTTTCTCTCCACCAAACTCAGCACGCTCTTGTGGCAGGTCTCGGCGTTTACCATCGCCCATACCGTGACCCTCGCCGCCGGAGCGATGGGCTTGGTCTCAGTGCCTTCTGCCATCGTCGAACCGCTGATTGCCGCCTCTATCGCCTTTGTCGCAGTGGAAAACATCCTCAACGACCGCCTGTCGCGCTGGCGCCCTGTCGTAATCTTCGGTTTTGGCCTCTTGCACGGCTTGGGCTTTGCTTCGGTGTTGCAAGATTTTGGCCTGCCTGCCGATCAATTCGTCCCGGCACTGATCGGCTTTAACATCGGTGTCGAAATTGGCCAGCTGACCACGATCGCCATTGCCTTTCTCGCCGTTGGACTGTGGTTTGGCCGCAAATCGTGGTACCGCGCGCGGATCGCCGTGCCAGCCTCAGCCATTATTGGCCTGATCGGGGCCTATTGGGTGGTCGAGCGCACGCTATTGAGCTGATTTCGCGCTTGTTTCATGGCGCAAAGGGGCAGGGGGCTTGCATCCCTGCTAAACCCACGGTAAAGCGCGCGCACTTGAACCCGCAGGTGGGGTCGGGCCATGGGACAGACATCCCCCATAGTCCACCGGTTCGGATCTTCCGAAACTCCGCCGAGGAATGAAACCGGAAAGGATTACAGAGATGGCTCTGCCTGACTTCAATATCCGTCAGCTCCTCGAAGCTGGCGTGCACTTCGGCCACCAAACCCAACGCTGGAACCCTCGCATGGGCCCGTTCATCTACGGCGCGCGCAACGGCATCCATATCGTTGACCTGACGCAGACCGTTCCCCTGCTGGAACAGGCGCTCAAAGTCATCCGTGATACCGTTGCCAAAGGTGGCCGCGTTCTCTTCGTCGGCACCAAGCGTCAGGCAGCCGCCTCGATCGCGGAATCCGCTGAGAAATGCGCTCAGTATTACATGAACCACCGCTGGCTCGGTGGCACTCTGACCAACTGGCAGACCGTGTCGCAATCCATCGCGCGCCTCAAGAACATCGACGAAGTGATGGGCGCGGGCGCAGAAGGCCTCACCAAAAAAGAGCGCCTGAACATGGAACGCGATCAGGCCAAGCTGGAAGCGTCGCTTGGCGGCATCCGCGAAATGGGCGGCCGTCCTGACTTGCTCTTCGTCATCGACGTGAAAAAAGAGCAGCTCGCCATTCAGGAAGCCAACAAGCTTGGCATCCCCGTGGTTGCGATCGTTGACACCAACTGCTCGCCCGATGGCATCGATTACATCATCCCCGGCAATGACGACGCCGCGCGCGCAATCGCTCTTTATTGCGATCTCGTGTGCCGCGCCGCTCTCGACGGTATGACTGCACAAATGGGTGCCGCAGGCGTTGACCTTGGTGCTCTCGAAGACGCCCCAGTCGAGGAAGCCCTCGGCGAGGAAGCCAGCGCTTAATTCGCGTCTTCCATGACTTACCGCCGAGGCGTGGCACCCCGCGCCTCGGTCCCGTTTCAGACCCCCGATTGAAGAGGAGAGCCGATCCATGACGATTACGGCTGCAATGGTTAAAGAACTGCGCGACACGTCCGGCGCGGGCATGATGGACGCCAAGAAGGCGCTTCAGGAAACCAACGGCGATATGGAAGCGGCCATCGACTGGCTGCGGACAAAGGGCCTTGCGAAAGCTGCCAAGAAATCTGGCCGTACCGCCGCAGAGGGACTTGTCTCTGTCGCTGTGTCGGGTGGCAAGGGTGTGGCTGTTGAGCTGAACTCCGAAACCGACTTCGTCGCCAAAAACGCTGACTTCCAAAACATGGCGCGCGATTTCGCCGCTGCTGCGATGAATGTGTCAGACGTCGAAGCCCTGAAAGCCGCCGCAATGGCTGGCAAGACGGTCTCGGAAATTCTGACCGAAAAGATCGTGACCATCGGCGAAAACATGAACCTCCGCCGGATGGCCTCTGTCGAAGGCGACGCCGTTGTGACCTATGTGCACAACGCAGCCGCAGACGGCATGGGCAAAATCGGCGTTCTGGTTGCCTTCTCGGGCGGCAATGACACCTTTGCGCGCCAAGTGGCGATGCACATCGCGGCCGCCAACCCGGCTGCCCTGTCCGAAGCCGAGCTCGACCCGGCCTTCGTCGAGCGTGAGCGTTCGATCCTGACCGAACAAGCCCGCGAATCCGGCAAGCCGGAAGCCGTGATCGCCAAGATGATTGATGGTCGCATGGGCAAGTTCATGGCAGAAAACACCCTGCTGGGCCAAGCCTTCGTTGTGAACCCCGACCTTACCGTTGGGGCCGCCGCCAAAGAAGCCGGTGTTTCGATCACCAGCTTCGTGCGTCTTGAAGTCGGTGAAGGCATCGTTGTCGAAAAAGAAGACTTCGCAGCCGAAGTGGCCAAAGTCGCAGGCAACTAAGCCAACACAGGGCAGGGGCCTCGCGCCCCACCCGCCAGACCAAAATGGTGCCGTCGGTTTCCCGGCGGCGCCTTATCTTTACCCAACACGAAAAAGCTTGGACTTCCTCGGGTGACAGCCCCTCAAATAAGGCGCTGCCACAGGGTTAGATTCAGTAAGCGCCTACGGGGATGAAGGCGCCCCTGATAAGCGCCGACTTTCCGCGGACCAATACGCAGAAAGCCGGCATCCGGCGAACCGGAGTGCAAAAGAGCCCCGTAATCTCGGAGATTTCGCACGATGTTCCAAGCCTTAGGCTACCACTCACGGAACAGTGACACCCTGCGATTTAAGTTGACCCTAGGGAAGTAAGGGAATCCTTACCAAATGGTTAAGACCCCCGAAACAGGGGGTAAGATCCTTAAAATATTTGGTTTTTGACCGTGAATGCTCACAGATCCATGATGAACATCTGGTTCAGCATCGACAGTTTCAACACGGCCTGCGCCGTGGTTTCCACATTCAGCGCGTCACGCGCCATCTTCAAATGCTTGGCCACCGTGGCTGGGGTCAAATCCATGATCGTGGCAATGTCGAGCATGGTTTTCCCATCACCCACCCATTGCAGGACTTCCCGTTGGCGCAAAGTCAGCGGAGTATTCGGATTCAATTGCGGCAGCCTTTGCACCTTCAAGTGCATAATATCATTAAGTATTTTTATCACTCGGCCATTTTCGTGCCAAATCGCATCCACGTCGTCTTGTGTCAAACCGACCTGAGCACACAGCCCGATGGCGCTTTTGATCCGATGCGACAAAGACTTGAAGCTAATGGTATATCCGTCAGTGACATTCATGGAATAGTTGAACGCGACCACAGACATCGTGTCGGGATCACATTCGCCCGAGCCATATTTGTCTTGGAAAATCCTCCAAGACCCAACCCCTTCATTCTCTAGGGCCCACTTGGT
>Ga0102815_10000402_pt1 | contig 30041 bp, 20 predicted proteins | sample ColrivemetaGS759_FD_79113 | JGI IMG/M metagenome (GOLD analysis project Ga0102815, IMG submission 79113) | Estuarine microbial communities from the Columbia River estuary - Ebb tide ETM metaG S.759 | ecosystem: Environmental > Aquatic > Marine > Intertidal zone > Estuary | place: USA: Columbia... | reverse complement strand
TTAGAGGCATTGCATGGCTGATCACTATATCTATTCGCCCGAGACAATTATCAAAGCCTATTCGCTTGGGCTGTTTCCGATGGCCGATAGCCATGACAGTCTGGACATAAAATTCTATGATCCTGACCGGCGGGCGCTGATCCCGATTGATAATTCGCTTGGTCGCGGCGTTCATATTCCGCGGCGGCTGCAACGCCGTGTGCGCCAAGCGCCCTATGAGGTGACGTTGGATCGGGATTTCACCGCGGTCATTGACGCCTGCGCGGCACCAAGTGATCAACGCACCGATACATGGATCAATAAAGATATCCGCCAGCTTTATATCGCGCTTCACAAGATGGGCTTTGCCCATTCGATTGAGGTTTGGTCAGATGGCGCGCTTGTTGGCGGGCTGTACGGCGTGGCGTTGCGAGCGGCCTTTTTTGGCGAGTCGATGTTTTCGCGCAAAAGCGATGCCTCAAAAATTGCGCTTGTTCATTTAATGGCGCGGCTTAGCTATGGCAATTTCCTATTGCTTGATGCGCAATTCACCAATGATCATTTACAACAATTTGGCGTAACCGAGATCGACCGGTCAGATTTTCAAGGCCGCCTTGCCGAGGCGCTTGCTAGTGATGCTGATCTGCATTTTGACAAGCCAAGCTCGGCCTTGGTCATGCCCTATCTCGATAAACAGGCAAATCGCCACACCTAATCGGCAAAACAGGCAAGAAGCGTCAGATCATAAACCGGATGTTCAAGCGCCGATACCGCAGGGCTGGAGGAAAAAATCCAGCCTGAGAAAACCTGCTTTGGGGCAAGCCCATCATATCCACGATCACGAACCGTAATAAAAGCGGCATTTTCCGGCGGTTCTTCGGGCGGATGAAAGGCACAACGATTGATGGTGATTTCGAGCGTGCCATAAAAGCGCGCCGCGCCAACAGGCGCTTCAACGGTTGAAATACGGGCGGTAATCTTATCAAGCGCTTGCAATCGCGCCTTATCGCCGTCAATCCATGTCGCCGCACCAGCAGAGCCTGCCAACAAAGAGCCAAGGCAGGTAATTGTCACAAAGACGGCACGCCGCCGCCACGCGCTAATATGCCCGAATTTTGCGTGAATGGCAGACCAGGTAAGTTCTGGTTGGCGCATCACTTTACGCATGTTAATTCGCCGGATTATTGGGTGAGAACACGGCCTTGCCAAGAAGATCACTAAGGCTGATCGGATCGCGGGTATCATAAATCACCCCGCCCGCGCCAAGCGTATCAGTGGCGGCACCTGGCATCAATTCAAGATAATTTCCACCAAGAAGCGATGCTGCGGTGATTCGCGCGCTGCTATCGCTTGGAATTTTAATCGTTGGTTCAATCGCCATCGACACTTTGGCGACATAGGTAATGGGATCAAGCTGTTGCGCGGTGATCTGGCCAACCTTAATGCCGGAAATGCGAACATCATCACCAACCGACAGGCCCCCAGTGCTGCCAAATTCAGCGGCAATCTCATAGCCACCATTGCCTTTTACATCTGCCGCTTCATAGGCAAGCATGACAAAGCCGGCCGCAGCCAACAAAACGATGGCGCCCATAACGGTTTCCAAAGTATTGCGATGCATGGCTGTTATCTCCTAGTTACTTGATCCTAAAGGCATGATGCGGTGATGCAAATATGTCACCGCAGAATGATCACATGATTCAGGCTGGGTTCCAAGGCTCATAGTCACCAGTCGCTGGCTTTCGTTTTCCGCCCTTTAGCATATGGCCCTCAGGGCGATAGGCATGGCTGGTGCCAGTCACATTTGGTTGATGTTCTTGTTGCCACACATGCTTGTCATAGCCCCCAACCGGCGGCGGCGTTGATTCGGTATGATGCAGCCAGCCATGCCAATCGGCAGGCACCTTTGACGCTTCGGCAATCCCGTTATAACGGACATAGCGGCGCGGCGGCTTGCCTGCGCGGGCGCGGCGTTCTTCATAATAGCGGTTACCAAATTGGTCAGTGCCAATCTCGTTCGCAGTTAGCTTTAGCGTCATCAAAGTTACAAAATCCATTGAACGCCTGCCCTCTATGCTTTGCTGTTTTGGGTTTGTCTTTCGCCTGCCCCACTATAGGCGCAAGCAACCCAGCGCGTCCAGCCATCAACCAGCTGATGACCTAAAATATTTTCGCCCACCAAGGCAATTAACATTATCAGCCCCCGTGTCAGGCAGTCTGTTTAACCATCGCTTGAAAAACACATTTTTTTTGCCATATCCTTTGGTCAAATTTCCATATTATGTTAGGTGCAAAAACAACTTTCCATCAGAGGCTTACTCTCAGAAGTGACACTTGATCGGCAAGAGTAAGAGCCTACATCAGGGCTTTTTTATGGCAATTTTTTGCGCTTTTGCGCATTTTGGCTATTGTCCATATCCTGCTAGATAATGTAGTTTAATCCGCAGGCGCACGCTACATGTTGTGACTAAATCCGTATCAAACATCGGTAAGATGAAGAAATTAAACAAAATTCCCAGCTTCATGAGTTGTGATATAAAACGTAATAAAGGAAAAGATAAATGCATTTTGAAAGACGGTTCACGACATCTGGTCAAGACGCCTACGCAAATATTGAATTTAGGTCAGCGACAAGTGAGATTCGCAACCCAGATGGTACAATCGTATTTCAGGCTGAAAATATTGAAGTTCCAGCCCAGTTTTCACAGGTTGCAACCGATATTCTGGCGCAGAAATACTTTCGCAAAGCCGGTGTTCCTGCAGCCCTAAAGCGGATCGAAGAAACATCAATCCCATCATGGCTATGGCGCAGCGAGGCCGATTCGGCCGCGCTTGCCAAGCTTCCTGAAAACCAGCGCTATTCTGGCGAAATGTCAGCCAAGCAGGTTTTTGACCGGCTTGCCGGCACATGGACCTATTGGGGCTGGAAAGGCGGCTATTTTACCACTGAAGAAGACGCCAAAACCTATTTTGACGAAATGCGTCACATGCTGGCAACGCAGATGGCCGCACCAAATTCGCCACAATGGTTTAACACCGGCATGCATTGGGCCTATGGAATTGACGGGCCAAGCCAAGGCCATTTTTATGTCGATTATAAATCTGGCAAGCTAACCCGCTCGACAGGTGCCTATGAGCATCCGCAGCCACATGCCTGTTTCATTCAATCAGTCAGCGATGATTTGGTGAATGAAGGCGGCATTATGGATTTGTGGGTTCGTGAAGCGCGCCTGTTCAAATATGGTTCAGGCACCGGCTCAAACTTCAGCCGCCTTCGCGGTGAGGGCGAAAGCCTGTCAGGTGGCGGCAAATCATCTGGCCTGATGAGCTTTTTGCGCATTGGTGACCGTGCAGCTGGCGCCATCAAGTCAGGCGGCACAACCCGCCGCGCGGCCAAAATGGTAACCGTTGATGTCGATCATCCAGATATTGAAGCCTATGTTGATTGGAAAGTCGTCGAAGAACAAAAGGTAGCCGCCCTTGTTGCTGGCTCAAAGCTGGCTCAAAAGCACATGACCGAAGTGATGGCGGCTTGCCATATCACCGAAGGGCTTGTTGATGATGAACGTTTTGACCCAAAAGCGAATAAGGCGCTGAAAAAAGCTATCCTATCTGCCCGTAAATCGATGATCCCTGAAAATTATGTGCAGCGCGTTATCCAGTTTGCACAGCAGGGCTACAGCGAAATTGAATTTAAAACCTATGACACAGATTGGGATTCAGAAGCCTATCTGACGGTCGCTGGTCAGAATTCAAACAATTCGGTTCGCGTCAGCAATGAATATTTGCAGGCCGTTCTGGATAATGGTGATTGGGAATTGATTAAGCGGCGTGATGGCGGCGTAGCAAAACGAATCAAAGCGGCCGATCTATGGGAAAAAATTGCCCATGCTGCATGGGCTTGTGCCGATCCGGGCTTGCAATATGACACCACCATCAATGAATGGCATACCTGCCCTGAAGGCGGCCGGATCAATGCGTCGAATCCATGTTCGGAATATATGTTCCTTGATGATACGGCCTGTAATCTGGCGTCACTGAATTTGATGCAGTTCCGCAATGAAAATGGCAGTTTTGACATTCCGGCTTTCGAACATGGGGTTCGGTTCTGGACATTGACGCTTGAGATTTCGGTCTTGATGGCGCAATTCCCATCAAAGGAAATTGCCCAGCTATCTTATGAATACCGCACCCTTGGTCTGGGCTTTGCCAATATTGGCGGCTTGCTCATGGCCGAAGGACATTCATATGACAGTGATGAAGGCCGCGCGATCTGCGGATCAATCTCGGCAATCATGACCGGCATTGCCTATGCTACCTCAGCCGAAATTGCCAGCGAAGTCGGCGCGTTCCCGAACTACAAGAAAAACGCCAAACATATGTTGCGGGTGATGAATAATCACCGTCTTGCAGCACATGGCAAAAGCGCTGGCTACGAAGGGCTGGAAATCCTGCCTGTGCCGCTAGATATCAAATCCTGCCCCGATCAAACACTTCCAGCAGCCGCAAAAGCAGCATGGGATCTGGCAGTTGATCTTGGCAAAAAGCATGGCTATCGCAACGCACAGGCAACGGTGATTGCGCCAACCGGCACCATCGGTCTGGTCATGGATTGCGACACAACCGGCATCGAGCCTGATTTTGCCATCGTCAAATTCAAAAAGCTGGCAGGCGGTGGTTATTTCAAGATCATCAACCGCGTTGTTCCAGAAGCCTTGCAACGTCTTGGCTATGAGCAGAGCCAGATCGACGATATCATCACATATGCTGTTGGATCAGGCAGCCTGAAAAACTGTCAGTCAATCTCGATCAACGCGCTGAAAGACAAAGGATTTGGCGATAAGGAACTTACCAAAATCGAGAGCAGCCTTGGCAGTGCCTTCGATGTGAAATTCGTCTTTAACCAATTTACCCTTGGTGTTGATTTCTGCAAAACCAAGCTTGGTTTGACCGACGCTCAGCTGAATGATTTTGATTTTAACCTGCTTGACCATCTTGGCTTTAGCAAGGATGAGATCGAAGCGGCTAATATCCATGTTTGTGGTGCGATGACCCTTGAAGGGGCGCCGCATCTGCAAGATGCACATTTGTCAATTTTTGATTGCGCCAATGTCTGTGGCCGGATTGGCAAGCGTTTCTTGTCAGTCGAAAGCCACATCACCATGATGGCCGCCGCACAGCCATTCATCTCAGGTGCCATTTCTAAAACCATCAATATGCCAAATTCGGCAACGGTTCAGGAATGTGGTGAGGCCTATATGCAGTCATGGCGTCTTGGCCTGAAAGCCAATGCGCTTTACCGCGATGGATCAAAGCTTAGCCAGCCTTTGTCATCTGGTCTGGTTGACGATATCGACGAGGAAGAAGAAGAAGCCATTGAAACACCAATGGCAGCCGCGTCGCCGCAGGTGATTGAAAAAGTGGTCGAGCGGGTTATCCGCGCCGAGCGCCAGCGCCTGCCGCATCGCCGTAAAGGCTATACACAAAAGGCAACTGTTGGTGGGCATAAGGTCTATTTGCGGACCGGTGAATATGAAAATGGCCGGATTGGTGAAGTGTTCATTGATATGCATAAAGAAGGTGCCGCCTTCCGCTCATTGATGAATAATTTTGCCATCGCCGTTTCGATTGGCCTTCAATATGGTGTGCCATTGGAAGAGTTTGTCGAGGCTTACACATTCACCCGCTTTGAGCCACAGGGCATTGTCACCGGTAATGACGCCATCAAGATGTCAACCTCAATTCTTGATTACACATTCCGTGAATTGGCGATTTCCTATCTCGACCGAAGCGATCTTGGCCATGTGAATGTCGATGATCTTGATGTGACAACAACCGGAACAGGCGACAGTCAGTCAGAGCTGATGAACCGCGTCACCAGCCACGGCTTTATTCGCCGCCAAGGGCTTGTTGTCTATTCCAATGATCGTGGTGCAGCCGTTGCCGCCACGCAAGATGTGGCCGCTGAAACCATGCGGGCGCAAGAGCCAAGCCCGTCGACAACAACCGAAATCGGGCTTGCCAGCGATACCGCAAGTGAAGTTGCCAGCGGTGCCAATCGTATGAAGGGCGGCCAGAAAGCAGCCGACCTTGTGCAACAGGCCCGAATGCAGGGTTATGAAGGCGAAGCCTGCCCTGAGTGCCAGAACTTTACCCTTGTCCGCAATGGTACTTGTTTGAAATGCAACACCTGTGGCGGAACCACAGGCTGCAGTTAAGCTCTCCCTGCAGTGCAACCTGCAGACCTGGCCCCACGAAATATCGTGGGGCCTTTTTCTTGCGCAAAACAGGCGGTCTATCATCTGAACTGACTTGCTATCCAGCAATGATTATGCAAGCTTCGCAGTCAGGATATGGGCTATAACGGCTTTGTTTTCAGGCCATCAACCATTTAGCCTCTTCACCATGTTAAAAGGAGTATGATCATGACAAGCAAAGCAGAACAGCGTTTGCAAGAGATCGGCGTTACCATCCCCGATGCCCCAACCCCAGCGGCTAATTATTTGCCATTTACCCGCACTGGCAATCTTGTTTTTGTGTCAGGACAAGTTCCTTTTGTTGATGGCAAGCTAAGCGTTACCGGAACCGTTGGCATTGATGCCAGCATCGAAGACGCACAAGGTCAGGCAAAAGTTTGCGCTATTAATCTTTTGGCGCAGTTAAAAGTGGCTTGTGATGGCGATCTTGACCGTGTTGTGCAGGTGGTCAAGCTTGGCGCCTTTGTCGCATCAGCAGATGATTTCCACAGCCAGCCTGTTGTTGTCAATGCCGCATCAGATTTGATGGTTGCGGCTTTTGGTGACGCTGGCCGGCATGCACGATTTGCCGTTGGCAGCAACGCATTGCCGTTAAATTGTCTTGTTGAAATTGATGGTGTGTTTGAAATCGCTTAATGCCCCATTTTTGTTCCAATTATTTCAAAATCTAAACCGGACAGCCCCTGATGGGCTTGTCCGCCAAAAGGCGATTTGCAAGCCTCATGGATGGTAGCGCGCTAAATCTTCATATCGGCACCGAAATGGCGGCAATCGACGCCACCGAATGGGATGCGCTTGCCGGACAGGCAAATCCCTTTATCAGCCATGCCTTTTTACATGCGTTGGAAATTGGCGGTGCTGTTGGCGGTGACAGCGGCTGGGATCCGATGCATCTGCTATTGCGAAGCGATGACGGCCAGCTACTTGGCGCCATGCCAAATTATCTAAAACATCACTCATATGGCGAATATATTTTTGATCATGGCTGGGCCAATGCCTTTGAACGCGCTGGCGGTGCTTATTATCCAAAACTGCTTGCCGCGGTTCCTTTCACGCCAGCAACCGGCCCCCGCTTTCTGGTTCGTGATAACCGCCCCGATTTGAAAATTGCCCTAGCCAAGGGCCTGGAAACCTTGGTCGAAAAATATCAGCTATCTTCAGCGCATATTAATTTTTTGCCATCCGGTGATGCGCATCAGCTTGCGGCAACAGGCTGGCTTGGGCGAACCAGTATCCAATTTCATTGGCACAATCAGACCTATGCTGATTTCGATGATTTTCTGGCAAATCTGTCATCACGCAAACGCAAAAACATCCGCAAAGAGCGTGCCTCGGTTGCGGCGGCTGGCGTTACCATGCTCCGGCTTACCGGCGCGGCCATTACGCAGGCCCATATTGATGCATTTTTCCGGTTTTATATATCCACCATCGACCGGAAATGGGGCGGTGCCTATCTGACGCATGAGGTCTTTACCCAGCTTGGCAAAACCATGGCAGACCGCATGCTTTTGGTGATGGCCGAATATGAAGGCAAGATTATCGGCGGCGCGCTCAATTTCATTGGTGATGATGCGCTTTATGGGCGCAATTGGGGCGCCGATATCGACATTCCCAATCTGCATTTCGAGGCTTGTTATTATCAGGCGATTGATTTTGCGATCGAACATGGCCTGTCGCGGGTAGAAGCAGGGGCACAGGGCTTTCACAAGGTGCAGCGCGGCTATTTACCTGTCACCACCCATTCGGTGCATTTAATTGCGCATGACGGGTTTCGTGACGCTGTTGCGCGGTTTTTAGATGCAGAAAAACGCGGTGTCGAGGCCGAGAAAAACCACATTGCCATGACCAGCCCCTTTAAAGCCAGCAAGCAGACACCATCAAAGGTGACATCTAATCCGACTGACCCGACTGACCCGACTGACCCAACAGATTAATTATCGTGCGGTGCGGGCAATGCTGCGCGTTTATTTCCCCCCGAAATTGCTTTTTGCGGTGGGGCTTTGACCGTAACCGTCAAACCATCATCAGCAACATCGACAAAAACAAGTCCGCCACCAACAAGCCCGCCAAACAGCATTTCATCTGCAAGTGGCTTTTTGATATGTTCCTGCACAACGCGCGCCAATGGCCGCGCACCATATTTGGCGTCATAGCCGCGTTCGGCAAGCCAGTCCATCGCCGCTTCGCTCAATTCGATTTCGACATTGCGATCGGCAAGCTGGGCATCAAGCTGCATGATAAATTTATCAACAACCAACCGGATCACATCTTTGCCAAGCGGCGCGAACGGAATAATTGCATCAAGCCGATTGCGGAATTCAGGCGTAAACATTTTTTCGATGGCTTCGATATCGGCGCCTTCATTATGCGTACGGTTAAATCCAATTGCCGATTTTGACAATTCCTGCGCACCGGCATTTGTTGTCATAATCAAAACGACATTTCTGAAATCAACAACCTTGCCATTATTATCGGTTAATTTGCCATGATCCATGACCTGCAGCAAAATATTGAACAAATCAGGATGCGCTTTTTCAATCTCGTCAAGAAGCAGAACCGCATGCGGCGTCTGATCAACCGCATCGGTCAACAGGCCACCTTGATCAAACCCGACATAGCCCGGAGGCGCACCAATCAGGCGCGATACCGTATGGCGTTCCATATATTCTGACATATCAAAACGCATCAGCTTGATGCCAAGCGTTTCCGCAAGCTGGCGAGCAACCTCGGTTTTACCAACGCCTGTTGGGCCGGAAAACAGATAATTACCAACTGGCTTTTCCGCATCACGAAGGCCAGCACGCGATAATTTAATCGCTGATGCCAAGGCGGTAATGGCCGGATCCTGACCAAAAACCATACGTTTCAGATCAGTTTCAAGCGACGCCAGCACGGCCTTGTCATCACGGCTAACATGCTTTGATGGAATCCGTGCCATTGTTGCCACGGTGGCTTCGATTTCTTTTTGGCCAATTGTTTGGCGACGCCGTGACGGCGGCAACAGATTTTGCGCCGCAGCGGCTTCGTCAATCACATCAATGGCTTTATCGGGCAATTTGCGATCATTGATATAGCGGGCAGACAGATCAACCGCCGTTTTCAAGGCAGCACCGGTAAAGCGCACTTTATGATGATCTTCATAACGGCTTTTCAAACCATTCAAAATTTTGATCGTATCGGGAATGGTCGGTTCGGCAACATCAATTTTTTGGAACCGGCGCACCAACGCGCGATCCTTCTCAAAATGGCCGCGATATTCTTTATAGGTTGTCGATCCGATACAGCGAAGCGTGCCTTCCTGCAACGCAGGCTTTAGCAGATTTGACGCATCCATCGCACCGCCAGAGGTTGCGCCTGCGCCAATAACCGTATGGATTTCATCAATGAATAGAATGGCATTTTCATCATCTGCCACCGCTTTCATCACCGCCTTTAACCGTTCTTCGAAATCACCACGATAGCGGGTTCCGGCAAGCAATTGCCCCATATCAAGGGAATAAATCACCGCAGTTGCTAGAACTTCGGGAACATTGCCTTCATAAATCCGCAAGGCAAGTCCTTCGGCAATGGCGGTTTTGCCAACGCCCGGATCACCAACATAAAGCGGATTGTTTTTCGTGCGGCGGCACAAAACCTGAATCGTGCGGTCTAATTCACGGCTACGACCAATCAATGGATCGATCCTGCCAGCCGCGGCCTTGGTGATCAAATTAACAGCAAACTGGCTAAGCGGGTCTTTGCCATCTTCGCCAATCGTTTCGCCATCTTGGTCTTCATTCTGGCTTTTGGCGACGCTGCCCTCGGCGCCGTGGCTGATAAAGGACACTGCATCAAGCCGTGTCATATTCAATGATTTCAAAAACCAGACCGCATGGCTTTCGCGCTCGGAGAAAATCGACACAAGAACATTGGCACCCGTGGCCACTTCACGCCCTGATGATTGTGTATGGATGATGGCGCGCTGGATCACACGTTGGAAACTTGCCGTTGGCTGCACATCGACATTGCCTTCCGGATCAACAATCGGTGCCAACTCGACCTCGATGAATTCAGCCAGCTTTTTGACCAGCTCATCAATGTCAACATTACAGGCATGCAATACTTCTAGCGCGTCACTATCTTCGGTTAGCGCCAACAGCAAATGTTCTAACGTGGCAAATTCATGCGAACATGATGCCGCGTTCGACATGGCGCGGCGTAATGTTTCTTCGAGTTCGCGTGACAGCATCGTGCCTATTCCTTTTCCAGTTGTAACTGCAGCGGATGATCATTCTTCCGCGCATAATCAATGGTTTTTTGCGCTTTGCTTTCGGCAATTTCAAAACTATAGACACCACAGACACCAACACCGCGTTGATGCACATTCAGCATGATCTGGGTGGCTTCGGCTGATGAACGACCGAAAAATTTCTGCAAGACATGCACGACAAACTCCATCGGTGTATAGTCGTCATTAAGCATAATAACTTTATACATTGATGGCTTTTTCGTTTTGGTACGGCTGTCGAGGATTAGCTGACCATTGCCGTTTTTATCGTCTTCATTCTCCATAAATTCTCTTTTAAACCTTCACAATTCAATCATCCACGCACCGCGTAACATAGCATAGAAACAACGTTCCCGTCGCGTTCTTTTGATATTGGTATCCGATCCATCAAGGAAAAGGGGTGCGGCAAAAAATCTTTCCCAAACGCAAAACGCGACGATATCGCGGTTGATCGCCTTAATTTTCGCAAGATTCTTGAATAGAATCCTAATTGCGGTATGCTTTGGCGCACATAATTAGATGATGGTAATAATTTCGGAATGGGGCAGGCCTTAATGGCACGAGCAAATGTAGCCAAGACGCTACTGAACAAGCAGCATGCATCCTTCCGGTTAGTCAGCCGTCGTGGTGACAAGACGCTATTTTCGATAAAAACCGGCCTTTTGGCTTTGTCGCAGCTTGGCTTTTTCCGCCCCTGTAAATCCGTTTTGGCATTGATAATCATCATCGTTGGGTTTGGGATGTCGGCGACGCACGCCCAAGCCAGCAAATATGCGTCAATCGTTATTGAAGAAGCCACTGGCAAAGTGCTGTTTTCCCGCAATGCCGATAATCTGCGCTATCCGGCATCCTTGACCAAAATCATGACGCTTTACCTTTTGTTTGAAGATATCGAAGCGGGGCGCATGACGCTGAAAAGCCGAATTCCTGTTTCCAAAAAGGCCGCTGGCCGCTCGCCATCAAAATTATATCTAAAACCGGGTCAATCAATCAGCGCCGAACAGGCCATCTACGCGCTAGTGACAAAATCGGCCAATGATGTGGCAACAGCAATTGCCGAAAAACTGTCTGGCACCGAACGTAAATTCGCCAAACGCATGACCCGCAAGGCCAAGGCTCTTGGCATGCGGCGCACCGTTTTTATGAACGCCTCTGGCCTGCCGAACCGTCGCCAGAAATCAACAGCGCGTGATATGGCCGTTCTGGCAGTTGCCATGCGGCGCGACTTTCCGCAATTTTACAAATATTTCAGTACTCAAAGCTTTAATTGGAAAGGCCGAAAATACGGCAATCATAACAAGCTTTTGGCAAAATATAGCGGCACAGATGGCATCAAGACAGGCTATATTAATGCATCCGGTTTCAATCTTGTTGCCACGGTCGAACGCAATGGTGTTCGGCTGATTGGCGTTGTGTTTGGGGGGAAAACATCGCGTAGCCGCGACCGCCATATGATGCAAATTCTGGATAATCAGTTCAAACGCGTTAAAACCATTACGGTTCGGCGTGCGGCCCTTGCCATGCCAACGACCTTGCCAGTGGCACCCCCCGAACGCGGTGAAAAGCTGCCCGAAAGCCTGCCCATCAGCAAAGCCAAGATCCGGCCAGCCGCCGCCGCAAAAAAGACCGAATTTATCCAGCTTGATATAGCAAGCGCCGCCAACCCTGCCGGTGACGGGAACACAAGCTGGAGCGTGCAAATTGGTAATTTTGCCCAGCGTGTCAATGCGCATCGTGCGGCCATTGTGGCACGGCGCACGGCCGATGACGTGCTTGGCATGACACCGGCAAATTTACATCTTGTCACGCGCGGTGCCATTCCATTATGGCGCGTCCGGTTCAATGATCTAGAAGAAGATCAAGCGCGGGCAGCCTGCGCGGCGCTATTTGCCGCCGGACGGCCCTGCATTGCCGTTGCAGTATCGCCAACATCCCGCGGCTAAGACAATTAGGATTTTTTGCCCATCAACCGGTCATCAAGATGCGGCAAATCATGGGGTCGCAGCCGATCCCAATGCGGATGGCTATTGGCAAAAATCTGGCCAGCAATCACCAGATCATTGGCATCATCAAGCATGCCAATGGCAACCGATGTTCGGGTGATACCGTTTAGGCGATAAAATAGTGAAGCGCCGCAATTTCGGCAAAATCCGCGTTTGGCCCAGGCCGAGCTGTCATACCAGCCAAGCGTTTGCTTGGCGGTAAGGGCAAAGCTTTCATTCGGAACCGAGGTCGACCCCCAGCTAAGACCGGCAATCTGAAAACAATCGCGGCAATGGCAGATCAACGCCTGACGCAATGGGCCGGTCAGGCAAAACCGGACGCCTCTGCAATGGCATCCGCCCTGGTAAATTTTATCTTTGGTGATGGCGATATCTTTTAGATGGGCCATATCTTCCTCCCATATTCATCATTTCGCTTCATCATGTTCAAAATTAATCTTTAATGAAAATCTCTGCTTTTCATTCGAACGGCATTTTTGCTGCCATTGCTGGCATCGATATGGCGCAAAAACCCGTTCAGGTTAAACAAAGATTCAGCAATGATATGAATAACCGCCTGCTGGCGTTGGACGCGGCCAACCAGCCCTAAAATCTGCGCTCGCAACAACGCTTCGCGGTAGGTTTCGGTTAATTTTGGCCAGATAATCACATTCGCCGTCCCCTGCCCGTCTTCAAGCGTTATGAAAACTGTACCGCTAGCGGTGCCAGGCCGTTGACGCATGGTCACCAGCCCAGCAATACGAAGCCGTTTCCCATCAGGTGCATTTTGCACATGGCTGCAAAGCTGCCATCCAGCCAGGCCAAGTGGCTTTGCCAGCAAATCAAGAGGATGCGCTTTTAATGACAGGCCAAGATTGCGGTAATCTTCGGCTACTTTCTCACCAAGTTCTGCCTGTGGTAATTCGATCACCGGTTCATTGCCCGCAAGCCGTTCATGCCGACGGCCAGCATGGGCAAATAGCGGCATATCATGCAGCCGGTGCCGCGCCAGCCCGCGTGCTGCCCATAATGCCTGTCGCCGGTCAATCGCAAGGCTGGCAAAACCATCTGCATCTGCGATGGCCTGTAATGATTTTGCCGATACATCGGCTTTTCGCATCACATCATCAAGGCTGGAAAAGCTTAATTTGGCCTGTCTTTGACTGCCGGTTGTTTGATCAGTTGATATTTGGCTGGCAGCAATACGTTCACCTTCACCGCGCGCCAGCCCTTTGACAAGTCGCAAACCCAACCGTAACGCATGATGATTATTTTGATTGTCAGGATCACTTTCAAGACGGTGATCCCAGCCTGAAAAATTCACGTCAACGGGTCGGATGGTAATGTTATTTTGTTTGGCTTCGGCAATTAATTGCGCTGGCGCATAAAATCCCATCGGCTGGGCATTCAGCAAGGCACAGATAAACACATCTGGATAATGGCATTTCAGCCATGCCGACACATAAACCAAAAACGCAAAACTTGCCGCGTGTGATTCTGGAAAGCCATACATGCCAAATCCTTCGATCTGGCGAAAACAACGAATGGCAAAATCTTCGTCATAGCCGCGCTCGATCATGCCATTGATCATTTTATTACGGAAATGGCTTATGTTTCCCTGTTTTTTAAAAGTCGCCATCGTTCGGCGCAGCTGGTCGGCCTCAGCGCCCGAAAACCCCGCCCCGACAATGGCAATCTGCATCGCCTGTTCTTGAAAAAGCGGCACACCAAGCGTGCGTTCAAGCACATCACGCAAGGCGTGTGACGGATAGTCCACCTTTTCCAAACCGGCACGCCGCCGCAAATAAGGATGAACCATATCGCCTTGAATGGGGCCTGGGCGGACAATTGCTACCTGCACAACAAGATCGTGAAAACAGCGCGGTTGCAGGCGCGGCAACATCGCCATCTGCGCCCGTGATTCAACCTGAAAAACCCCAACCGATTGCCCCCGACATAGCATGTCATAGGTTTTCATATCTTCAGGCGGTAATGATGCCAGCGTTAAATGCCGGTTATAATGCGTACGAAGCAAATCAAAACTTCGCCTGATACAGCTTAGCATGCCAAGCGCAAGCACATCGACTTTTAACAAGCCAAGCGCATCAAGGTCATCCTTATCCCATTCGATCACTGTACGGCCAGCCATCGCCGCAGGGCTGATCGGGCATAGATGATCAAGCCGCCCGCGGGTGATCACAAAACCGCCAACATGCTGTGACAAATGCCGTGGAAACCGGCTGATATCGGCCACTAATTGTAAAACCAATCGTAGCCGGCGATCATTTGCGTCAAGCCCCGCCGCAGCCAGCGCCGCTGCATCAAGGCCGGTTTTTTCACGCCCCCATACCTCGCCAGCCAAGGCCGCCTGAACATCGCGGCTAAGGCCAAACACCTTTGCCACTTCGCGAAATGCGCTGCGGCGACGATAGGTAATCACACTGGCAGTAAGGCCAGCACGGTTCCGGCCATATTTTGCATAGATATGCTGGATCACTTCTTCGCGGCGTTCATGTTCAAAATCGACATCAATATCTGGCGGCTCACCACGCGCTTCGCTGACAAACCTTTCAAATAGAGGCTGCGATCGTTCCGGATCAACCGCGGTAATGCCCAAACAATAGCAAACCGCCGAATTCGCCGCCGAACCGCGCCCCTGACATAAAATGCCGCGGCCCCGCGCAAAGCGAACAATATCAAATACGGTCAGAAAATAAGGCGCAATATTCAACCGCTCAATCAAGATCAATTCATGTTTCAGATAGGCGCTTACCTTATCGGGGATCGCATCAGGATAGCATTTTTCAGCGCCGCGCCATGTCTGGAAGGCCAGTTCCTGCATGGCAGTTCGTCCACCCGGCTTTAGCTCGTCAGGATATTCATAAGACAAATCATCCATTGAAAAATGGCATAGATCTGCAAGCGTCCTTGCCCCATCAAGCGCATCTGGCGCATGCCGCCAACGCCGTTCAGCCTCGGCACAATCGATCAAATGACGTTCGGCATTGCGCGATATAAGATAGCCAGCATCATCAAGCTGTTGCTTTTCACGGATACAAGCCAGAACATCGGCAAGCGGGCGGCGGTCGGGAATGTGATAAAGCGCATCTGCCGCCGCGGCCACCCGCAGCCCTAGTGCCGCAGCAGCAGCCATTAACATCTGGCATCGCGCCTCATCAGCCCCATCACGATACAGGCAAATGCCTGCAAATAATTGCCCCTCGGCAATTTGACGAATGGTCTGCAAATGCGCTTGATAATGTGCATCTGGATGACGCGGTGGCATTACCAGCAATGCGGTGCTTGCTGGCAGGCGGGCAAGATCGGCAAGATAAAGAATTGGCGCGGCTTTGCTGCCCCGCATATTTGCCTCGCTTAGCAGCATTGATAGACCTTCATAACCAGCACGGTCGCAAGGATGCACTATAATATCAGGGCCATCGACAGGGCGTAATCTGGCACCAACAACAAGCCTGATCTGGTGATCACGCGCCGCCACATGCGCCCGCACAATACCGGCCAGCGAATTCACATCGGCAATGCCAACCGCCGCCCAACCAAGCTCGGCCGCCCTTGCCACCATTTCATCAGGATGTGATGCACCTTTTAAAAAAGTGAAATTACTATAACAGCCAAGCAACGCATGTGATGCGGCTTGGCCTTGTTTGCGCAATATGGTCATCAGGCAAAAAACCCATGCAAAAACCAAGATGGGGTTTCGTGACGTTCTGGCAAACCTTCACGATATAGCCAGAACCCCGCCCCTTGATCATCGCGTAACCGAAAATAATCGCGGGTGCGGCTGCCAGCAGGTGCCTGCCACCATGCAGGGGCAATCCGTTCTGGCCCTGTAGCATGAATAATTTTATGAATTCGCCGCTGCCAGATAAATTGCGCTGGTGGATGATCGGGAAGAAGCGCAACAACATCGACAGGGTGCGGATAAGCCAAAAGGCGGATGGGACGTGGTGGCGCAGTACCCGATGCCGGATCACCAAGCCAACCAGGTTTTTCATCAGTTTTGGTAAAAATCTGGCTTGGGTCAGGCAGTTCAAGTGATTGTGCCGCTTCAGGTTGCCAGCAAGCTTGCGGCGCCAATCTAACAACGGCACCATAACCAAGTCGCGCCACCAACCGGTCAACAAGGCTGGCATAGGATTCACCTACAACGCCATTATGGCGCTGCAATATCATATGCGGCAAAGCCGTATCACGCGGTGCAAGCGGGCTGCAATCAAGAGATTCCATCCAGCCCATTTCAAGGCCAAATTCAGGATTGATCTTGTCGCTGGCATTGGCCAGCAACCGGTGAAATAAAGTCACATCACGGCTTGGTCGTGAAAGATGCACATCATGCGCAAAGACCAGCCCGTCAACCAATTGCCAGCCAAGCCGCAAACGGCGCGTTGCCAATCCAGCCTGTTGAAGCAAAATGGCCGTTTCACTTGCCAATTGCTGAATCATCGCCTTGATATCATCAGCGGCACCAATGGGTTCGGCAAATTGACGGCATATATAAAGCGGTTTCGGTGGGCTGACAGGTGTAAAGCTTTCATCCTGATCGCCAAGCGCCTGATCGAGCCGAAGAAGCACATCCTGACCAAAGCGGGCGGCCAATGGCGCACGCGCCAGTCCAATAATATCGCCAATCACCCGCAAGCCTGCCCGCCGCATATGATCGGCAATTGCCGTATCGATTCGCAATGCGGCAAGCGGCAATGCTGCCAGATGGCGTCGCAAGCGGGCACGGCTGAAAATATATTTTATCGTTTCCGGCTGACCATCTGTTGGTTTTGGCGCGGTCATTAACCGCTCTGACGGCTTTCCATAATGTGCCAAGGCCCACGCCGCCCCGCAATTTGGCGCCACCGCCAGCACCGCCCGAAAATGACTTCGATGAAGGCGTTTGGCGCAATCGGCTAATAGTGAACGAACCCCACCAAACAGATGTTCGGCACCGGCAATATCAATCCAGATTCCGCAATGCTGATCATCAACCGCGGTAAGCGGGCTATAACGACGCGCCCATAATGCCAGATGATGAAGATCGGCATGGTCGGCTAGCGGGTCACATGCCTCGGTTCTGAGTTGCGGGCATAAGGCGCGCGCATCGGCAAGCCGCATACCGGCAGCAAGGCCATGCGCCGCCGCTCTGGCACAGCCCGCCACAATAATATCAGCGCCGTTCATTTTCCGGATTATAACAAGCGGCAAATCAGCCCCAGATGCTCTTTGTCCAGATGCGCTTTGCCCAGATTCTCTTTGAATCCGCGATGCCGCCAGATAGGGAAAATGGATATAGATAATATGACGATAAGAAACAGGCATGATCACATGCCTATCGGGCAAGGGCATGCGCTGGCCATTTACTGGCTGACAACTCACCGATGGGTAATTCGGCCTGTACCGGTTTGCCATTGGCCATGATGCTATGGTGATAGGCTTGCAATTGACCAAGACCTGCCTGCCAGCCGACCTTGCATTTATGCGGCCTGCCGCCACGCGCACGCTGCAATGTCAAATCCCAGACGCTGCGCTGAACCAAGGCAGAATGTGACCATCTGTCAAGATCGACTGCGGGTTTGATATGCCATGCTGTTTCGAATCCAGAAACCCCAATTGGCGCGCCAAGTAGAAACGCCGTTGTACCACTATCTTCGGCAGCAAGCTGCGCACGTCGTGCCAGCCGCATCCAGTAATCGGCTGATTTCTGCACCCCATCATATTCCATCACAACCGCAGCCAGCCCTTCGGTTCGCAAAATATCATCAAGCGCGGCCAAACGTCGTGAGGGGTTTGGTGTATCAACAATCAGCAATCGCGCCGGATCCAGTCCAGCCGCGGCAAGCCCATGCCCATATAACATACCAGCACCATTTCGCTGGCTTGCCGGACACCAGACAATCAGACCAGCATCATTTGTGATTGCTGTTTGCCGGTTTGTGGCTAGCTTGGCTTTTAAGCGCGCGTGATGGTGCAGCAAATCAAGAAGCGCCATAGCAAAACCGCTTACCGCCCCATGCGCCTGCATCGCACCCGTTAAAAGATGTACCCGCTCAAGCGCCAGACCACCAGCCAATGCCTGATCCAGCGAATCGACGCCAAGCGGTATATGAAGACGCTTATTATAGCCATCAGCCACTGCAATTTCCTGCCGAAGACGGGCAAGGTCATATGTCTTTTTTTCGTTTATAATCTGATTATTAGGCACCCTAAAATCAGATGGTTTTACGATTGATATAGGCTGGTTCATCCTTTGCATTTTGCCTGGTTCCTATCATATATATCTGCTTTTTGTTCATGTTTTGTTCTAGTTTAGCGCCATGCCAAAGTCAAGATTTTCCATCTTTCAAAAGAGATAGAATATCAGGCAGATCAGCTGGCAAAGCCCGCTGACAAAAAATGGATTAAAGGGTTACTTTGGCAATTCGCTTTCAGCCAGCCGCGCCCAATAGCTGGCACCGGTGGCAAGAACATCATCGTTGAAATCATAACGATCATTATGCAGCATCGCCCCATCCTTGGCAGGCCCTGCCCCTAGCCAGATATAAGATCCGGGCTTTTCGGCAAGCATATAGGAAAAATCTTCAGCCCCCATTGATGGCGGCAGGTCGGTGATGATATTTTCTGTTCCAAGGACATTAGCAGCAACGGCGACAGCACGCGCCGATTCTTCAGCATGATTGACCGTTGGCGGATAGCCTGGCTGCCAATCAATTTCAATCGTGCAATCATAGGCTTTGGCTGTTGCCATGGCAATTTCATGAATCGAGTTTTCAAGCAATTTGCGAACATCAGGCGAAAATGACCGCGCCGTACCACCAAGCCGCGCCGAACCTGGAATCACATTCAAGGCACTTCCCGACTCGAAAATCGTAACCGAAACGACCGCCGGCTCGAGCGCCGCAACACGACGTGAAACGATTGATTGCAATGATTGCACAATCGCCGCCCCACACGGAATCGGATCAATGGTCAGATCAGGAATCGCCGCATGCCCCCCAGATCCGGTGATGCGTATTTCAAACATATCTGCCGCCGCCATACAGGCACCGCTATGAACGCCGATTTTACCAACATCCATGCCGGGCCAATTATGCATGCCCCAAACTGTTTTCATGTCAAACTGATCAAACAGCCCATCCTTGATCATCGCTTCGCCGCCCTTACCGCCTTCTTCGGCTGGCTGAAAGATGAAATAGACAGTGCCGTCAAAATTACGCGTTTCAGCAAGATATTGCGCCGCGCCAAGAAGCATCGTGCTATGCCCGTCATGCCCACAAGCATGCATCCGCCCGGGTGTTTTCGACGCATGGGCAAATTCGTTCATTTCCTGCATTGGCAGCGCGTCCATATCGGCCCGCAACCCGATTGCCGATGTGCTATTGCCAGTGCCGCGCAAAACCCCGACAACGCCAGTTTTGCCCATGCCACGATGAATCTCGATGCCAAATGACTGTAATTTTGCGGCAATGAAATCAGATGTCCAAACTTCTTCATAGCTTGTTTCAGGGTGCTGATGCAGCAGATGCCGCCATGCCTTCATATCCTGTTCACGATCTGCAATCGAATTTATCACCGCCATGATGATTGTCCTAACCTGTCATATTTGTGCAAAAGTCATATCTATGCCACGATATTCTGATTTTAACATTTTTTTAAAACCGGAAATCATGTCGCTAACAGTGCCGCAATTCAGCCCCTAAGGTCAAGTAATGCGCATGGCTAATACCACGCAGATGACAGCCGCGGTTGGCGGCATATTGCCTCAATTGACATTCAGCGCATTAACAGCCTAAAACCGGTGTTATCATGTCGATTAGAACATACCCAATGTCGTTGATAGGCTAGGGATTTTTCGGCAAATGCGCAGCATGTCACAGCAAAACTAATTGCAGCAGTTACGCTATCACTGTGATGGCTTTTAAAGAGTTTAAGGGGTGGGTTAGATGGCACAAAATCATCCAGATCGCGGTCAACGCGGATTGCCGGGCGGTGCCCAGCGTTATTCGGCATTTGCGCTTGCCAAAAAGGCGATGAATTATCATCAAGACTGGCAACGTGCCTGGCGCGACCCTGAACCAAAGGCCGAATATGACGCTGTCATTATTGGCGGCGGCGGGCATGGGCTTGCCACGGCCTATTATCTTGCTGCGGTTCATGGCCTTACTAATATTGCGGTGATTGAAAAAGGCTGGATTGGTGGCGGCAATACCGGCCGTAACACAACAATCATCCGGTCAAATTATCTTTGGGACGAATCTGCTGCCATTTACGAACATTCGATGAAGCTGTGGGAAGGCATGTCGCAGGATTTGAATTTCAACGTCATGTTTAGCCAGCGCGGGGTGCTGACCATCGCGCATAGCGAGCATGAATTACGCGAGATGTCACGGCGCGTTCATGCCATCCGATTAAACGGCATTGATTCAGAAATTCTTGGCCCGGCGGAAATTAAAAAATTCGTGCCAACAATCAATATCGACCAGTCAATCCGCTATCCGGTTATGGGTGGTTTTTTGCAGCGGCGCGGCGGCACAGCGCGCCATGATGCAGTCGCGTGGGGCTATGCGCGCGCAGCCGATGATTTAGGTGTCGACATCATCCAGAAATGTGAAGTCACCGGACTGCGCCGACAAGGCCGTAAAATCATTGGTGTTGAAACCAGCCGCGGTTTTATCAAAACCAAAAAAGTCGGGTGCGTTGTGGCAGGTCATTCAAGCGTTGTTGCGGCAATGGCCGGTATCCGCTTGCCAATCGCCAGCCGCCCATTGCAAGCGTTGGTGTCGGAACCGATTAAACCGATTCTTGATACAGTGATCATGTCGAATGCCGTTCATATGTATATCAGCCAGTCTGACAAGGGCGAGATGGTTCTTGGCGCTGGTGTTGATAAATATAATTCCTACGCGCAACGTGGTTCGTTTCCAGTACCAGAACATATGCTTGCCGCCGCGGTTGAGCTGTTTCCGGTATTATCGCGCTTACGGATGCTTCGCCATTGGGGTGGCATTGTCGATACCTGTCCTGATGCATCGCCAATCATTTCCAAAACCGATATTGAAGGCCTGTATTTTGATTGCGGTTGGGGTACTGGCGGCTTTAAAGCAACGCCCGGATCAGGGCATGTATTTGCCGATCTTATCGCCAATGACCGGCCAAATAAGATTGCCGCGCCCTATAGTTTGGATCGGTTCCGTACCGGCCTGCTGATTGATGAACATGGCGCCGCTGGCGTGGCGCATTAAGAAGGGTTCAAGGAGAGTACTATGTTGATCATTACATGCCCATTTTGTGGCCCTCGTGACGAAGTTGAATTTGCCTGTGGTGGCGAGGCCCATATTGCGCGCCCACTTGCCGACAATAAAATTTCGGATGCCGATTTTGCCGATTACCTATTCATGCGCGACAATCCCAAAGGCCTGTTTCTTGAACGGTGGCGGCATAGCGCCGGATGCCGGCGTTGGTTTAATGTGGCGCGCGACACGGTGAGCAATGAAATTGTCGAAATTTACCCGATGGGAAGCCTGCCAGCAAAAACCACCGCAAAAACCACTTATAAAACAAGCTGGCGGCGCGACACAGCCGCCGAAAAAGCCGCCACGCCATCACGCAGCAAGGCCGGAGGATCAAAATAATGGTATCGCGTTCTGCAGCATCCGGCAGCCCACAAACACAGCGCCAGCGCGCGGTCGCAAGGATCGATCAAAACGCGCCAATCAATTTCACCTTTGATGGCCGCAGCTATCGCGGCTTTGCTGGTGACACACTGGCATCGGCATTGCTTGCCAATAATGTTCATCTTGTTGGTCGCTCGTTCAAATATCATCGACCTCGCGGTATTATGGCGGCCGGTTCCGAAGAACCAAATGCGCTAATCCGGCTTGGCAAAGGCGCTTATGCCGAACCAAATTTACGCGCCACGCAAATTGAAATTTTTGAAGGCCTTTATGCGGAAAGTCAGAACCGCACCCCGTCTTTGAAATTCGACATTGGCGCCATTAATTCGGTTCTCGACCGGTTTTTCCCAGCAGGTTTTTATTACAAGACCTTCATGTGGCCAGCATCAATGTGGATGCGCTACGAACATGTCATTCGGCACGCCGCCGGTCTTGGCAAGGTTGCTGATGATCACAATGATCCTGACCGCTATGAAAAAACCCATGCGCATTGCGATATTCTTGTTGCTGGTGGCGGCGCAACCGGCCTGATGGCGGCCCTGCAAGCGGCAAAAAGCGGCGCCCGTGTTATTCTGGCCGACGAGCAGAATGAATTTGGCGGCTGGCTGCTTGGCGAAGCTGATATCAAGATTGGCGATGTTCCGGCGTTAAGCTGGGTAAGCGATATTGTGACCGAATTAGCCGCCATGCCAAATGTAACCCTGCTTCCCCGAACCACGGTTTTTGGCTATCTGGATCATAATTACCTGACCTTGAATGAACGCGTAACCGACCATCTGCCATCACGACCAGCGCATTTGCCGCGCCAACGGCTGTGGAAAATACGCGCACAGCAAGTGATCATTGCGCAGGGCGCTCATGAACGGCCATTGGTTTTTGCAGGCAATGATCTGCCCGGTGTTATGCTTGCCGGTGCGGTTCGCACCTATATCAACCGCTATGGCGTTTGTCCGGGACAACGCGCCATCGTTGTTTGCAATAATGATGACGCCTATCGCACCGCGCTTGATCTGCATCATGCTGGCGCGTATGTCGTGGTTACCGACCTTCGGGCAACGGCAACCGGGCCGCTCATGCGCGCTGTCCGCGACGCCGGCATCGAAATTCTGCATGGCCATGCCATCATTGCCGCCTATGGCACTCACCGCGTTGCGCGTGTTGAAATTGCGCCAGTCGATGACAGTGTTACGGCGATCACTGGCGATATTGATCACCGTGATTGTGACCTGATTGCCATGTCGGGCGGTTTGTCACCCGCGGTTCATCTTCATTCACAAGCCCGCGGCAAATTACAGTGGGATGATGCCAAATTATGTTTCCGCCCATCAGCGACACATGAGCCAAGCTTTAACATTGGCGCGTGCAATGGCAGTTTTGATCTTGTCGCCGGTTTGAAAGAAGCGGTTCGCGCTGGCACCAAAGCCGCAGCAGCAACTGGCCATAAAGCAACCACGCTTGATACACCTGATGTGCAAATCCACAAACAAAGCTGGCGCCCGCTTGCCGCATGGAAAATTCCAAACGGCCATGCGTCTGGGCGCGGCCCCAAGGCCTTTGTCGATTTTCAGAATGACGTCACCGCAAGTGATGTGTCGCTTGCTGCGCGTGAGGGATATCAGTCGGTTGAGCATCTCAAACGCTATACCACCACAGGCATGGGAACCGATCAGGGCAAGACATCCAATATCAACGCCTTGGCCATTCTTGCCGATGCGCTTGGCAATGAAATTCCGGCCGTGGGCACAACCACTTTCCGGATGCCCTATACGCCGTCAAATATTGGCGCCATTGCTGGCCGCGATATCGGCGATCTTTTTGATCCAGTTCGCCTAACCCGCATGGATGATTGGCACCGTGCGCATGGCGCAACCTTTGAACATGTCGGGCAATGGATGCGCGCTTGGTATTTTCCGCAAGATGGCGAAACCATGCAACAAGCGGTCAATCGTGAAGTTAAGGCGGCGCGGACAACAGCTGGCTTGCTTGATGCGTCAACGCTTGGCAAAATTGATATTCGCGGGCGTGATGCGGCTGAATTTCTGAACCGCCTCTATACAAATGCATGGAGCAAGCTTGGCATTGGCAAATGCCGTTATGGCCTGATGCTAAAAGATGATGGCATGGTCATGGATGATGGCGTGACCACCCGCATTGGCGAAAACCATTTCCACATGACCACGACCACCGGCGGTGCTGCTGGCGTTTTGGACTGGATGGAAGAATGGCTGCAAACCGAATGGCCTGATCTTGAAGTTTATCTAACTTCGGTAACTGAACAATGGGCGGTTGCCACATTATCAGGGCCGAATGCTGGCAAGATTTTACAAGATGCCGGTATCGATTTTGACCTGTCGCCAGCTGAATTTCCATTCATGTCGATGAAGGAAGGCCATATTGGCGGGCTAGCAGCGCGCATTTTCCGCATTTCATTTACCGGTGAGCTGTCATACGAAATCAATGTCGCTGCACGTCATGGATTGGCATTATGGACCCGCCTGATGGCCGCCGGCAAAGCGTATGGCATCACCCCTTATGGCACCGAGGCAATGCATGTTCTTCGTGCCGAAAAAGGCTTTATCATTGTCGGACAAGAAACCGATGGATCGGTGACGCCGCATGATCTTGGCATGGATTGGATTGTGTCAAAAACCAAACCCGATTTCATTGGCAAGCGGGCACTTGCACGTCACGCCATGGAATATGATGATCGCAAACAGCTTGTTGGGCTGCTTTGCAGCGACCCAGCAACAGTGATTCCTGAAGGCGCACATGCGGTTCTTGATCCGAACCAGCCTTTGCCGATGAAAATGCTAGGACAAGTAACCTCGTCCTATTTTTCACCAAATTGTGGACGCTCGATTGCGATGGCCATGTTAAAAGGCGGTCATGCGCTAAAGGGGCAAACGGTTTTCTTTCCAATGCTTGATGGTTCGGTTTTGAAAGCCGAAATCGTCGATACGGCATTTTTTGATCCAAAGGGAGCGCGTATCGATGGCTAATTCATCAAGCAGCAGACCAGATTTTTCCGGCCAGACAGCCCTTGCTGGCATTGCCAGCAGCACAAGCGCCAACCCTGATGGTGGCACGATTGGTCTTGTTTTTGGCGAGATGGCGCATCTTGGCAAACTGAATCTTCGCGGCCAAAACGGCCTTGCCAAAGCGGTAAAGGCGATCACCGGCTGCACATTTCCGCCAAAGGCCAACCGGTTTCAATCGGCAGGCGAACGCCATGTGATATGGCTTGCGCCCGATGAATATCTTTTATTATGTGAGGCGGGCAAAGAACAAGAGCTGCAAGACAGTCTCAATAGCATGATCACATCATCACATTTCGCCATCACCGATGTCAGTGACAGCCTTTGTGCGCTTTCGCTTCGCGGACCTTCGGTTCGTGCTGTTCTGGCCAAGGGCTGCGGGCTTGATCTTCATCCAGACCAATTCACCGCTGGCCAATCGGCGCAAAGCCTGCTGGCGCTATCTGCGGTGACATTAATGGCGGTAGCAGATGATGCCTTTATTCTGATTTGCCGCACCAGCTTTGCACCCTATGTTCAACGCTGGCTTGCCGATGCCGCTTTGGAATATGGCTATCAATACAAAGCCTAGATGACGGTCACATAGGTGACCACAAATCCTAGCCGCATGAAATTGCCAATCAAATCATTCACCCGACGATGTTAATAATCAGTATCGGGCAATTCTTCCATGCGTTTGTTGATAAAGGCACGCAAGGCGTCGTCAATGGCAGGATCAATTGCCGGGGCTTCATAGGCAGCCAGCATCTCGCCAGCGCGTTTACGGGCACGGGCGCTGCTTTCAATACTGCCTTCAGATGACCATTGCTCGAATGTCGTGTTATCAGCCATTTGTGACCGCCAAAACGCATCTTCGAAATTGGCCTGCGTATGGGCCGATCCCAGAAAATGCTGGCCGGGGCCGGTTTCGCGAAGCGCGTCCATTGCCTGCCCATTTTCCGACAAATCAATGCCATTGACCAGTTTCGGCATCATTGTCAATTGATCGGCATCAAGCAGGAATTTTGCATAATCCGCAACCAAACCGCCTTCCATCCAGCCAGCCGAATGCAGCACAAAATTAGTGCCACCCATGATTGTTGGCAAAAGCGTATGAGTCGATTCATAAGCGGCCTGCGCATCAGCCGTTTTGGAACCGGTCAAAGATCCGCCTGACCGAAACGGCACGCCTAAACGACGCGCCAGCTTGGCACAGCCATAAAGCACCTTTGCCGGTTCTGGCGTGCCAAAGGTCGGCGCGCCTGTCTGCATCGACATCGAGCTTGCAAAACTGCCGAAAATAACTGGTGCCCCCGGATTTACCGCCTGTGCAAAGGCCATGCCGCTCATCGCTTCGGCAAGCGTTTGCGCCAAAGTGCCGGCAACCGAAACTGGCGACATCGCACCGGCAAGGATAAAGGGTGAAATGATTGTCGCTTGATTATTGCGTGCATAAACTTTCAATGCCCCAAGCATGGTGTCATCCCATGTCATTGGCGAATTGGCATTGATCAGGCTTGTCAGCACGGTGTTATTGACAACAAAATCATCGCCAAACAGGATTTTCGACATATCAATCGTATCTTGGGCGCGGCTTGGCGCGGTAACCGAACCCATATAAGGCTTGTCGGAAAAACGCTGATGCGCATAGATCATTTCGAGATGGCGTTTGGTCACTGGTAAATCGACCGGCTCGCAGATCGTGCCACCTGAATGATGCAGGCCCGGATGCATATAGGCCAGCTTTACCAGATTGCGGAAATCTTCCATCGTCGCATAGCGACGCTCGTTATCAAGATCACGCACAAAAGGCGGGCCATAGACCGGCGCAAAAACCGTATTCATTCCGCCAATTTCAACCGAGCGTTCGGGATTGCGGGCATGCTGGGTATAGCCTGATGGCGCGGTCGAACAAAGCTGGCGTGCAAGACCACGCGGGAAATGCACACGCTCGCCTTGAACATCACAACCAACATCACGCAAAATGGTCAAGGCTTCAGGGTCATCACGAAAATCAATGCCAATTTCCTCAAGGATGGTTTCGGCATTATCTTCAATAATTTCCGCCCCTTCATCGCTTAGAATATCAACAGGGGCTATCTTGCGAACGATATACGGCGCGGCGGCTTGCTGATTGCCTGATGATCGTGCGCTACGGCGCGCATCGCGCCCGCCGCCACGGCGATTCCGGCGATCTGGTGTATTTGTGTCAGTCATTTAACAAATCCTCATAAATAGCGACTAGGCGCGAAGGCGGGCATTGTCAGGATCAAATGGCGAATCCTCGAGAACGGTCACCGGCAAACGCTGATCCAGAACATCAATCATCAATTTGGTTCCAGGTGCCGCCAAATCTGGGCGAACCATTGCCAATGCCAGCGACTTGCCGAGCCGGAACCCGTAGCCACCGCTTGTGGCGCGGCCAATCACCGTTCCATCTTCGGTCATTATCGGATTGCCGCCAATTGCATCAGCGTCGGTTGTATCATGCACCTCAAGCGTTACCATGGCATTGGCAAAACCGCGTTCTTGCCATTCGGCCAATTGGCGCTGGCCTTTGAAATCGCCCTTATTTAGATGCACAAAACGATGCAAGCCACTTTCCAATGCCGCATATTCGATTGATAGCTCGGTGCCAACCAGACGATATGATTTTTCCAGCCGCATCGCATCCATGGCCCGAATGCCAAATGGCTTTAGACCAAATTCGGCACCCGCTGCCATCAACGCGTCAAAAATATGGTTCTGATATTCGATCGGGTGATGCAATTCCCAGCCAAGCTCGCCAACAAAATTTACCCGAATGGCCATTGCCGGGGCCAAATTCACATCAATCATCTGTCCCGAAAGCCATGGGAAGGCTGCATTCGACAGGTCGGCGCGAGTGATTTTGGCAAGAATATCGCGTGCCTTGGGGCCAGCCAAAACCAGCACACCGATTGAATTGGTCAGATTATCCAACCGCACCCGGCCATCATCTGGCATATGTTTTTTGATCCAATCATGGTCAAGGCGTTGCCCCGCCCCTGCCGAAACAAGATAAAAACTCGTTGCACTTTCCCGCTGGATCGTGAATTCGGAATGCACGCCGCCGCGTTCGGTCAGGGCATGGCACAATGCCACCCGCCCCACTTTCTTCGGCAATTTATTGGCAACGAGGTGATCCAGAAACGCCTCGGCACCAGGCCCAGATATTCGCGCTTTGGCAAAAGCCGACATATCAAGCAATCCAGCATTTTCGGTAACGTTACGAACTTCATTGCCAATATGTGTAAAGTAATTTGACCGGCGGAATGACCAGTGATCCTCTTGCGGCACGCCCTCAGGGGCAAACCAATTGGCTCGCTCCCAGCCAAATTTCTGTCCAAAAACCGCACCAAGCGCCTTTAACCGGTCATAACAAGGCGCGGTGCGAAGTGGCCGCCCTTCGGTGCGTTCTTCATCGGGGAAATGTGTGACAAAGACATTGGCATAGGCTTCTTCATTCTTGACCTTCAGATAGGATTTCGTCGCATAGCTGCCATAGCGCCGTGGATCAACCCCCAACATATCAATCGTTGGCTCGCCTTCAACAATCCATTCAGCAAGCTGCCATCCGGCACCGCCAGCAGCGGTAATGCCGAAACTATGGCCTTCATTCAGCCAGAAATTTGGCAGATCCCACGCAGGCCCGACAATCGGATTGCCATCAGGCGTATAGGCGATGGCACCATTATAAACGCGCTTTACCCCTGATTCGCCAAAGGCAGGAACACGGTTCATTGCCGATTCGATATGCGGCTCAAGCCGTTCTAAATCTTCTTGAAATAATTCATATTCGGAATCGTCACTCGGCCCGTCCAGATAACAGACCGGCGCGCCCTTTTCATAGGGGCCAAGGATCAAACCTCCGGCCTCTTCGCGCATATACCATTGCCCTTCGGAATCACGCAGAACGCCCATTTCTGGTTGGCCGTCACGATGGCGCGCCTGAATATCGGGATGTGCTTCGGTGACGATATATTGATGTTCAACCGGAATGACCGGAATATTCAGCCCAACCATCTCGCCAGTTTTCCGCGCAAAATTGCCTGTTGCGCTGACCACATGTTCACAGGTGATATCGCCCTTATCAGTAGCGACAATCCAAAGACCATCATCACTGCGGGTAATCGCCGTTACCGCCGTGTTGCGATAGATTTCTGCGCCACGATCACGCGCACCACGGGCCAGAGCCTGGGTTAAATCGGCTGGCTGGATATAACCATCCTGTGGGTGACGAATGGCCCCAACAAGCCCCTCGATATTCGCCATTGGCCAATAATCAAGAACCTGCTCAGGTGTCAGAAAATCAACCTGTACGCCGATGGTGCTGGCAACACCAGCATATTGCCGAAATTCATCCATCCGCTCTTGATTGCTGGCAAGCCGGATATTGGACACATTGCGGAACCCGACATCCATGCCGGTTTCTTTTTGTAATTCTTGATAAAATTTAACCGAATATTTATGAATTTGTCCAACCGAATAGGACATGTTGAACAATGGCAACAGACCCGCCGCATGCCAAGTCGAACCAGAGGTTAGTTCCTTGCGCTCGACAAGAACCACATCGCTCCAGCCCTTTTTTGCCAGATGATACAAAGTGCTAACACCAACGACGCCACCGCCAATTACAACAACACGCGCATGCGACTTCATGCCAAGTCTCCCGCAAAAATGAAGCTAACCCGCGACATAACCAATCATGACCATGCCGCATAACGGGGCCATTGTACGAAGAAAATCTGGTAAAAAGCGTCTAGCAAACGACTGTATTTTGACAAAATCGGGCGATACATGCCGCAAACAGACAAAAACGCAAATCTGACGGCAATTCTAAG
>Ga0102815_10000400_pt1 | contig 30166 bp, 28 predicted proteins | sample ColrivemetaGS759_FD_79113 | JGI IMG/M metagenome (GOLD analysis project Ga0102815, IMG submission 79113) | Estuarine microbial communities from the Columbia River estuary - Ebb tide ETM metaG S.759 | ecosystem: Environmental > Aquatic > Marine > Intertidal zone > Estuary | place: USA: Columbia... | reverse complement strand
TTGTTTTAAATTAATAACAAAAGTACTATCGTTTTTAGCTTCAAAATTCTCAACAAATTCTAACACCCATTTACCCGGTGAAGTAACTTCTGGGTCAATTAATCTTTTAAAACTATATTCAAAATCACGAGCCGTAACAGTTCTTGTAGAATCTTTACCAAATAAAATGTGTTTATGAAATTTTATATCTTTTCTTAAATTGAATTCATAAGTTTTTCCTTCATTAGAAATGCTCCACGATTTTGCAATATCAGGATGTACTTCTAATTTATCATCCAATTGCACCAAGCCATTAAACAACTGATTTGTAACCCAAATAGTGCGTAAATCTTTTGCAAATGCAGGATCTAAAGTCGTAATATTCGCGTGCTCATTATAACGAAAAACTTGTAAATCTCTTTTTTTAACTGTTTCATCAGCACAAGAAACCAACAACAAACAACAAACAATCAACAACCAAAAACTACTTTTCAAACCCATAATCATGTTCAACTTTACAAATTCTAAGTTGGTATTTCTTATACCATAATTCTTTTCCTAATTTACGTGCAATTGTATGTTCTGCATTATTTTTCCATTTTAAAATAGCGTCTAAACTTTTCCAATAAGAAACGGTAATTCCAACGTCATTTCTGGCAGATTCTATTCCCAAATAACCATTTTGTAATTTAGCTAAAGCTTCCATTTTTTCAGCCATTTCATTATAACCATCATCAACATTAGTTCTTATTGTTGAAAATATTACTGCGTAATAAGGTGGTTTTGGTGTAATTGCAATCATATTATAAAAATAAATTTCTGTACTTTTGCATCCGATAAATGTACAAGAATGAGCGCACAAAAAAAAGTCGCATTTTACACTCTGGGATGTAAATTAAACTTTTCAGAAACTTCAACCATTGCCCGTAACTTTCAAAACGAGGGTTTTCAGCGTGTTGAATTTGAAGAAAAGGCTGATATTTATGTAATTAACACCTGTTCTGTAACTGATAATGCCGATAAAAGATTTAAATCAATTGTAAAAAATGCATTAAAGAAAAACGAACAAGCATTCTTAATTGCAATTGGTTGTTATGCGCAATTAAAACCTGAAGAATTGGCTGCTGTTAACGGTGTAGATTTGGTTTTAGGAGCTACTGAAAAATTTAAAGTGACCGATTATATAAACGACCTTTCTAAAAATGATATGGGTGAAGTACACTCTTGTGAAATTGAAGATGCCGATTTTTATGTTGGTTCATACTCTATTGGAGATAGAACACGTGCGTTTTTAAAAGTACAAGATGGTTGCGATTATAAATGTACCTATTGCACTATTCCCCTGGCTCGTGGTATTTCTAGAAGTGATACTTTAGGAAACGTATTGCAAAATGCCAAAGAAATTTCAGAAAAAGGAATTAAAGAAATTGTACTTACTGGTGTAAATATTGGTGACTATGGTAAAGGTGAATTTGGAAATAAAAAACACGAACATACCTTTTTCGAGTTGGTACAAGCATTAGATAATGTGGAAGGCATTCATCGATTAAGAATTTCATCTATTGAACCAAATTTGCTTACTAATGAAACTATTGATTTTGTTTCAAATTCAAACAGTTTTGTTCCTCATTTTCATATTCCTTTACAAAGTGGAAGTGATGAATTATTAAAATTAATGAAGCGCCGCTATTTAAAGGAAACCTATACAAATAGAGTTAATGCAATTAAAAATGTAATGCCTAATGCTTGTATTGGAGTTGATGTTATTGTTGGTTTTCCTGGTGAAACTGATGCTTTGTTTTTAGAAACTTACAATTATTTAAATGAACTAGATATTTCGTATTTACACGTTTTTACCTATTCGGAAAGACCAAATACAGAAGCTGTTGCAATGGATGGTGTGGTTTCAAAAAAAGTGCGTTCTAAACGCAGTAAAATGTTGAGAGGTTTATCGGTTAAAAAAAGAAGGGCATTTTATGAAAATCAGCTTGGGAATGACTTAACTGTGCTTTTTGAAAGTGAAAATAAAGAAGGATTTATTTATGGTTTTACTGAAAATTATGTAAAAGTGAAAACTCCTTGGAATCCAGAATTAGTGAATACGTTGCAAGAAATAAAACTCACAGAAATTGATGAAGACGGAATTGTAAGATTTGATTGGATAAATGTTCCTACTTTTGTATCATAAATTTTAAATAACAAAAAATTTACCACAGTGATTGAAATATATACTTTTGCTTTATTGGCTTTTACCGCTTTTTTCACCATTATAAACCCCCTAGGTACTATGCCCATTTTTATGTCTATGACTGCTTCCTTAAGCAAACAGCGACGTAAACAAACTGCTAAAAAAGCTACAATTGTTGCATTTTTTACGGTTATTGCATTTGCATTTTCTGGGCAAATTCTTTTTAAATTCTTTGGGATTTCAGTAAATAGTTTTAGAGTTGTTGGGGGACTTATATTTTTTATGATGGGCTGGGATATGTTACAAGCGCGCTTAGGGCAATTTAAACATACAGATGATGAAGATAAAATTGATGCATATGTTGAAGATATTTCAATTACACCACTAGCAATTCCAATGATATGCGGACCTGGAGCAATTACAAATGCAATTATTTTAATGGAAGATGCTAAAGATGTTCCTCAAAAAATAACATTGGTTATAATCATAGCTTTAGTACTATTAATAACCTATCTTGTTTTAGTAGGCGCAAGTAAAATAACTGAAAAATTAGGAACTACGGGCAATAAAGTAATGATGCGTCTTATGGGATTAATTGTTATGGTAATTGCAGTAGAATTTTTCTTTAGTGGTTTAAAACCAATTATTCAAGGCATTATTCATTCGTAATGGAAAATTTAAAAACTCATATTTATTTTGTTCCAGGATTAGCTGCAAGTTCAAAAATTTTTGAGTATTTAAAATTTCCAAAAGACACTTTTGAACTTCATTTTTTAGAATGGCTTTTACCCTTGTCTGAAAACGAAAAAATCGAGGATTATGCAAAAAGAATGGCTCAATTGGTTACAGAAGAAAACCCAGTGCTAATTGGGGTTTCATTTGGTGGAATTATAGTTCAGGAAATAAGTAAACACCTAAATGTTAAAAAAATAATTTTAATCTCTAGTGTTAAAAACAGAAAGGAATTACCAAAACGTTTAAAGGTAATTCAAAAAACTTGGGTCTATAAATTGTTTCCAACAACATATATAAATAGTGTAGAAGATTTTTCTAAATACGCGTTTGGTGATTTCGCTAAAAAACGTGTAAAATTATATAAAGAGTATTTATCCGTTAGAAATTCCCATTACTTAAATTGGGCTATTTACAACGTACTAAATTGGCAACAGAAAAAAACTTTGAAAAATATTATTCATATCCACGGAACTGAGGACCACGTTTTTCCAATTAAACATATTAAAAATTGTATCCCTATTGAAAAAGGAACTCATGTTATGATTTTAAATAAAGCTAAGTCTATTAGTAAAATAATTACACAAGCAATTAATTAATTGTTAAAATCTTAATTTCTTATTGTCAATTCAAATAAATTTGTACATTAATACAACGATTAATAAATGCTATTATGAAAAATTCTATTAAAATTTTAGGACTGATAACCATAATTATGGTGAGTTCATTATTGATTTTTGCCACAAAATCAAATAATGAAAATGAAGAAAAGACAGTTAAAACTGCAACCGACAGTGATAAAAACACTAGTGAAACATACCAGATAAGAGCTTTAAAAATACCTTCGAATTTAAATTTTGCAGGTGAAAAAATCCCTTTAGAAAAAGCCGACATTATAGAACGAATAGACCGTGAGTTATTAGTAAATACTTATTGGCAGTCGAATGGCTTACTTTTAATTAAAAGAGCTAACAAATACTTCCCGATTATTGAGCCTATTTTAGCAAAAAATGGTATTCCAGACGATTTTAAATATTTAGCTGTTATTGAAAGTGGATTACAAGATGTAACTTCACCTGCTGGGGCAAAAGGATTTTGGCAAATAATGCCTGCAACTGCTAAAGAAAATGGTTTGGAAGTAAATTCGAACGTGGATGAACGCTATCATTTAGAAAAAGCAACCCAAGTTGCTTGTAATTATTTAAATGATGCTAAAAATAGATTTGGAAATTGGACTATGGCAGCCGCAGCATATAACGCAGGAAATGCTGGGATATCTAGAAAAATTAATGATCAAAAAGTTGATGATTATTACGATTTGCTTTTGGGTGAAGAAACAAAAAGATATTTACCAAGAATAGTTGCAGTTAAAGAAATATTATCGAATCCTGATAAATATGGATTTATTTTTGAAAATGAAGATTTGTATTATTTAGAACCAACAAGATTTATTGAAGTTGATACTGTAATTACAGATATTGCACTCTTTTCAAAGAATCTAGGAATAAATTATAATATTTTAAAAATACACAACCCTTGGTTACGTGAGAACAAATTAAATAATAGTTCGCGTAAATTGTATCAAATTAAAATTCCTTCAGAAATCTAATATGAAAATGACAATAACTACAATTATCACCTTAATTATTATTGGTTTATTAGCAGGAATTTTAAGTGGCTTAGTTGGAGTTGGTGGTGGAATTATTATGGTACCACTCTTTGTTTTATTTTTAGGTTTAACACAGCATAATGCACAAGGTTTAAGTTTGGCTGTAATGTTACCTCCTGTCACTTTTTTAGCCGTTTATAATTACCATACAACAGGAGATGGCGGCAATATCGATTGGAGAGTGGCTGTAATTGTTTCTGCCCTATTTATTATAGGTGGTTTTTTAGGTTCAAAAATTGCGTTGCAAATTGATCAGCGAATGCTTAAAAGAATTTTTGGAGTTTTAATGTTAGTGGTTGCAATAAAATTAATTTTCACAAAATAAATTTCCATTTCAAAAGTTTAATTAATAAAGTTTAAATTTCAAAGGGTTTCATTATAATATCCCTATATTTCGCTTTATATAAATTAAAACCAACAAATGGATTTCACCAACCCATTAGTGTATGGAGTTCCTTGCTTCTTAGCGCTAATTTTACTTGAACTTACTTATAGTAAAAGTCACAACAAAAAAGACCTTTATGAATGGAAAGATTTAGGAGCCAGCCTATTTATGGGAGTTGGCTCAGCCATAATTGCCCCTTTAATAAAAACAATTTCGGCAATTGTAATTTTTAATATTGTTTTTGAATTATTTAATCCTGAAATTAATGGTATAAGAACGAATATAATGGGCTGGGAATCATTCGGTTATGCTTGGTATATTTGGATTGCTTGTCAATTATTGGATGATTTCACTTACTACTGGTTTCACAGACAAAATCATATGGTACGCTTTTTATGGGCTGCACATATTGTTCATCACTCTTCAGATAATTTTAATTTAGGTACTGCCGTAAGAAATGGTTGGTTTACTATTTTATACAAACCTCTATTTTATATGTGGCTACCAGCACTCGGTTTTAGACCTGAAATGGTGGTAGTATGCTTGGGAATTGAAGCACTTTGGCAATTTCAATTGCATTCAGTTTATATACCAAAAATGGGTTTTGTAGAAAAAATATTTAATACACATACAATGCACCAAGTGCACCACGCTAAAAATGTTGAATATATGGATAAAAACCACGGAGGTTTTTTAAATATATTTGATAAAATATTTGGAACTTGGAAAGAATTAGATGAAAAAATTGATGTCAAATACGGTGTTACACATGCACCAGATTCTTACAATCCTTGGGTGATTTTAACACATGAATATAAAGATATTTGGATAGATACAAAAAAATCTAAAAATTGGTATCATAAATATATGTATACTTTTGGACCTCCTGGCTGGAGCCATGATAATAGTACCCAAACAGTAAAACAAATGCAATTAGAACTTAAAAACCAAGTTTAAATTACAATTTGATTACATTTATATTTATTAAAAAATTACCTTTGCCATATGGGATTATCAAATAATGATGTATTTAAAAAACTACGTGTAGCTCACAAATTAAGAGATACTGATATTATAAAAATTTGTGAATTGGTAGATTTTAAAGTTAGTAAAAGTGAGTTAGGTGCTATTTTTAGAAGTGAAGACCACCCTAAATATATGGAATGTGGAGATCAATTTTTACGAAATTTCCTAAATGGACTTATCATTCATTTAAGAGGTCCAATGCCTCCTAAAGAAACAAAAAAACCTGTTGATAAAAAGTAGTAATTTGTAAATCGTAATCCTCAACTTGATAGAGGTATAAATTAAAATTCAGGATTAGGGTTTTTATTATTTTTATAACTATCCCTATTTTAACATAACCCTTTTTTTACTAAATTAAATTCTTGAACAATCTCTTCAACAATTTCAGCAGCTGGTTTTATTTCATGAATTAAACCGGTAATTTGACCAATTTCTAATTCACCATTTTCTAAATCACCTTCAAACATTCCTTTTTTGGCTCTTGCTCTACCCAATTTTTCTTTTAGTTGATCAATTGAAGGGTTTTGTTTATACAGTTCCTGCAATTCATTATAAAACTTATTTTTTATCAACCTTACAGGTGCTAATTCTTTTAATGTTAAATGTGTATCTCCGTCTTGTGATTTTACAACTTCATTTTTAAAATTAATATGTGCTGAAGACTCTTCACTAGCCACAAACCTACTACCAATTTGAACTCCATCTGCACCTAAAACCATTGCTGCCAACATTCCTCTTCCTGATGCTATCCCTCCAGCAGCAATTACAGGGATTGTTAGTTTTTCTTTAACCATTGGAATTAATGTAAAAGTTGTTGTCTCTTCCCTCCCATTATGTCCTCCAGCTTCAAAGCCTTCAGCAACAACCGCATCAACTCCAGCTTCTTCCGATTTTAATGCAAATTTTACACTACTCACCACATGAGCAACTGTAATTTTATGTTCCTTTAAAAAATGAGTCCACGTTTTTGGGTTGCCGGCTGAAGAAAAAACTATTTTAACACCTTCCTCAACAATTATTTGCATAATTTCTTCAATGTTTGGGTACAACATTGGAACATTAACCCCAAACGGTTTAGTTGTAGCTTTTTTACATTTTTGAATATGTTCTCTTAATACGTCTGGATACATTGAACCCGCACCAATTAATCCCAAGCCTCCAGCATTACTAACTGCAGAAGCCAATTTCCATCCACTATTCCAAACCATTCCTGCCTGAATTAATGGGTATTTTATTTTAAAAAGTTTTGTGATTTTGTTTTCCATTTAATTTTTTAAAACTTTAAATATTTTAATTTGATTGTCAAATTCCACTTTCATAAAGTACATCCCTTCTGATAAAAAAGAAATATCGCTAAATGGTATATTTTTATTTACTTGAGTGGCTAAAACCTTATCCCCTAACACATTAAATACTGTAATGTCTAACTTATTAATACCATAAGGGAAATTAAATTTAACGAAACTAGATATTGGATTTGGGTAAATACTTATCAATTCTTCTAATAGTATTTCCTTTGAAAAAGTTCCTTCACAGGTTACACTCGTTTTAACTTCAATTAAATCACCTTGATTAATTGGTACTTCAAATACAGGGTTTTCTGTTTGCATTTTTTCAATTCCATTTATATAAACCGTATATGGTGAAGTACCTTCAATTATTTCAAAAATAGCGGATTTGTTAGACACATTCTTTACTTTACCTGAAACCTCAATTCCTTCTTTAATTTCAAAATTATAACATTGATTAAGGTTTTGACTTTCCAATGACATGCAAAGTTCATAAACTCCTGGTTCTAAATCCAATAGAGAAAATGTATTGTTTGATAATGAATATTCAACGGAATTAACAGTTATTTGATAATTATAAGTTGTTCCTGAAGTAATAATCAATTGGCCATTATTTTTATCAAGACAACTCTCACTGATTACTTCTATAATAAAATTATCTGATGGCAAAAGAAGACACCCTTGAGCATCAACCTCAGCACCAATAGGTGTATTAACGCATAAATCTATTGTATCCACAACCCCATCGCCATCAAGATCATCTGGACTATCAAAAATAGTTTTAAAATTAGGAATTCCATAACCCTCATGATTGTTTGGATTTGAAAATAAATGAGCAGATTCTCTTACCATTTGGATTATTTCATTGTTAGTTTTATTTGGAAATGCCTGCCATAAACAAGCAACAACACCAGTTAAAACAGGTGAAGAAAAAGAAGTACCATTGCCAGAGCCAACATTACCAGCACTATTAATTAAAGAAGTTCCTTGTCCTTGTGCACAAACATCAGGTTTAATTCTACCATCAAATGTTGGTCCATAAGAGCTAAAAGAAGCTATAGTTCCTGCAGTATTTACAGCCCCAACTGTTAACACAGAAGGTCCATCCGCAGGTGCATTAATATAAGGCCAAACTGAATCGTTTCCTTCATTTCCTGCAGAATTTACCAAAATCATTCCACGTGAAAAAGCAATTTCAGCACCTCGAGTAATAAATGCAGTTTTTCCATCCATATCACTATATTCATAATTATGATCTGGATTATCAAAAAACACCGAATACCCTAGTGAAGTATTTATAACATCAACTCCTAAACTATCGGCTTTTTCAGCTGCTTCAACCCACAAACTTTCTTCTAATTTCACTTCAACCGATGCATTTTCTGTTCTAAATAAATAAAAACTGGCACCTGGTGCAGTTCCAACAAAATTAGTAGTTGCACCACTAACCCCACTTTCTAAATAGCCCGCAATAGCTGACAATACCGAAGTTCCGTGAGAATTGCCTGAATAAAAAATTGTGCTTCTATCAACAAAATCGTACCCACCTAAAATTGACCATTATCTCTAATTCGTTTAAACGCAAGAAAAGTATCTACATTGGGAAAACCAGCATCTAAAATTGCTATTTGCATTCCTTCACCTGTAAAATTATTCTGATGTAACGCATTTCCACCTAGCATTACAATTTGATTTTCAGCACTTCCATAAGTAAAGTCTGTTGTAGTTTCTAGTTGCTTATTTTTTGATTTTACCCTATTTAATTCATTTCCTGGTTTAGAACTATTTAATGTTTTATTTGCGTATTCTATTGAATCAATAAAAAAATTACCGCTTAATTCTAAATTTAATAATGCATCAACATTTGCTTGTGTACCTTGAATATGAATAGCATTTAACCATTTAGATTTTGCTAAAACACTAATTCCTGAACTATTTTTAACTGCTGTAATGTAAGCTGGTTCTATAGGAATATCTTTAAAATCTAAAGAAATGTTATAGCGTGTTCTTCTATCCAAAGCACGCTGACTTAGCATACTTAAAGGCGCATCATAATATGAAGCCTCATCTGGTTTGTCTTTAAAATACACCCAAGCATCTTCTATTTGCGCAAACAAGTTTGTTATTGAAAAAAGAAGAACAAATATTAATAACTTACTTTTCACTTTAATTTATTTAAAGTTTAGTATTTTAAAAATACAATATATTTTCGAAAATTAATGCTATAAAGCAACCAAATACTAAGAGATTACCCCTGATCCCAGCAACTCATCTTCAATATACCAAGCCACAAATTGCCCTTCAGTAATAGCAGATTGTTTATGCTCGAATTCAACATATAAACCCGTCGCTACCTTATATAAAGTAGCTTTTTCCAATTTCTGTCGGTATCTTATTCTGGCCAATACTTGTAAAGACTCATCATTTTCCAATGCTAAATCTGGTCTAACCCAATGAATTTCTTCATTACTAACAAACAACACATTTCGATATAAACCCTTATGATTTTTCCCTTCTCCTGTGTAAATTACATTTTCAGTAACATCAGTATCAATTACAAATAAAGGTTCTTTTGTTCCTCCAACTGCCAACCCTTTTCGTTGTCCTTTAGTGAAATAATGAGCACCTTGATGTTTTCCTACAATTTTACCATCAGATACTTCATATTTATATTTTTCAGCATAAAATTTCAATTCATCCCCTTTTGAATTATATGTTGGAATTTCTCTTTTGTAAATTACTGATTCATTTGAAATCTGAACTATTACACCTTCTTTTGGTTGTAATTTTTGTTGTAAAAATTCAGGCAAACGCACTTTCCCAATAAAACATAATCCTTGAGAATCCTTTTTATCTGCAGTTATTAAATCTTGCTCATTTGCAATTTTACGTACTTCAGGTTTTGTTAATTCTCCTATTGGAAACAGTGCTTTAGAAAGTTGCTCTTGTGAAAGCTGACATAAAAAATAGGACTGATCTTTATTCGTATCCTTCCCAGACAATAGATTATAGATATTTTCTCCATTAATTAATTCTTCACCTTTTCGGCAATAATGACCCGTTGCAACAAAATCAGCACCTAAATCAACCGCAATTTTCATAAAAACATCGAATTTTATTTCTCTGTTACAAAGTACATCTGGGTTTGGAGTACGTCCCATTTCGTATTCCTTAAACATATAGTCAACAATTCGTTCTTTGTACTGCTCACTTAAATCAACAACTTGAAAAGGAATACCTAATTTATCGGCCACAAGCATTGCATCATTACTATCTTCAAGCCAAGGACATTCATTAGAAATTGTAACTGAATCATCGAGCCAGTTTTTCATAAACAAGCCAATAACTTCGTAACCTTGTTCTTTTAACAAATATGCTGCTACACTGCTATCTACACCTCCAGAAAGTCCAACAATTACACGTTTCATTTATAAAAATTTAATTTGCAAAGTTACGTATTCCATTTAGGAAGGAAAAGTTAATTTTATGGTGATTTTTAAATTGCTTAGTTTTTGTTAATTGTAATAGTCTTTAATTAATATTAACTATTTTTTGGTTTAGGTATGGTAAAAAAATATAAAATTATAAAAACAGTTGAAATTGCTGTTACTAAAAAAGCTGTATTTGCGCCAAATTGGAACCAAATAAAACCCGTAAGTGAACTTGATAACATTGTAAAAATACTTTGAAGTCCTGAAAATGTTCCAATTGCTGTTGCAATATCCTTTTTATCAGAAATATTTGAAATCCAAGCCTTTGAGATACCTTCAGTTGCAGATGCGTACACTCCATAAAGAAAAAACAACCCAAAAAAGAAATACAAATTACTATTTATTGACATCCCAAAATATACAGTAGCAAACAACATAAGCCCTACAATAAAAATTGTTTTCAATCCAATTTTATCTGCAATAATACCAACGGGAAATGCAAATAACGCATATATAAGATTGTAAAAAATATAAACTCCAATTACACTAGTATCATTTAATCCTGCTTGCTTTATCTGGAGCAAAAGAAAAACATCGGAACTATTAAACAAAGTAAACGCTAACAAACCAACAACCAATTTACGATAGTTTTTAGAACTAACTCTCCAATATTTTAAAAATGATAAAAAAGAGACCTTTTCATTTGTTCTGGCTACTATCACCTTTTTCTCTTTTAAAAATAAAGATGCAATAACAGCTAACAGACCAGGAATAAATGCAACAAAAAAAAGTGTTTTATAATTTTCCGGATAAAAATATAAATAAAGCAATGCAAAACTTGGTCCAATCACAGCTCCTAAAGTATCCATAGCTCTATGAAACCCAAAAACTTTACCTTTAGTTTTAGGAGTTGCTTCATTAGAAAGCATTGCATCTCTAGCCCCTGTTCTAATACCTTTTCCAAATCGGTCTAGTGTTCTCGCAAAAAAAATCCAAAGTGGATACACAAAAATTGCCATCATTGGCTTTGAAATAGCACTAAAAAAATACCCAACTTGAACGAATGGAACTCGTTTTTTTGATACATCAGAAAGTTTACCAAAATACCCTTTACTTAAACCTGCGGTTGCTTCTGCAAAACCTTCTAATACTCCAATAAGCACAATTGAAAATCCAATTGACTTTAAATAAATTGGCATTATTGGGTATAACATTTCACTAGCTGTATCAGTAAATAAACTGACCAATGATAAAATCCAAACTGACCTTGTAATGTATTTCATTTATACAAGCTATAAATTTTTATATCAAATGTAATAAATTGTTAATTATTGAATCACCTGGAACTTGAACAATAAAACAGATCCTTTTTAGAGTCCTTTTTAGAGAAAACTTACAAAGCAACATTATTTTCTTTATGCTAATGAGATTTTCTAGAAATTAAGATTTTAAAGTTAAAGGTTATATATAGTAAGAAAAGTTAATTTTAAATTGTACTTTTCACATTAAATTAAAATAAATGAAATTTACAAATGCTATTTCTAAACATAGAATTCCTTTCTTAAAAAACAATTTATTACTGTTTTTTTTGACATCCTTTGTTTTATTTTGGATAACTACACTTATTGGAACAACTGATTTAGCAAATTGGTTTTTAGAAAACACATTAGTTATAATTTTTCTAATAATTTTATTTACAACTTATAAAAAACTACAATTTAGCGATTTAAGTTATTTGCTAATTTTTATCTATTTAATTTTACATGTGTACGGTGCAAAATATACGTATGCAGAAAATCCTTTTGGTTATTGGTTACAGGACTATTTTTCTTTAGCGAGAAACCATTATGACCGAATTGTACATTTTAGTTTTGGGTTTTTATTAGCCTACCCAATGCGTGAATTATTTTTAATAGGCTTTAAGTTTAAACCCTGGGTTGCTTGGGTTTTACCAATTGAAATAACATTATCGATTAGTGGATTTTATGAATTAATTGAATGGGCAGTAGCCGATATATTTTTTAAAGATCAAGGTGCTGCTTATTTAGGAACTCAAGGAGATATTTGGGACGCACAAAAAGATATATTTCTTGCCTTTTTAGGTGCTATTTTAGCCACTACAATTGTTTCAATGATTAAAAAAATTAAGGAAAGTACATAAAAAAACCTATCAAAAAATTGATAGGCTTACAATAAAAAAAGGTAATTTATTATATTAAATAACTTTTACGTTTACTGCGTTCATTCCTTTTCTACCTTCTTGTAAATCGAATTCTACTTCATCACCTTCACGGATTTCATCGATTAAACCAGAAATGTGTACAAAATGTTCTTTGTTTGAGTCGTCTTCTTTTATGAATCCAAATCCTTTAGTTTCATTGAAGAATTTTACTGTTCCTTTACTCATTATTAAAAATTTTAAATTTATTATATTAGCTGCAAATATAGTAATTTTTATTTAACTGTATTATTATTAATACCTTAAATTTATTAAATTAAAATTTTTAATTATTCTGTTTTGACTTGTTATTTAAAATAAAAAAATTAAGATAATCGATAAATTTCTCTAATATTTTCTAAAATTTTATCAAAGTCTATTTTTAAATCCACCAATTCACCGGTATGAATATCCCAAACCCAACCATGGACAGTAATTTGCTTTTTTAATAAGGCAGTTTGAACGTCGGACGTTTTTAGCACATTTACACATTGCTCTTGCACATTTAATTCTACAAGCCTATTATACTTTTCATCCTCATCTTCAATTAAATCCAACTCTGAATGATGTAATCTATAAACATCTCTTATATTTCTGAGCCAAGGATTTAATATACCTAAATCTGCAGATTGCATTGCTGCTTTTACACCTCCACAAGAATAGTGGCCACAAACAACTACGTGTTTTACTTTTAAATGAGTTACCGCATAATTTATTACAGACATTACATTTAAATCTGTATTAGGCACCATATTTGCAATATTTCTATGTACAAAAACTTCTCCAGGTTGCATTCCCATTAAATCTTCTGAAGAAACACGGCTATCTGAACAACCAATATATAAAATTTGTGGACTTTGCCCCTTTGCTAATTCTGTAAAATAATTTTTGTCTTTATGCAATCTTTTGGCTATCCACGCCTTATTATTTTCAAATATTTTTGATATATCCAAGATTAGTAGTTTTAATTATTATTAATTTAACATCAATTTTAGTTGAAATAAAATTTCTTGCAATATAAAATTATTGTTTTAATTTATTTACATTTTCTTTCTTTCCATTTTCATAATACTCCCATTCTCCAACTTTTTCATCGTTCGCGTAATTTCCAGTGTAAATTAATTCACCATCAACATTATAATATTTAGCTATGCCTTCAAGCTTACCATTACAATAATTTAAATCATCTAATAATGCTCCATTGTCAGCGAAGCGTTTAGTGTTTCCGTGTAATTTTCCACCTTTATAATTTAAAATTTCCGTTACTCTTCCAGTTTTATAATAACTTTTAAATGTACCTTCTAAAATTCCATTTTCATAATTTTCTTCAATCATTAAAGTTTTTCCATCTGGATGATAATACAGCCATTTTCCAATTCTATTTATTCCTTCCATTTCCCCTGTGCTTTCTAAGATACCTTCAACAGTGTAAAAATTAACAGAAGCAATGTTATTACCAGCATTAAACTTTTTTATAATCGTTGGATGCTCAGAACTTGTTATGCTGTAATATTTAAACACTCCAATTTCCTTACCAGCTTTAAATTCACCCTGATACCTTATATTATTATTTGAATAATATTTTTTCCAAACTCCATTTCTATTTCCTTGTAAATCGAATTGGTTAATTTTTTCTTGCGCACTTAATTGAACACACAAAAACATTATGAAAATAGGAATGGCTTTAAAATTAATGACTTTTTTCATTTTATAATTTAATCAACTTCAATAGTTTTTACCCAATCTAAAAGTATTTGATATTGTTCTTCATTCATTTTAGCATCATTATGAATCCATAAATAGCTATTTAAAGGCATTTTATGTCCTTCTAATTCTTCTTCTAAATCTTTAATAATATGACTTTTCTGATTGGTATTATACCCCGTCCATTCGGAAAAATTTAAATGTTTTTTTCCATCATTTACATGTGACGCTAAATACCACGAAACCGGAGCTATTTCACTATACCAAGGATATTTTGTAAAATTTGAATGGCAATCAGCACAAGAGGTTTTAATAATCTCCTGTACATTTTCAGGTAAAATCATTTCTGTTGAAATATCATTTTTACCGTCTTTTGAATCATTTTTATCAGGTCTAATAAATTGAATTAATATAAAAACAACTAAAACTCCTAAAAGTATTTTTTTCATTTTTTTTATTTTAAAATTTAAAGATATACTATTCTTTTTATAAATTTAAACACAAATTTTAATTATGGGCATTTCAAATTTTTGGTTTTATACAATAATGATTGTTGTTATTCTTCATATAATCGTGGCCTTTGTATTTTTATTGTATAAATTATCTCCAAAAAAGAAAGATCATAAAAAGGATGAATAAATCTTATTTAGAAAAGGAGCTTGCTAATTTAGGTCCTGCATTAAGAACAAATAGACAAAGAGTAAGTAATTTAGTTTTAGAAACGCCCGAATTACTTCCGTTTTTAATAGAAATTGTTTTTGAAATTAAAAATAAAACTTCAATAAAAGCTGCTTGGGTATTAGAATTAGTATGTGCAGATAAGTTAGATTGGTTAGCTCCTCATTTAGATTATTTTATTGAAAATATTGGAATTATAGAACATGATAGTGCTGTACGTCCGATTTCAAAAATTTGTAACTTTTTAGCAATTTCCTATAATTCTAAAAAAAAATCAGTTATTAAAATTAAATTAACTTCAAACCACATTGAAAAAATAATTGAAACTGGTTTTGATTGGATGATTAGCCAACATAAAGTAGCAACAAAAGCATATACAATGAATACCTTATTTTTGTTAGGAAAAAACCATAATTGGGTGCACGAAGAGTTAAAATTAATTATCCTACAAAATATATCAAAAGAAAGTGCTGCTTATAAGGCTCGTGGCAGGATTACTTTAGCTTTGATAAACAAGCAATAAAACTATAGATTTCGGCTTAATTTCATTAATTTTGCATTTTTCAACACAAAACTAACAGATGTTATTAACAAGTTTAAATGCAATATCACCAATTGATGGTAGATACAGGAGTAAAGTAGAAAATTTAGCTCCTTTTTTTTCAGAAGAAGCATTAATTAAATATAGAATAAAAGTAGAAATTGAATATTTTATAGCATTGTGCGAAATTCCATTACCACAATTAGCAGATTTCAATGCTGCTCTTTTTGAAGAATTAAGAACTATATATATTGATTTTACTTCTGAAGATGCTCAAAAAATTAAAGACATTGAAAGTATTACAAATCACGATGTAAAAGCTGTTGAATACTTTATTAAAGAAAAATTTGATTCCTTAAATCTTCAAAAACATAAAGAGTTTATCCATTTTGGATTAACCTCTCAAGACATTAACAACACTTCTGTTCCATTATCAATAAACGATGCGTTCGATGTTGTTTATTACCCAGAATTAGCTACCCTCTTAGAAAAATTAAGACAATTAGCAATTTCTTGGGCAGACGTACCAATGTTGGCGCGTACTCACGGACAACCAGCCTCTCCTACTCGTTTAGGAAAAGAAATTTTGGTTTTTATTGAACGTATTGAACAACAAGTAAATCAATTGCAAAATGTTCCTTACGCTGCTAAATTTGGTGGAGCAACTGGTAATTTTAATGCCCATAAAGTTGCTTACCCAAACATAGACTGGAAAGCTTTTGGAACTCATTTTGTTGAAAAAGTATTGGGTTTACATCATTCTTTTCCAACAACACAAATTGAACATTACGATCATTTAGCTGGAATATTTGATGCTCAAAAACGCATTAATACTATTTTAATTGATTTTAACAGAGACATTTGGACCTATGTCTCAATGGATTATTTCAAACAAAAAATTAAAAAAGGTGAAGTTGGTTCTTCTGCAATGCCACATAAAGTAAATCCTATAGATTTTGAAAATTCTGAAGGAAATTTAGGAATTGCAAATGCCCTATTTGAACATTTATCAGCTAAATTACCAATTTCTCGTTTACAACGTGACTTAACCGATTCAACAGTATTAAGGAATGTTGGCGTTCCTTTTGCCCATACAATTATTGGCTTTAATTCAACGTTAAAAGGATTGAATAAATTATTAATTAATGAAGCCAAATTCGCAGAAGATTTAGAAAACCATTGGGCAGTTGTTGCTGAAGCCATTCAAACAATTTTACGAAGAGAAGCATATCCAAATCCATATGAAGCTTTAAAAGGCTTAACACGTACTAATGAAAAAATTACGCAAAAATCTATGGCCGATTTTATTGATAGTTTAGAAGTTTCAAATGAAATTAAAACTGAATTAAAAGCTATAACACCAAGTAATTATACTGGTATTTAAAAATATAATATGAAAAAATTTGTTCTAATAATCTCGCTTTTCACACTAATTATTAGTTGTAATAATGAACCTCAAAATCCAGATAGGTTTAAATCTGGAACATTCGAAATCCCTGAAGGGAAAGGATATGAAAAAACAATAATTATTAGGCAAGATTCTATTCAAATTGAAAAATATGAAGATAGGATTGATACATTATCAATTTCTTGGAAAAACAATTTTAATTATACTTTAAAAATGTTAAATCCGAAAACAGCAATTGATGAAGATCCAATTCATGTTAAAATAACAAATATTGAAAAAAATTCTTACGAATTTGAAGCCGTAATTGGACATTCAAATTTTAAACAAAAAGGTGAAATTTTTAAAATAGAAGACTAGTTATGGAAATATTTTTACAACCGGATACTTGGATCGCACTGCTTACTTTAACATTTTTAGAAATTATTTTAGGGATAGATAATATCATTTTTATTTCAATTACAGCAGGTAAATTACCAAAAGATCAAATTAAAAAGGCAACCAGAGTAGGTTTACTTTTAGCATTGGTTTTTAGAATTCTTTTATTATTGGGGGTTACTTGGTTAATATCAATGAAAGCTCCTTTCTTTTCTTTTGACCTTAATTGGTTTAAAGGAGGAATTACAGGGCAAAGTGTAATTTTAATTTTAGGGGGGATATTTTTATTGTACAAAAGCACTAAAGAAATTCATCATAAAGTAGAAGGAAGTTCTAATGAGGAATCAGAATCTAACTCTGTTAAAAGGAAAGTTGCAGCTACTTTTGGAATGGTAATTTTTCAAATTGTAATGATTGACATTGTGTTTTCATTTGACTCTGTATTAACAGCGGTTGGAATGACTAACGGAATTCCAGGAGCACTAATAATTATGATAACGGCTGTTATTATATCAATTATAATAATGATGATTTTTGCAAATCCGGTTAGTAATTTTGTTAATAAACACCCAACTATTCAAATGTTGGCTCTTTCTTTTTTAATTTTAATTGGTTTTATGTTAATTACCGAAGGTGCACATTTATCACATATTGAGATTTTCAATAAACCTGTTGGAGCAATACCAAAAGGTTATTTATATTTCGCCATTGCATTTTCATTAGGTGTTGAGGCTTTAAATATGAAGGTTCGAAAAAAATAATTAACACTATACATATATTTTACAAAAATCCCGTTCAATAATGGGATTTTTGTTATTAATTTTGCTGTACAAATAAATAATTATGAACGAGCGCAGAACAACCAATATTTTATTATTAATAATTGTAGTTCCAATTATTTTTTATTTACTTAAAATATTAGATTTCATTCTTATTCCATTGGTAGCCTCATTATTTATTGCGCTATTGTTTCTACCTCTAATGAGGTGGCTTTCAAAAAAGAAAATACCAAATTTTTTAAGTATTATAATTGTTTTATTAATTTTTATTGCAACTTTTTTAATTGGTGGAGAAATTATAAAGTTGGCGAGTAAAGAAATAATTGAAACTCAGGATGCGTTTATGTCTAAAGCTCTATCAAAATTAACCGATTTAGCGCATTCTATTGAAGATTTTTTAGGCTTCAAAATTATGGAAGATGGAAACTTGCTGAATATATTTATGAATAAAGAGGTTTTTGGCAAAAACTTTGGTTTAACTCTGGGTTTTATTGGAAACATTATTACAATGTTACTAATGACAGCATTTTTTGTGGTTTTATGGCTTGCCGAATCTCTAAACTTTTACAAAGTTTTAAGTAGTACCATTTTTAAACATCAATATGCTTCAGCTAAAATTTTCATGAAAATTGAAAACGATTTAATAACATTTGTGAAAGTAAAATTTTTAGTAAGTGCTTTAACTGGGTTAGGTTTTGGCTTAGCCTGTTATTTTTTTAACGTTAGTTTTCCAATTTTTTGGGGTGTATTTGCCTTTCTAATTAATTTTGTGCAAATGATTGGCTCCATAGTATCTGTTATTTTATTGGCATTATTTGCATTTGTAGAATTAGATCCAACCAGTACTTTACTCTTTTTTATTATTTCAATCACTTTAATACAAGTAATATTTGGGAGTATTTTAGAACCTATATTTATGGGTAAATCCTTTTCAATTAATGTAATTGCCATATTAGTTTCATTAATGTTTTGGGGATACATTTGGGGAGTTCCAGGTCTAATTATGTCTATACCAATTACTGTTTTTTTAAAAATAGTTTTTGAACAATTTCCGCAAACAAAGTTTTTTGCAACCTTACTAAAAGGTACTGAACAAAAAATAAAGATTTCTAGAATAAAAAAACCATTCTAATTTCATTTTTATTTCGTAAATTTAATTGATAATATATATCTTATATATCAAATAGTAGCAAAACCAGTAATTTGATATTTAAGTGATATTTGTTACATATGACTGTAATGTTTATTACGGTTTACATTTTTCACCTCCTATACATTTGCATCAAACTAAAAAACAAAAAATATGCGAGGTAAATATATTTTATTCATTTCAATATTACTTTTCAACCTAGTTATTACTAATGCTCAAAAGGAAGTTTCTATTTCTTTAAATGAAGTGTTAGACAAGGTTGAAAACAATAATCATACTGTTAAAATATCGGAACAGGATTATAACGCTGCCAAAGCAGATTATAATCAAACAAATTCAATATTACTACCAAATATTTCTATTTCACATTCAGCGATTTCAACCACAAATCCGTTAATGGCATTTGGTTCAAAACTAAATCAGGAAATTTTAACGCAGGCCGATTTTAATCCTGCTTTATTAAATGACCCAGATGAAATTAAAAATTTCGCAACTAAAATTGAAGTTCAACAGCCAATTTTTAATGCTGACGGTATTTTTATGCGTAAAGCTGCAAAAGCCAAAATGAATGCTTTTGAATTGCACACAGCTAGAATAAAAGATGCAATGAAATTGGAAGTTACAAAGGCATATATGCAATTACAAGTTGCATATAAAGCCGTTGAAGTTCTTGAAAAAGCAAAAGAAGCTGCTCTTGAAAACAAAAAAATAGCTGAAAATAATTTTAAGCAAGGGTATATGCAAAAAGCAGATATCTTATCTGTTGAAGTGCATGTAACTGAAGTTGAAAACCAATTACTAAGTACAAAAAGTAATGTTAAAAACGCTTCAGATTATTTACTGTTTTTAATAGATGATAATAGTGATGTAACTCTAAAACCATCTACTTCTTTAACTGCTTCACCTAATTTAGACGTTTATAACCAACAACTTTCTGAAAACAGAGCAGACATTGAAGCTATGCAAAAAAGCACAGAAGCATACACCAATATGCACAAAGCTTCTAAAATGACATATTTACCAAGATTAAATGCTTTTGGTAGCTATGAGTTGTACGATGATCAACTTTTTGGCGCAAATGCTAAAGGTTATTTGGTCGGAGCTCAACTTTCATGGAATGTTTTTGAAGGGTATAAAAGAATTGGTGAAATTCAAAAAAGTAAAGCAGAATTAGACAAAGCTGAAATAAGTTTAGATCAATATAAAAATCAAAGTCAGTTAGAGTTTAACAAAGCAAAACGTCAATTAAAAGATGCTGAAAATAAATTAACATTAACCAATTTAGCGTTAGAACAATCTAAGGAAGCTTTAAGAATAAGAACAAATAGATTTAAACAAGGTTTAGAAAAAACATCAGATTTGTTAATTGCCGAAACTCAATATTTACAAAAACAACTGGAATATTTACAAACTGCTTTTAACTACAATTTTACAAAAGCATATGTTGAATTTTTAACAAAATAAATTAAAAACTAAAACATTCAAGTTTATTATTTCTCAAAATATAAAATCAATGAAAAACACATTTAAAATACTAGCAATTGTAACTTTAATATTTGTATCAAGTTGCGGAAAAGATAAAACAAAAATAACAGATAACAGAGAAGCTGTTCCAGTACAAGTTATCACACCTACATCGCAAAATGGAACATTTTTAACCGCAAGTGGAAAAATTGAAGCTGTTCAAAACGCTAATTTAAGCACTAGAATGATGGGCTTTGTAAACAATGTTCATGTAAAAGTTGGTCAAAAAGTATCTCAAGGTCAATTATTAGTAAGTATCAATAGTGCAGATATTTCTGCTCAAAAAGCACAAGTAAGCGCTTCAATTACCGAAGCTACGGCTGCATTTAATAATGCTGAAAAAGATTATAACCGTTTTAAAGCTTTATTTGAAAGTAATAGTGCATCACAAAAAGAAATGGATGATATGACTGCTCATTTTGAAATGGCTAAAGCGCGTCTAGAAGCTGCAAATCAAATGAAAAACCAAGTAAATGCTCAATTATCCTATTCAAATATTACAGCACCGTTTAGCGGAATAATAACTGGTAAATTTGTAAACAAAGGAGATATGGCGAATCCGGGAATGCCTTTATTAAGTATTGAAAACCCTGATCTTTTTCAAGTAATGGCAATGGTTCCAGAATCTGAAATCACAAAAATTAATACCGGAACTGAGGTAAAAGTTGTTGTAAAATCAACAAGCCAACTGTTAAACGGTAAGGTTACTGAAGTTAGCACTTCAACAAAAAATACTGGTGGACAATATTTAATAAAAGTAATTATTGATAAAACGGATGATAAATTATTATCTGGAATGTTTACTTCGGTTCAATTTCCAATTGAAAAAGCAACAAAAAGTGATAAAGGGTTAATCTTAATTCCAAAAACCGCTTTAATTAAACAAGGTCAATTAACTGGTATTTATACTATTGGAAATGAAAATACCGCTATTTTAAGATGGCTAAGAATTGGTAAAAATTATGGTGACAACGTTGAAGTTTTATCTGGTTTATCGAGTGATGAACAATTTATAGTTTCAGCTGAAAGCAAATTATATAACGGGGCAAAAATTAGTATTCAGTAATCTGTTACAGTGTTTAGTTCAAATTTTTCACTATTCAATAATCAGTTTTAAGAAATAGTTTTAATTAAATCAAAAAAACTTTAATCTTTAAACTTTAAACTTAAAAAAATGCAAGAAGGTATATCAGGTAAAATTGCCAATGTGTTTATAAATTCTAAACTAACAATTTTGTTAATGGTGGGATTAATGGCAATTGGTATTTATAGTTCTTTTTTGATTCCACGAGAAGAAGAACCTCAAATTATTGTTCCAATGGCCGACGTTTTGGTTGGTTATCCAGGTGCAAGTCCAACAGAAGTTGAAAGCCGTGTGGTTAAACCGTTGGAGAAAATTATTTCAAATATTAAAGGAGTACAACACGTACATAGTATTGCTATGAACGGACAATCTATGATGATTGTGCAGTTTTATGTTGGTGAAGATACAGAACGTTCATATGTAAAATTATATGATGAATTAATGCGACATCAAGGAATGTTTCCTCCAGGTGTAACCCAACCTTTAGTAAAAACACGTTCTATTGATGATGTTCCAATGTTAGGATTGACATTTTGGAGTGAAAATTATAACGATTTTGAAATTAGGCAAATTGCGGAAGAAGTAACTTCGGAAATTGAAAAAGTAAAAGATGTTTCTATTACCAAAGTTATAGGCGGAAGAAATCGTGAACTTAAAGTTGTTTTAGATAAAGATAAAATGGCTGAAAATGGTGTAGATGCTTTGGGTATTATGCAACTTATAAATGCCAATAATAGCAGTTCACAATCTGGTAGTTTTGTAAAAGGTGATGAGGAATTTTTAGTTACAACTGGAAAATTTTTAACATCAAAAGATGATGTAGAGAATTTAGTGGTGGGGGTAAATCAACATATGCCTGTTTATTTAAAACAAGTTGCTACTATACAAGACGGACCTGGAACACCAAAAAGTTATGTTTCTTTTGGATATGGAAAAGGAAATGAACAATTTGCATTGAACCCAAGTGAATATTCAGCTGTAACACTTTCTATTGCAAAAGTGAAAGGCGCTGATGCGATGAAAATTTCAGAAAAAATTTTAGACCATGTTGAACATTTAAAACAAAATTTAATTCCGAATGATGTTCGTGTGGAAGTTACTAGAAACTATGGAGAAACGGCTTCACATAAAGTAGGTGAATTACTTTTGCACTTAGGTGTTGCCATTTTAGCAGTTACAATTTTAGTAATGTTAGCAATGGGCTGGCGTGGTGGATTGGTGGTGTTTTTCTCGGTTCCATTAACTTTTGCTTTAACATTATTTAGTTATTATTTATTAGGGTATACTTTAAACCGAATTACATTATTTGCCTTGGTTTTTGTTGTTGGTATTGTGGTTGATGACAGTATTATTATTGCTGAAAACATGCACAGACATTTTAAAATGAAACGTTTACCATTTAAACAAGCCGCTATTTATGCCATTAATGAAGTTGGAAATCCTACTATATTAGCAACATTTACAGTAATTGCTGCTATTTTACCAATGGCATTTGTCTCTGGTATGATGGGACCATATATGAGCCCAATGCCAATTGGAGCTTCAATTGCAATGATACTTTCCTTATTTGTTGCCTTAACGGTTACTCCTTATTTAGGGTATCACTTATTACAAGAAAAAGATTCACAAGAACACAAAGAAGAACAGGGATTAGACACTGGATTGATATATAAAATCTACAAAAAAGTTGAACAACCATTTTTAGATAGTAAAATGAAACGTTTTGTTATGTTGGGAATAACGGTTGTATTATTACTTGGTTCAGTTGTGATGTTTTTCACAAAATCTGTAGCAGTAAAAATGTTGCCTTTCGATAATAAAAATGAGTTTCAAGTAGTAATTGATATGCCTGAAGGTACAACATTGGAAAGAACAGCTGCAGTTACAAAAGAAATAGCGCAACACCTCTCTACAATTCCAGAAGTTGTAAATTATCAAAATTATATTGGAACCTCTGCTCCTATTACCTTTAACGGTTTGGTGCGTCATTATGATGTTCGTGGAGGAAGTAATATGGCCGATATTCAGGTAAATTTATTATTAAAAGAAGATAGAGATTTACAAAGTCATGATATTGCAAAACTTGTACGACCTAAGGTTCAAAAAATTGCAAAAAAATATGGTGCTAACGTAAAATTAGTTGAAGTACCACCTGGACCTCCAGTGTTGTCTACGTTGGTTGCGGAAGTTTACGGACCAGATTATAACGAACAAATTAAAGTTGCAAATCAAGTAAAAACAATACTTGAAAACACAGCTGATGTTGTTGATACAGATTGGATGGTTGAAGATGCGCAAACAGAATATAAATTAGAAGTTGATAAGGAAAAAGCAATGCTAAATGGTATTGCACCTCAACAAATTGTTGGAAATTTAACGTATTTGTTATCTGAATATCCTATTTCGTATTTATATGATGAAAACTCTTTTGATGAAGTAAACATCGTTTTAGGATTATATGATTCTGATAAAACTAGCTTACAAGACATTCAAAATATAAAAATTAAAGGGAGTAACGGAAATATGGTTCCTATAAGTGATTTGGTAAAAGTTAAAACAGACACATTACAAAAAACAATATATAGAAAAGATCAAAAACGTGTTGTTTACGTATTAGCAGATATGGCCGGAGGTTTAGAAAGTCCTGTATATGCAATTTTAGGAATGAAAGAAAAATTGCAGAAAATGGAAATTCCTAGCGGATATAAGGTTAATGAATTATATATGGAGTCTCCTTCAGATGAAAGTGATTTTACTGTAAAATGGGATGGAGAATGGCAAATTACGTTAGAAGTATTTAGAGATTTAGGAGCTGCATTTATAATAGTAATTATCATTATTTATATGTTAATTGTTGGGTGGTTCCAAAACTTTAAAACACCAATGGTTATGATGGCTGCAATTCCGCTTTCATTAATTGGAATTGTTTTAGGTCACTGGTTATTAGGTGCTTTCTTTACTGCAACATCTTTTATTGGAATGATTGCCTTAGCTGGAGTTATGGTTCGAAATTCTGTTTTATTAATCGATTTTATTGAGATTAGATTGAACGATGGAATTCCATTAAAACAAGCAATTATTGATGCTGGAGCTGTAAGAACAACACCAATTTTATTGACCACTGGGGCGGTAGTAATTGGAGCATCAATTATATTATTCGATCCTATTTTTCAAGGATTAGCAATATCATTAGTAGCTGGAGCAATTGTTTCTACATTATTAACACTAATAGTAGTGCCACTAATTTATTATATGACCGAAAAAAAGAAGTGGGAAAAAAATGACAACAACTAAAAACCAATACTATGAAATTACTTATAATTACTGCAATTAATGTATTTGAAAAAGAAGTAAAAAAAATTCTGAAAAAATCAGGAATTAAAACTTTCTCCTACACAGATATAAAGGGCTTTAGAGATTCAACGGAAGAATCTGTTGAAAGTAATTGGTTTGCATCAGAAATGAATGAAAATGAATCGTTAATGTTCTATTCCTTTGCAGATAAAGAAAAAACTGATTTATTATTCAAATATGCTAATGAATTTAATTCAACACAAAAAACATTGTCTAAAATTCACGTGGTTATTTTAAACGTGGAAAAATCAAATTAAAAAAATATGAAAACTAGAATTATACATATTGTTGCAGGACTTTTTATATTAATAAGTCTCATCCTTGCTGTTAAGGTAAACATTAATTGGTTATGGTTTACTGCTTTTGTTGGTGCTAATTTGTTTCAATCTGGAATAACTAAATGGTGCCTTATGGGTGTTATTTTAGAAAAATTTGGGATAAAAGATTAAAAATAGTTTATACTTTTGCATTCTAATTTTTGAATAATAAAAAAGTCATATAAACATATTATTTCAGTAATACTATTTACAGCTATTCTGCTTCCTTTTGCAGTTCAGTTTGTACATTCCTTTGAAAAACATGAACATTCAGTTTGTCATGAGCAAAATAAAATACATTTTGACACTCATGAAATTGACTGTTCTGTTTTTCATTTTAAAATAAATAATAATTCTATATATTTTTCTTCAAAAGTTTTAAAAAATAAAATTGCTATAAATGAAGAAAAAATAGTTACCGTTGAAAATCAAATTTCTTCAGTAAAAATTCAAAATAAAACTTCCAGAGCACCTCCTAATTTATTGATGTAAACAGACTATTTAATTAGTATCAATAAAATATATAAATAATGAAAAAAATATTTACAATCCTTTTTATAGGATTTTCCCTAATTATACAAGCTCAAAATAAAATTTCAGGTATAATTAGCACACATCTAAATGAACCTATTTCTGGGGCACAAATTTATATTGAAGAACTTGGTAAAGGAACTTCTTCAAACGAGATTGGATTTTACGAATTATCCAATTTACCCAATAACCCAGTTAAAATAACGGTTTCATTTATTGGGTTTGAAACTAAAATAATAACTATTTCGCCTTCAAAAACAGAGAACACACTGAATGTTATTTTGATGGATGCCATTTTTCGTATGGATGAAATTATAATTTCAACTCCGTTTAACAAATTACAGAGTGAAAATGTGGTTAAAATTGAAAGGGCAAGTTTACAACAATTAAAAAATAAAGGTGCTTCTACTCTAGCAGAAGGAATTACAACAATTCCAGGTGTTTCAGTAGTTTCAACTGGAATTGGCATTGGAAAACCTGTAATTAGAGGTTTACGAGGTAATAGAGTTTTGGTTTACACACAAGGAATAAGACTTGAAAATCAGCAGTTTGGTGATGAACATGGTTTAGGAATTGACGAATCTAGCATTGAAAGTGTTGAAGTTATAAAAGGCCCCGCATCACTATTATACGGTTCTGATGCTTTGGGAGGTGTTTTATATTTTAATCCAACAAAATTTGCCGAATTAAATACTTTTAACGTCAATTATAATCAAACTTATTTTTCAAATACCAAAGGAACCAATACTTCGTTCGGTGTTAAAAAATCATATAATTTATGGAAATTTTTGGTGAATGGTGCTCATAACCAGCATAGTGATTATAAAACCGTAAACCAAGGCAATGTTACAAACACGCGTTTTAATGAAACTACTTTCAATACAGCTATTGGTTTTAATAACAGTAAATTGTCAAGTACTTTACGCTTTAATTTTAATAATTCAATATTAGGAATTCCAGAAGAAATTGGTGCACAAAACAATCATAAAACTCCTTTATTTCCTTACCAAGATTTAAACACAAAAATGGTTAGTTTAAATTCAATTTTCTATTTACCTAACTCAAAAATAGCAACCACTTTTGGCTATACTTTAAATGAACGAAAAGAATTTGAAGAACATCATCATGACGAAGAGGAAGAACATTCAGAAAATGAGTTAATCTTACCTTCCTTATTTTTGAATTTAAATACTTTTAGTTACGATGCTAAATGGCATTTGCCTAAAATGGGTGAAATTGAAACCATATTAGGAGTGCAAGGCTTGTCACAAAACAATGAAAATTTTGGTGAGGAAATTTTGATTCCAGATGCAACCACTAACGATTTTGGATCATTTTTAACAGGTTTATATTCTTGGAAAGAGAATACTATTCAGGCAGGAATTAGATTTGACATTAGAAAATTAACTACTGAAGAACATTTGGTACAACACGAAGATGAAACACATATATTTGAAGCTCTGGACAAATCATTTGAAAATATTTCAGCTTCTTTAGGGTATAAAACTGTACTTTTTAATAAAATTACGAGTCGTTTTAATATGGCATCAGGTTTTAAAGCGCCAAATTTAGCTGAATTAACTTCTAATGGAATTCACCATGGATCCAATAGATTTGAAATTGGAAATAGTAATTTGAAAAATGAACAAAATTTACAAACAGATATTTCTTTTGAATACAATACAGAACATTTTGAAGTTTTTGTTAATGGATTTTATAATCATATAAACAATTACATTTTTATCTCACCAACAGGAGAATTAGAAGATGATAATTATATTTATAAATATACTCAAGAAAATGCAAAATTATATGGTGGGGAGTTTGGTTGGCATTTACATCCACATCCACTAGACTGGTTACATTTAAATAGTAGTTTTGAAATTGTTATTGGAAAACAAAATAATGGAAACTTTTTACCTTTAATTCCAGCAAACAAGCTTTCCAACACTTTAAAAATGGAATTTGAAAATAAAAAATGGCTACAAAATGGTTTTGGTTCAATAGCCTTGGAATCTATTTTCAAACAAAACAATATAAGTGAATTTGAAACCTCAACAAATGGGTATAATTTAGTAAATATAGGTGTTGGAGGTACTTTGAAAGTTTCAAATTTAAATATGGATTTGAACTTAAATATAAATAACCTATTTAATAAATCATACATTTCACATTTATCTAGATTAAAATCTGATGACATTCAGAATATTGGACGCAATTTAATTGTTAGTATAAAATTTGAAATTTAATTGTATATAGAAAAGCAGCTTCAATTTTATTTGAAGCTGCTTTAAAATGAAACTATTTTTCTTATTTACTCTATTGTAAATAAAATATCTCCTTTAACAACGGTGTCACCTGAATCGAATTTAATTCCTGAAATTACACCATCTTTATTGGCTTCAAAATTATTCATCATTTTCATTGCCTCTAAAACGACAACAATTTCACCAGCTTTTACTTCATCACCATTCTTTTTCTTAAACTCAACTATCATTCCTGGTATTGGTGCCGTACAAGCTCCTTCCTTAACAACTTCCTTAGATTCTTTAGCCTCTTTCTTTTTCCAAACTGATCTGGTAGTAGCTTTTGTATTTGGAATAGACACCGTAAATGATTCACCATCAACAAAAACTTCCATTTCTTGCATTTCAGCATTAGAATTAACTCCAGACTTTAATTCTCCAGCTAAAGCTTTTGCAATTAATTCTTGCTCTTTCTTTACATCTTCCAAGGTTTTAGCCTTCATATCGTCTGGCATCTCATCAATACCATATTTGATTTTTAAGAATTTTTTACCAGTTACAGGATAAAGTGCCAATAATACTTCATCATCAATATCTTTAGCTAGTCCTTTTGCAGACTTCTTAACAGCATCCATTTCTGGTTCTAAAACACTTCCTGGTCTCACTTCAATATGTTGTTCACCTCTTGGGTAATCTTTTAAAGCTTTCTTTCTAAGTTCTGGGTTAATAGGCAATGTAGTTTTACCATATAAACCAAAACATAAATCTTTTACTTCTTGAGTAATGCGTGAATATTCCCCTTCATAAGAATCGAATAACACATTATTAACAGTTTGAACACCAACTATTTGACTAGTTGGGGTTACCAATGGAATTTGACCTAAATCTTTTCTAACTTTTGGTAACATTCTAAATACATCATCTAATCTATCTAAAGAATCCATTGCTTTTAACTGATTCACTAGATTAGAAAGCATGCCACCAGGTGTTTGGTGTAAAATTACATCAGTATCAATAATAGAATATTTTGGACTGTTATCTAAATGCTTATATTTAGGAATTACAGCTTCCATTTGAGCACTAATAGCTGATAATTTTTTAATATCTAAACCAGTATCTCTATTTGTTCCTAATAATGAAATTACCAATGGCTCTATAGCTGCATGAGATGTTCTATATGCATAAGGAGACATACAAGTATCAACAATATCAACTCCAGCTTCAATAGCTTTAAAAATTGCTAAATCACCCATGCCTGAAGTAAAATGTGTATGCAAGTTCAATGGAATGTCAGTTATTTTTTTAAGCTCAACAATTAAGTTATAAATATCATATGGTGCAATTAAACCAGCCATATCTTTAATACAAATAGAATCAACTCCAAACTGTATTAATTCTTTCGCTTTATTTAGGTAGTAATCTATATTATAAATTTCTCCACCTAACCTTGGCTCAGTTAATGTATAACAAATTGTTCCTTGAAAATGTTTTTCGTTACGCTTTACAACTTTTGCAGCAGTTTCAAAATTTCTATAATCATTCAACGCATCAAAACATC
>Ga0102815_10000395_pt1 | contig 30406 bp, 25 predicted proteins | sample ColrivemetaGS759_FD_79113 | JGI IMG/M metagenome (GOLD analysis project Ga0102815, IMG submission 79113) | Estuarine microbial communities from the Columbia River estuary - Ebb tide ETM metaG S.759 | ecosystem: Environmental > Aquatic > Marine > Intertidal zone > Estuary | place: USA: Columbia... | reverse complement strand
GGCACCGAGGCTGTCCGGCTCACGGTGGACAGGAACGGCGCGGTGATCGAAGTCGAGCTGGGGCCCGGCAAGCCGGGCGAGAACATACCTCGGCAGATCGGCATCAACTGGGAGCCGACCAGCCGCTGAGACCCTGCCCCTTGCGGGGAGCGCCAGGCAAAGATCGTTCGGGCGGGGGGCCGCCAGTCACGGGGCGGGGCGAGCTGCGGTCGCTCTCGCTGCGCCGCAGTTGCGAGCCTCGTCATGTAGAGGTCCGCGGGCCCGGTGTTCGAGGGCGGACCGGTCATCGGCCTCTCCCGTCGGGCACCTCGAGAGAGAGGAGGCTTCCTCAGGCCAGCGGCTCACCTTGCTTGAGCTTCAGCCCGAGCAGGGCGACGATGCTCACCGCGGCTAGCCCGATGAGGTAGTAGGCGGGTGCCGCGAGGTCGCCGGTCCGGGCGATCAGCCAGGTGCTCATCAGGGGCGCCGTGCCGCCGACGATGCCGAGGGTCACGTTGTAGGCGATGCCGATCGCGCTGGACCGAATGCGAGTCGGGAACATCTCCGCCATGAGGGCGGGGATGGGACCCTGGTTCAGCGAGATCACCACCGCGAACGCTGCTTGCGCGCCCAGGGCGTAGGCGGCCACCCCGGTGTCGATGACGAGGAAGAGGGGATAGGCGAGCACGGCCATCGACGCCATGCCGATCAGCAGGACGCGCCTCCGGCCGATTCGGTCGGACAGGGAGCCGGCCACCGGGATCATGGCCAGGAGGGCCACCATCGCGATCGAGTTCACGGCGTAGGAGTGGGGGACCGGGGGGTCGAGGATGTCCGAGTAGTAGGTGGGCATCCAGACGAACAGGATGTAGAAGCCACCCGAGAACAGGAGGAGTAACGCGCACAGGTGCAGAATGGGCCCCTTCGCCTCTCTCAGGGCCATCGTCACCGGCGACGGTTCGTCCTGGGACTCCGAGCGGGCCTCGAAGACCTCGGACTCCGGCAGGCCCATCCGCAGCCAGAGCCCCGCTCCGGCGATCACGATCCCCAGGAGGAACGGGACGCGCCACCCCCAATCGGCCACGGCCTGTTCGCCCAGGGCGTCGCGGAGGGCAGTGACGAGCAGCGACCCCAGCAGGATCCCGCCGGTCGCGGTGAAGAGTGTCCAGCTCCCGTGGAGCCCGCGCTTCTTCGCCGGCGCCATCTCGACGAGATAGGAGATGGAGCCGATCAACTCACCGCCGATCGATACGCCCTGGATGAGCCTCAGCAGCACCAGCAGCAGGGCGGCCCAGCTGCCGATCTGCGCGTGGGTGGGCAGCAGCCCGACGAGGACGGTCGGGAGCGCCATCATCAGGATCGAGAGCTCGAGCGCGCGCTTGCGTCCCATGCGGTCACCGATGTGACCGAAGATCATTCCGCCCAGCGGCCGCATCAGGTAACCCGCCGCGAAGACGCCGTAGACCCGGATCAGGCCCGCGAGCGAGTCTTGCGCGGGGAAGAACTGACTCGCCATGACCGGCGCCAGGAAGCCGAAGACGGCGAAGTCGTACCACTCGAGGATGTTCCCGAAGGCGCCCGCGACGACGTGGTTCGTCTTGCTGTTTCTGCTCATCGGGGTCTCCTTCAACGGCCCTGTCGGGCGGGTTCGGTTCAACAGGGCACGCGGCAGGCGCCGCTCGGCGGAGTGCAGGAGACCAAAAGAGCACCCACGATGTACGAAGTCGCCGCCGAACGAGCCGGCAGAGTCCGGCCGGATGATTCCTCTTCGACCTCCCCCCCCGGAGAAATACTCCCATGGCGCAGCGCGGGTCCTTCGGCTGGCGCGGTGGGATCGAGCCTGCTTACCGAGCATGCTCGCGGGGCATGCTCGGCGAGCGATGGCCGCTTGGCCCGGGCCGCCCGCTCGCCGCGGCTACTGGACCTTCTTGTGGATCGCGACGGTGAACGTCGTCCCAGGCTCGCTCACCAGCTTCGTGGGGCGTGGTTCGCCGGGCGCCCCGAAGCTGATGGTCAGCCGGTCGCCGTCCACCCTGTAGATCCCCTTCAGCGTCCCACCCTCGAAGCGCCCGTTGGCGACGAGCTCGTCCATGCTCCGGGGAGCCGTCGTGGTGTCGACCGAGTAGTCCCCGCGGATCGTGAGGCCGCTCATTGGCTCGATGTTGTACGTGCTGGCGTCGATGTGACGTACCGCTCCCTCGAGGTGATCGAGGTCGATGTCCTCACCGCCTCGGTTGATCTGGAGGAGCAGCCAATCACCCACGATCGCGGGATCAGGAGCCTGGGCCCCGATGGGATCCTCGGCAACAGCCGGGCTGCTGCAGCTGGCCAGGGCGGCGGCGAGGGAGAGGCTGATGGCGGCGGCGCGGATGGGGAATCGCATCGAATTCAGGGGGGGCTGGGTCCTCACGGGGACCGGGTTCAAGGGAGTCGCGGGGTCGAGGTCTCGGCGGCCGCAGGCTATTCCTGGACGATAGCGGCCGGCGGCGAGGCGTGCGAGGCTTCGGCGAGGTGGCCGATTCGCGATCCGTCCCCCAGGCCGAGGGCTGGCGCGGGCGCTCGCGGGGGGCGGGAGCAGGCCGGTGCTGGGCGTCGAGTTCGTTCGAGTTGGGCGGGTCCCGGTCCTCGAACTCGTCACGGACTCAGCTGCGAGACGGAGCCCGGCGGAGGCGCCGTCCCCTGTTCCGGCGGGCCGCTGCTAATGGGTGAGCCAGCCGAATAGACCGCCGTGCTCGGCGGTCCGGTGGCAGCGGATGCAGCTCTCCATCGCCCCTGCTCCGGTGACGCGACCGGCGGGGTCCACGGTGCCGAAGGCCCAGCCGTCCATCGTGTCGGGGGTGCCCTCGGGCAGGCGGAGCATGACGAAGAGCCCCCGGGGCTCGCCGGTCCGGTAGGTGAGGCCGTCACGCTCGGCGAAGGGGATGTAGGCCTGGCTCGCGGCCAGCTCCCAGCCCGCGGTGGAGTGGGGGGAGGGCGGGTCTTCCCCCGCGTGGAGCTCGGGGGCGAACGCCTCCTTCACGAGCACGGTGAAGAGCGGGAGCTCGACCGCCTCCTCGGTGCCGAGCTTCATGTACGCCTCGCCCTGGTTGGAGCGGAGCGCGTAGATCTTCGAGCCGTGGCCGCCCTCGGCGTCGACGGTGGAGTGCAGCGCCCGCGCCGCTGGGGGCATCATGCAGCTGAAGGGCGACCAGTTGAGGTGTGGCCCGACCACCGGGAGCTCGGGTACGGCATCCGCGGCAGCGCGCACCATCGCCACGATGGCCCCCCTTGCGGGCACGGGCGCGACCTCGTCCGCGCTACATGCGCAGAGGAGGGCGAGCGCCGCGAGGCCGGGGAAGCGGTGGCGCGTGGAGCGCACGTTAGCCTCGCTCGAAGAACCAGACGGCGGGCGTCCGCTTCTTCGGCGGATCGAACTCGTCGATCTGCCCCTGGAGTTCATTGCGAGCCTTACGAGCGGCGTCCATGCGGTCCTTGAACTCCCCGTAGACGCGATCCCAGGCGGCCTCCTTTTCCTCGTCGGTCTTGGCCCTCTCCTCCTCAGAGTCGAGCTTCTCCCTGAAGGCCTCCGAGAGCTTATCCGAGGCGCTCGAGGCGGCCTCGTGAAGGGCGCGCAGCCGGGCGAGCTCCGTGGTCTGCTCTGCGTCGAGCGTGGGCGCCTCGGCGCGCCAGCGGGAGTAGCCCCCGACGATCAGGTCCAGGTCCCCGTCCTTGTCCCAGTCGGTGACCTCGGGATAGAGGCCCTCAACGGGCCCAACGGGCGAAGTCGGCAGCTCTTCGCCTCGGACCTGGAGGAGGGTGCGGGGCGCGGCAAAGCTCGGCGCGCCATCCTGCCCCTGGTTGATCAGCAGGTAGACACCGGCGATGCCGTTGGGACCACCGAACGTCCCGTAGACGAGGTCGAGGTCGCCGTCGGCGTCCCAGTCCACCAGCCGCGGTGCGGTCATCTTGGCCTTGTCCTCGAGCGGCACGCCGCCGGCCATGACGCGCACGTTCTTACCCGTGAAGCGGGGCTCCGAGGGGGACCCCTCGTTCATCTGGACAAAGAGGTGTCCCTTCTCGTAGCTCCCCTGGAGGAGGTCGAGGTCGCCGTCGCCGTCCCAGTCCATGGCGACGGCGGAGATGCCCCGGAGGTTGGCCGGCTTGCCATCGGGCATGGCGCGGCCGGTGGTCAGGTGCGCCTCCTCGTCGTAGTCCCAGTAGGAGGAGACGAGCAAGCGCTCACCCGCGCCGTCCACGAGCCTCACCGGCTCCGCGAAGCCCGCATCGCCGCCCCAGCTGACGTGGGGCGAGCCGTCGAAGGTGGCCGAGAGGTAGTCCAGGTGTCCGTCGGCGTTGAGGTCCACGAACTGTGAACCCATGCCGATGCATCACCAGTTGTTGAAGCTGAGCTGCTTTCCGTCGGTGCGCTCCATCGGCTTCTCGGGGCTCAGCCCGTCCGCCGTACGCCGCGACCAGGTCACGCGCCCCGAAAGGCCGCCAAGGACCAGGTCCTGCGTCCCGTCCCCGTCCACGTCGAAGGCGGCGGGCGAGGGGTACATCTTCCTGCGCCCCAGCTCCGCGTTGCCGGCCATGAGCTGGACGGGCGCCTTGAAGAGGATCAAATCGTCGCCGACGTCCCCGGAGGGCGCCAGGGCCGCGAGGGCCAGGAGGAGGTGGGTCATGTTGAAGTCGGTGGTGCCGCAGGACGAGAAGGCGGGTCGACGCCTTCTCCGTGGCTATCGACTCTCTTTGTGGATGTTGCCAACAAAGCAGGGGACTTGCTCGATCGGTGCTCCCGCGTGGACCTCCAGACCCCAAGGGCCCGGTCTTCGCCATCGGTTAGCCTTCTCTGACCATGGGGAACGGATCGGAAGACGGGAGGCGGAGAGCGAGTCCCGGCGGCGCGCTCATGGCGCCCGTGGACGTGGCGCCCCTGGTCTTCTTCCGGATCGCCTTCGGCGTGCTCCTCGCCTGGCACCTGCTGGACTACCTGCAGTACGGGTGGGCCCGACGGGTCTACGTGGACCCTGTCCTTCGAGTCCCGCACTCGGGGTTCGAGTGGCTCTCGCCGTGGCCGGGCGAAGGGATGCTCCTGCACTTCTCGGCGCTCCTCGCCGCGGCGGTCGCGTTCGCGGCAGGTCGCTGGACCCGGCTCGCCTCCTGGGCCCTCTTCCTGGGCCTGACGTACACGTTCCTCCTGGAGCGGACGCACTCGAACAACCACGACTACCTCATCGTCCTGCTCGCGTTCCTCGCCTGCTGGCTGCCCCTGGGCCGCGCCGGGTCCCGGGACGCGCGCGCCAACCCCTCACGAGCGGTCGACGAGGTGCCCGCCTGGACCCTCTGGCTCCTGCGGGGTCAGGTGGCGGTGCTCTATCTGTTCGGCGCGCTCTCCAAGTGGAACGCCGATTGGCTTCAGCTGGGCGAGCCTTTCGGGCCCCACGTGCTGGCGGTGGCGGAGGCCCAGGGGTGGCCCTTCGCCGACGTCCTCGCGGGCCGAGAGGCCTGGGTCGCCTTGTCGTGGGCGGGAATGCTCTTTGATCTCCTGGTGGTCCCTGGGCTGCTCTGGCGGCGCACGCGGGAGGCGGCGGTGGTGGCCTCCGTGCTCTTCCACGGCATCAACCAGGTGCTGTTCCCCATTGGCATCTTTCCGATACTGGCCCTCTCCCTCACCGCCCTCTTCGTCGACCCGGCTTGGTCGCGGCGGGTCCTGCGCCTCGGCGTGCCGCCCTCGCCCCCGCGGCGCTGGTCACCTTCCGCCAGCGCGCAGCGCCTCGTGCTCCCGGCCCTTGGCCTCTGGTTCGCGGCGCAGCTGATCGTGCCGCTGCGCCCCTGGGTCCTGTCCGGTCAGCCCGCCTGGACCGAGCGCGGAACGCTCTATTCGTGGCGGATGATGATCGCGAGCAAGGACTGCGAGGTCGACTTCGTCGTGACCGCCGGGGACCCGCCCCGGGAGGTGGCTACGGACTGGCGTGCGCTGCTCACCGACGACCAGCTCGACATCCTCGCCGGGAACCCCGAGCTCATCGCGTGGTTCGCACGGGAGCTGCGCGCCCGCGCCGAGGAGCAGGGGCACGGCGAAGTGGTCGTCCGGGCGAACGCGTATTGCGCCCTCAACGGTCGGGCCTTCCAGCCGCTCGTGGATCCCGCGGTGGATCTCAGCCGCGCCGAGGGGTGGGGCTGGATCACGCCCCTCGAGGGCGGCGACGCGCCTTGATCGCCACGTGAGCTCGTCGGGCGATTCGGCGAGGCGATTCGGGGCCGAGGTCCGGCGCTTCTCGCAGGGGTCGCGACCACCGCGATCAGCGCCCAGCGGTTAGCTTCAGCGGACCATGAGCGAACGCACCTACCTCATCACCGGCGCCCTCGGTTGCATCGGCGCCTGGGTCGTCGAGCGTCTCCTGGAGAAGGGCGATCGCCCGGTGGTCTTCGATCTGGGCACCGAGCCGCGACGGATCCGTGATCTCCTGGGCGCCACGGCGCTGGACCGGGTGTCCTTCGTCCAGGGGGACATCGCGGACCCCGCGGCCCTCGGCGCCTGCATGGACCAGCACGGGGTGGACCACATCGTCCACCTCGCCGGGCTCCAGGTGCCCTTCTGCCGCGCCGACCCCATGGCCGGCGCCAGGGTCAACGTGCTGGGCACCGTCAACGTCTTCGAGCAGGCGGCCAAGCGGGGCATCCAGCGGGTGGCCTACGCCTCGAGCGCGGCGGTCTACGAGCGCGCGGACGAGGAGCGCGCGGGCGGCGCCCCGTGCGAGAACGCGTCCCCGACCCCGAACACCCACTACGGCGTCTACAAGCTCGCCAACGAGGGCACGGCGCGGGTGTCGTTCCTGGAACACGGCACCTCGAGCGTCGGCCTGCGCCCCCTCACGGTCTACGGCGTCGGCCGGGACCAGGGCATGACCAGCGGCCCCACCAAGGCCATCAAGGCAGCCGTGGTGGGACGGCCATACACCGTGGGCTTCGGCGGCCGCACGGACTTCCTCTACGCCGGGGACTGCGCCGACGCGTTCATCGCCGCCGCGGACCGCGGCCCGGATGGGGCCCACGTGTTCAACCTCGCGGGCGAGTCCGTCGCTGTCACCGCGTTCGTGGACGAGCTCTGCGCGCTCGAGCCTGCTGCCCGCGATCTGGTACGCGTGGAGGGCGGAGAGCTCCCCGTCCCCGGCGCCATCGACGGCGCGCGAATCGGCGAGGTCCTCACCGGCCTCCCGAGCACATCTCTTCGCGACGGCATCGCCGAGACCCTCCGTCGCTTCCGCGAGCTCCATGCCGCGGGCACCCTCGACACCTCCGACCTCGACAGCTGAACCCCGCTGAAACCCATGGGCCCCAAGATCACCAAGGTGGAGACCGCGTTCCTGCGCGTCCCCCTCGAGCAGCGCCAGATCACCGACTCCCAGAGCAAGGTGGACGAGGTCGAGTTCCTCACGGTCCGTCTGCACACCGACGCGGGCGTGATCGGTGTGGGGACCAACTGGTCCTACACTCCGGGACTGCGCGCCGCGCAGGTCATGGTGGAGGAGAACTACGCGCCGGTGCTCATCGGCAAGGACATCACGCTCCGCAAGGCGCTGGTCCAGGAGATGTTCCTCACCAACCACTTCGTCGGCCGCGTGGGGGCGTCGCGCGTGGGCATCGCCGCCGTGGAGTTCGCCCTGTGGGACATCCAGTGCAAGCGGGCGGGGATGCCCCTTTGGCACTACCTCGGCGCTGCCCGGGACAAGGTCCTCGCCTACAGCACCGACGGCGGCTGGCTGACCTGGAGCCAGGAGGACCTGGTGCGCGACGCCACGGCGCTCATCGACAGGGGCTTCCACGCGGTCAAGATCAAGCTGGGCCGCGACGATCCCCGCGAGGACTACGACCGGATCGGCGCCGTGCGCGATGCGGTGGGCCCGAAGATTCGGATCATGACCGACGTCAACTGCGCCTGGACCCTGAACACCGCGCGCTTCTGGGGCGGCAAGCTCGCGGACTTCGACGTGTACTGGCTCGAGGAGCCCATGGTGCCCGAGAACGTCAAGGCCCACGCCGAGCTGCAGCAGGCCATCTCGATCCCTGTTGCCGTGGGGGAGACGATCTTCACCAAGTACGCCTTCCGCGACTACATCGAGGCTGGCGCCGTGGGGATCGTGCAGGCCGACGCGACCAAGCTCCTCGGCATCGACGAGTGGCTCGAGGTGGCGGCGCTCGCGGGCGCCCACGACCTGCCTATCGTCCCGCACACCAACGTGCAGCAGAAGCTCCACAGTCAGCTGGCGGCGGCGACGCCCCACTGTCCGATGCTCGAGAACTGCTACGAGTCCATCAAGGACATCTGGGTCGAGCCGATCGACGTGGTCGACGGCCACTACCAGCTGCCGACCGCGCCCGGGGTCGGGCTCGAGTTGACCGAGGAGACCCTGTCGCGCTGCACGGTGGCGACCACCAGCACGGTCTAGGTCTCCCGCGCGCGACGGCGGCAACCAAGGCAAGGAGCGCGGGCCGCGAAGAATCGCGGCCCGCGCTCCTTGCGCTGGTGGCTCTGTTGACTCGAGGTGACCGATCAGTGCTGGTGGCCGCCGGCGCCGTGCACGTGGCCGTGCTGCTGCTCTTCCTCGGTGGCCTCGCGGATGTCCACGACCTCGATGGAGAAGCTGAGCGTCTGCCCGGCGAGGGGGTGGTTGAAGTCCACGGTGACCTCATCGCCCTCGACGGCGGTGATGGTCCCCATGAGCGGGTTGCCGTCGGGGTCGGTGGCCTGGAACTGGATACCGGCCTGGAGGGTCGCATCATCGGGGAAGCGGTCCCGGGGCACCTTCTGGATGGCCTCATCGATGCGGGGGCCGTAGCCCTCCTCGGGGGCGACGCTGACCTCGAAGGAATCGCCGGCGGTCTTGCCGCCCATGGCGGACTCGAGGCCCGGGACGATGTTGTTCGCGCCGTGCAGGTACGCGAGTGGGTCCTGGCCTTCAGAGGAGTCGATGACCTGCCCGTCGGAGAGGGTCAGCTTGTAGTGCATCGTGACGACGGCGCCGTCCGCGATCGTGTTGTTGTCGCTCATATGGGGCACCCTAGCGGGCTTTGGGGGGGCGCTGGGAAGGAACTCGGGATCATGCTCCGGGCGGGTTTGGATCGGGCGGCTATGCTGGTCCGCCTCAAAACCGGAGCCAGCCTCCGGACGACGCCCCCAGCCCGCTCTTGAATCTTGAAGATCGTCTCCTTCCTCCGCGATGACGCCCTGTGCACCGGGGCGCTCCTGCCCGGTGACCTCGTCCTGGACTTCACCCACCCCGCGGCGGGCCTCCCCCACGCGGATGGCCCCCTTGAGTGGTGCGATCTGGATGGCGCGCCGCATCAGGCCGCGCGCCGCTTGGTGGACGCCGTGGAGGCTCGCACGGCGGAGCTCGCCGCCTCGGAGGCGATTCTCCCGCTAAGCAGCGTCACCCTCGACGCGCCTGTCCCGCGCCCGGGCAAGGTCATCTGCATCGGCCTGAACTACCGGGACCACGCCGAGGAGAGCGGCATGGACATCCCTGAGCTCCCGCTCGTGTTCAGCAAGTTCTCCAGCTGCGTCGTCGGCCCCGAGGCCAAGGTCGTCCTCCCGCCGGGCGCCAAGGAGGTCGACTACGAGGCCGAGTTCGGCGTGGTCATCGGCCGCACCGCGAGCCGCGTCAAGGCCGAGGACGCCATGGACCACGTGCTCGGCTACTGCAACGTCAACGACGTCAGCGCCCGCGACTTCCAGTTCGCCGACGGTCAGTGGCAGCGCGGCAAGTCCTGCGAGACCTTCTGCCCCGCCGGGCCCTTCCTGGCGACCGCCGACGAGATCGCCGATCCCCACGCGCTCCGGATTCAGTTCCGGATGAACGGTGAGACCCTGCAGGACTCGAGCACCAACCAGCTCATCTTCGGCATCCCCGAGCTGATCGCGCACCTGTCGGGCTTCATCACCTTGGAGCCTGGCGACCTGATCTCCACCGGGACGCCGCCGGGCGTGGGCTTCGCCCGCAAGCCGCCCATCTACATCCAGCCCGGCGACGTGATGGAGGTCGAGGTCGAGGGCCTCGGCGTGCTCCGGAACCCCGCCGTCGGCGCGGAGGGATGAGCAGCGCGCGCCTCGCGACCGCCCGATTGGGGCGCACCGACGTCGAGGTGACCACTCTCGGCCTCGGGACCGCGCCCCTGGGCGGGCTCTTCGAGGCCGTCCGCGACGAGGACGCCGCGGCGGTGCTCGACGCGGCCTGGGAGGGGGGCGTCCGCTTCTTCGACACGGCGCCCTGGTACGGGTTCGGGCGCGCCGAGACCCGCGTCGGCCCTGCGCTGCAGGGTCGCGCTGGTTGCAGCCTCTCCACCAAGGTGGGTCGCCTCCTGGAGCCGAGCGACCATCCGCCGGGGCCCGAGAACGGGTGGCCCGACCCCCTGCCCTTCGCCCCGGTGCACGACTACGGCCGGGAGGGCGTGCTGCGGAGCTTCGAGGAGAGCCTTGAGCGCATGGGCCTCGAGCGAGTGGACACGCTCTTCCTGCACGACATCGGCCGCATGACCCACGGCGGGGAGCATGACCAGCACTTCGCCGACGCCATGGGGGGCGGGCTCGTCGCCCTCCAGGAGCTGAAGGCCGCCGGCCGAATCGGCGCCATCGGCATCGGGGTCAACGAGACCGAGGTCCTGCTGGCGGCCATGGACCACGCCGACTGGGACGTGTTCCTGCTGGCGGGCCGCTACACGCTGCTGGAGCAGGGCGCCCTCGACCAGCTCTTGCCACGCTGCGAGCGCGCGGGCACCAGCGTCGTCGTCGGCGGCGCCTTCAACTCGGGGCTCCTCGCCGGCGGCCGCACCTGGAACTACGCCCAGGCGCCCACCGAGCTCATCGAGCGGCGCGACCGGCTCGCGCGGGTGGTCCGGGAGTTCGACGTGGCCCTGGAGGCCGCGGCGCTCCAGTTCCCCCTGGCGCACCCCGCCGTGGCGTCGGTGCTGGTGGGTTGCCGGACTCCCGAGGAGGTGCGCGCCAACCTCGTTCACTTCGCCGCGCCCGTCCCCGCCGAGCTCTGGCCGCGCCTCGTGGCGGACGGTCTACTCGACGAGCGCGCCCTGGCCTGATCGCCGCTCCCAGGGGCGCGGCAGGTCAGAGGCGGATGCGGTCGCCGTCGTCGAGGACCGAGGAGCCTGCGGCCCGGACCGCGGCGGCGGCGTCGCTCGTTGGGTCGGTCGCGGGGTTCGAATGGTTGAGATGGGTGAAGACCACCTTCGCGCGCTCGGCCTCGGGGAGCGGCGCGATCCGCGCCAGGGTCTCGACGATGAAGGGGTGGGGCACCTGGGACATGTCGCGGCCGGGGAGCTCGGCGGGCCCGTAGAAGGTGCCGTCCACCAGCGCCACGTCCACGCCGGCGATCACGTCCTCCAGGCGCCGGTCCCACCGCTCCCACTTGTCGATGTCCGGCAGGTAGAGCACGGAGCGCTCGGGCCCGCGGATGAGGAAGGCGACGGTGTCGGTGAACTCGTCGCGGTGGGGGACCTGGATGGCGGTCACGGAGAGGTCCTCCGCGAGCTCGAGGGTCTGTCCGGGCTGCAGAACCTCGGGGCGGGCGTAGCCGCCGTCGAAGAGCAGGCTCCAGGGGCCGTTGGAGCCGAGGAAGCTCGCCATGCGCTCGGTGCCGATGAGCGGGACGGGGGCCGAGCCGTAGGCCTCGCGGCCGAGCTGCAGCAGCCCGACCACGTGGCCGAGGTGGGCATGGGTAATGAAGATGCCGTCGAAGAGCGCGGGGCGTCCGGGCGCATCCTCGGCCGGCCCGCCGAGGCCGCGGGCGCGCTCCACCTGCCGCGCGATGTCCGGGGTCGCGTCGAACAGCCAGCGGCGTCCGTCCCTGGGATCAACCAGCAGGAGGCTCGTCACGAGTCGCGCGCGGGAGGGGTCCTCGCGGGCCGCGGTGCAGCACTCGCGGGCGCACCCGATCTGCGGGAGGCCGCCGTCCTGGGCGGTCCCGAGCGCGACGACGTACGGGCGGCTCGGATCATGGAGCCCGGGGCCCAGGTCATCGAGGTTGCCGTGGGCCGCGCAGCCGAAGAGGCCGCCACAGGCGAGCCCAGCGCCGAGGATCAGGGTGCGGGTCGCCGCCACGAGGAGGAGCTGTCGCAGGATGGTGATCACCCCCGAAGTATCGCACAGGCCGGGCGAACCGTCGTGCCCCGCATGTTCTCATCGTCCCCATGGAAGGTGGCACGGAGGCGCGACTGGAGGAGGTGCTGCGGCTGGGCACGGAGGCCTGGCATGACTTCTGCGCCCAGCGGGCCGGCGAGTTCCACCGGGTGATCCCGGCGGATCAGCGGCTGGCCATCGACATGCTCAAGGACCAGCGCAATCGGGCGAACACCTTCCTGGAGCTGGGGTCCGCCACGGGCGTGATCACCGTGCTCGCCGACATCATCGGCTTCGAGGCGGTGGGGATCGAGATCGAGCCGGCGCTCATCACGACCGCCGAGGACCTCGCCGAGGAGGTGGGCTCGGGCGCGCGTTTCGTGGAAGGCAGCTTCGTCCCGCCGGACTATCGCGACGAGGTGGGGCTCCTCGAGAGCGACTACATGACGCCCACCGAGGGCGCCGACGCCTACGGCGAGCTCGGCATGGACATCGCGGACTTTGACCTCGTGTACGCCTACCCGTGGCCTGGCGAGGAGGACTGGCTCATCGAGATGGTCCGCCGCTTCGGCGGGCCGCGCACGTCCCTGATGATCTACACCGTCCGCGACGGGTACGAGCTGCTCTGAGCTCCGACCGGCTCTGAGCTCCGACCTGCTCTGAGCTCCGACCTTCTTGGCCTCTCATCTCCTGCGCCTCGCCCTGCTGGCGGGCGTCCTCGACCCGGCTTGGGGAGGGGGGATGGAGGCGGCACCCGGACTCGAACCGGGGAATAATGGATTTGCAATCCATCGCCTTACCACTTGGCTATGCCGCCTCTGCGCTCAGTATCGCCAGGACAAGTCCCGCGACTGAAGTCGCCGGGGAATCATAGGGGCCCCCCGGCGCCCGTCAACCCGAGCGGGCGCCCCAGTTGGCGACACGCATTATGGAGGCCTGGACACCCGGCGAGCCGAGAAGCGCTGGGCGCGGCGCAGAGGACCCGGCGCCCCTGCTAGGATTCAGCGCGGAGGGGATGTGGCGGAATTGGTAGACGCATCGGACTTAAAATCCGAAGGCCTTGGCCGTCCGGGTTCGATTCCCGGCATCCCTACCAGCCTCGGCTGGTGGACAGGGCGGGTCGGAGGGGCCGCCACTTGCCTCGCCCTGGGGCCTCTCTTGGGCACCGGTGGCTGCGTGAGTCCAGGAGCCGGCGGCGGGGAGCCTCCCGCATCCAGCTCGGGAGCGGACTCCACGGCTGAGCTGCTGGAGGTCGACGAGGCGGAGCTGCGGGACCGAATCCGTGGGGCGTGGCTGGGACAGATGATCGGCGTCACCTGGGGCTTCCCCACGGAGTTCTACGCCCGCTACATCTGGGAGCTCTTCCCCGACCTTCACCAGCGCGACGGTGAGCCGGCGAATCTCTACGCGGCCTTCGAGGGCCAGCCGATCCCCCTCGACCTCCTGCCCGCCTGGACCCCGGATCTCATCAACGGCGCCTACACCCAGGACGACCTCTACGTGGAGGTCCCCTTCATGGAGGCCCTCGCGGGGCACGGGGTGAACGCGGGCTGGGGTCCCCTGGGCGAGGCCTTCGCGGCCTCGGAGTTCCCCCTCTACCACGCCAACCTCGCGGCGCGGGACAACCTACGGCGCGGGCTCACCCCTCCGGCCTCTGGCCACTGGTCCAACACGGGGGAGAGCGACGACATCGACTGGCAGATCGAGTCGGACTTCGTGGGCTTGATGGCCCCCGCTCAACCGGCCGCGGCGGTGGACCTCGCCTTCCGGATGGGCCACGTCATGAACCACGGCGACGGCGTCTACGGCGGGGTCTTCGTGGCGACCATGCTGTCCACGGCGTTCACCGCGGGGTCCGTGCTTGAGATCGCGGAGGCCGGCCGCGACGTGCTCCCGCCGGGGAGCGGCTACCGCCAGGTGGTCGACGACGTGTTCGACATGTGGGAGGGCGGCGAGCCCTTCGACGTGAACCTCGATGCTCTCTATAAGCGCTACGGCGCCCTGGACCGGTGCGCCGAGTGGGCCGGCGCCGCGGACCCCCTGAACATCGACGCCCGCCTCAACGGCGCCTTCATCCTCCTGGGGCTCCTCTACGGAGAGGGGGACCTAGCCCGCTCCATGCGCCTCGCCATGGCGGCGGGCCAGGACAGCGACTGCAACCCCTCCAACGTCGGCAGCATCCTCGGGGCGTTCATGGGCGCGGAGGCGCTGGCCCAGGACGATGACCGCTGGCTCTCGGCCCTGGACGAGTCACGCACCTTCGAGACCACCCCCTATCGATTGGATGAGCTCGTGGAGCTGAACCTCGAGCTCGCCCGCGGGGTCGTGGAGCTGCGCGGCGGGGAGGCGCCGCATGGCGGGCGGTGGAGCATTCCTGTGGGCGACGCGCTCCCTTCGCTGCTCCTCGAGCAGTGGCCCCTCACGCCCAACGCAGCGCCGACTCTCCAGGTGACGGTGGAGCGCGTCGGCGGCCGAGCGGTCCGCGTCTCCGCCCGCGCCGAGGACTCGGACGGCCGGCTGAGCTACCAGTGGTGCTTCGGCGACCTCGCCTTCGCCCGCGGCCCGGATCACGTGCATCGCTACCGCGCGCCGGGTACCTACGAGCTCATCGCCCTCGCCTCCGACCGCACCGGCAACACGACCATCGTCGCGACCTCGATCCAGGTCCCCTGACTCGACCGAGGTGCCGGCGCCACCGGCGCAGGACGGTCAAGCGAGCACGTCGTGGATGACGCGGCCGTGTACGTCGGTGAGGCGGTAGTCGCGGCCCTGGAAGCGGAAGGTGAGCTTCTCGTGGTCGAGGCCGAGCTGGTGGAGGATCGTGGCGTGGAGGTCGTGGACGTCCATGGCGCCTTGTACGGGGGCGAAGCCGATCTCGTCGGTCTCGCCGTAGGAGTGGCCAGGCTTGATGCCGCCGCCCGCCATGAAGAGGGTGAAGGCGCTCACGTGGTGGTCGCGGCCCACGAAGTCGCGCACCTCGCCCAGCGGCGTGCGCCCGAACTCGCCGCCCCAGACGACCAGCGTGTCCTCGAGCAGGCCGCGGCGCTCGAGGTCGAGGATGAGCCCGGCGGTGGCGCGGTCCACCTCCTTGCAGCGCTGCTCCAGGGGCTTGCCGAGGTGGTTCCCGGGGTCCCCGTGGTGGTCCCAGTCGGTGTGGTAGAGCTGGACGAAGCGCGAGCCGCGCTCCACCAGGCGTCGGGCGAGCAGGCAGTTGCGGGCGAAGGAGGGGCGGCCGTCGCCGAGGCCGTACAGGTCGCGGGTCTCCTGGGTCTCGCCGGAGAGGTCGATCAGGTCCGGCGTGCTGGTCTGCATCTTGTGCGCCAGCTCGTAGGTCTTCACCCGATCCCGGAAGGCCGGGTCGCCGGTGCGGTCCGCGGCGATGCGGTCCAGGTCGCCCACCGCGTCGAAGAAGTCCGACTGCTCGTCGGCGCCCACCCCCTCGGGGCTCGCCAGGTCGAGCACGGGGTCGCCCTGGGCGCGGAAGGGGGTGCCCGCCACGTTGGTGGGCAGGAAGGCGTTGCCCCACAGGGGCGCGCCGCCCCGCGGGCCGCGGCCGCCGGAGCGCAGCACCACAAAGCCGGGCAGGTCCTCGGCCTCGGAGCCGAGGCCATAGAGGCTCCAGGCCCCCATGCTCGGCCGGCCGAACTGGCCGGAGCCGGTGTTCATGAACAGCTTGGCGGGGCCGTGGTTGATCTCCTTGGCCTGCATGCCGCGCAGGAAGCAGAGCTTGTCCACGATGCCGGCGATGTTGGGCAGCAGCTCGCTCACCGGGGCGCCGCATTCGCCGTGGCGGGTGAAGGTACGCTTGGTGCCCAGGAGCTTGGCACGCTCGCCGTCGATGAAGGCGAAGCGCTTGCCGGCGGAGAGGCTCGGGGGGAGCGGCTGGCCGTCGAGGCGCTGGAGGGTCTCCTTGGGCTCGAACAGCTCGAGCTGGCTCGGGGCGCCGGCCATGAAGAGCCAGATCACCCGCTTGGCCTTCGCGACCGGGAGCTGCGCGTGCCGCACGTCGGCCAGGCCGTCGCGGGCGAGCAGGTCGCCCAGGGCCAGGGCGCCGATGCCGCTGGCGCCGGCGCGCAGGATGGAGCGGCGCGAGAGGTGGTGGAGGGGGTGGGTCATGGCCGGTGGGTAAACTCCCCCAGGTTGAAGAGCACGCGGGCGAGGGCGAACCAGGCGGCGTCCTCGCCGCGGGCCTCACGGACGGACTGGACGTGGCTGGCGAGGCGCTCACGTTCTGCGTCCGCGGGCAGCCGCCCGAGGGCCAGCTGGAAGGCGGCGTCGATGCGCGCGTCGTCCGAGGCGGCCTCGAGGGCGGCGACCCGCGTCCCGAAGGCGGCGGCGAGCTCCACCACCAGCGGGTCGTTGGCGAGAGCCAGGGCCTGTAGCGGGGAGCGCGAGGGCACCCGGCGGGTGCAGGTCACGTTCGCCGCGGGCGTGTCGAAGGTGGTGTAGAAGGGGAACGCCGCGGAGCGCCAGATGCGCGTGTAGAGCGAGCGGCGGTGTCGCGCCGACCCCTCGCTGGGCTTCCAGTTCTTGCGGTTCTGCGTGAAGGCGTAGACCCCCTCGGGCTGGGGGGGCTGGACCGGCGGGCCGCCGACCTTGGGATCGAGCACGCCGGCGACGGAGAGCATGGAGTCGCGCAGTTGCTCGCCTGAGAGGCGGCGGCGGACCTGGCGCGCGAGGAGCACGTTGTTGGGGTCACGCTCAAGGAGCGTGGGGTCGGTGACGGCCGCCTGGCGATAGGCGTGGGAGAGCAAGATCTGGCGCAGCACGTGGTGCCGCGAGTAGCCGCTGTCCCGCAGCTGGGCCGCGAGCCAGTCGAGGAGCCCGGGGTGGCTCGGCCGCGCGCCGCGCAGACCGAAGTCGTTCTCGGTCACCACCAGCCCGGCGCCCATGAGCTGCTGCCACCAGCGGTTCACGGTGACGCGCTGGACCAGAGCGTTGCCCGGATCCATGAGCCAGCGGGCGAGGTCAAGCCGGTCTTCAATGGGGCCCGGCTCCGCGCGGAAGCGGTCGAGGGCGGCCGGGACGCCGGGGGCGACTTTCTCCCGCGGATCGAGGAACGAGCCCCGGTGAAACCGCTGTGTGTCCCTGGGGACCTCGCGTTCCTCCATGACCATGGTCATGGGGAGCCTGGGGCGCCCTCCGCGGTGGGCCCGCTTGGCCGCCCAGGCGTCGGTCCACTCGGCCGGCACGAGGTCACGAACCGCTCCGGGGTCTTCTCCCGAGAGCAGCACGCGGAACCGGCCGAGCGTGTGCCGGGCGCCGTGCTCCTGCTGCAGCTCGACGCGGAGCCGGTCCCCGGCGCCGAGTTGAATCGGGACCCTGAGGATGAACTCGGCGGCGTGGGGGGCGTCGAAGGCTGGCTTGATGGCCCAGCCGGGCAGGCCGCTCCCGGGCAAGGCGCCGGCCACGGCGTAATGATGGCCGCCCTCACCGGCGGTGTTCTGCTCGAAGTCGGCGCGGGCGGCGGCAAGCTCGAGGGGCTCCCAGTCCGCCGAGCCCGCGGGCAGGCGCTCCACGCGCAGCTCCTGCAGGACGAAGTTGCGGTTCCCCGAGCGGCCCGGCCCGCCGTCAGGCAGGACCTCGAGGCGCAGGCCGGCCAGGCCCTGGAGGCCGGGTTCCCCTTCGAGCACGTAGGTGCTGTAGATCGGACTCTGGCCGACGACCCGGAAGGACCCGTCGGTCTCCGGGCGCAGCTCGGGCCCGTTCGAGCCGGTGGCGCGGGTCGGCTGCCAGACCGTCCAGCCGCGGCCCGAGCGGTCCCAGGCGGCCTGGTAGGCGCGGTCGAGGTGGGCTCGCTCGAGCTCCCACTCGGCAGCGGCGACCTCCTCTTGCTCGCTGCGCGGCACGAGCATGGTCGGGCCGGAGGAGACGCCGCTGTCGGCGGTGTTGTTGAAGAGCGCGTAGAGCCCGAAGAACTCGGTCTGAGTGATCGGGTCGAACTTGTGGGTGTGGCACTGGGCGCAGCCCACGGTGGCGCCGAGCCACGCTGCGCCTGTGGTGGCCACCCGGTCGATCACCGCGTGCACGCGGTTCTCCTCGTCCTTGGCGCCGCCCTCCTGGTTCACCTGGGTGTTGCGGTGGAAGCCGGTGGCGATCCGCTGGGCCCGGGTGGCGCTCGGTACGAGGTCGCCCGCCAGCTGGTCCACCGTGAACTGGTTGAAGGGGAGGTCGGTGGCGATGGCGTGTACGACCCAGTCTCGCCAGGGCCAAACGGTGCGGCCGCCGTCGATGGTGAAGCCGTGGCTGTCGGCGTAGCGCGCCACGTCGAGCCAGTGCCGGGCCCAGTGCTCGCCGAAGGCCGTCGAGCCGAGGAGCTCGTCGACCCTGGTGGCGTAGGCCGCATCGCTTGGATCGGCGAGGAACGCTGCCCGGGCATCGGGTGTGGGGGGCAGGCCGGTCAGGTCCAGGTGTAGCCGCCGGATGAGGTCCCCTGGCGCCGCCGCCGGGGCGGGCTCGAGCCCCTCTGCGGCGAGCCGGGCTTCGATGAAGCCGTCGATCGTCCCGTCGCTCTTCGTCCCGTCGCCCTTGGGCCCGGCTGCCGAGAGGGGCGCGTAGGCCCAGTGGGGCTCCCATGGCGCGCCCGCTTCGATCCAGCGCGTGAGCACGTCCACCTCGGCGGCGCTCAGCCCCTCCGAGTGTTCAGGGGGGGGCATCCGCTCGAAGTCCTCGTCGGAGGTCACCCGATAGAGCAGCTCATGATCGGGGCCCCCGCGGGCGGTCTGGATCAGGCCGTCCTCGGTGTCCAGGCGGAGGCGCGCGGCGCGGGTCTCGGGGTCCGGTCCGTGGCACTCGAAGCAGTGCTCGGCCAGGATCGGTCGGACCTCCTCGCTCCATCCGGGGGCGTCCGCGCCCGACGCCTGGGGAGCGGGCAGCGGGGGGAGGCCGATTCCGAGGAGGAGAAGTTTAGAGAGCACGAAATGACGATAGCAGAGCGCTCAGGAGCCTGTGGGGCCCACTCCCGAGCGATCTTGGAGGTCGGATGAAAGTCGCCGGGCCTGTTTCCTAAAGACTGGTGGACCCCCTCCCCTCAACGACAGCACCGTTCCCCATGCGATTTATTCTTCTGCTCGCCGCCCTGCTCGCCGGCATCTTTGCCTTCAAGAACTCAAGCTCATTTGTCTCGGTCCAAGTCAGGGGCCCCTCGATCGAGGGCGACCACCACGGCGCGAGCTTCAAGCTGACTGGCCACTCGGAGAAGTCCATTGAGGACGGATCCTCGGTGTTGATATGGACGACCGCCACGTTCCCTGGCGGGCCTCAGGGGCTCGCCTACGCCGTCATCGTCCGGGGCCTTGACCGGGAGGACGGAGCCGGGTGGAGCGCGAGTCGAAACGGTCGGACCTACTCGGATCAACAGGGCATCAAGGCCGAGTTCAATGCGACCGGTGGCGGCGCCGAAATGTCCCTCTCCTACGCTGTCGACATGGTCCCTCCCGGGCCTGACGGTCCGCGGGGGGCAGTGGAGAGCACGGAGCGGCTCCTCGGGTCCTTTTCTCCCGGTTCGAGCCTGGCTCCTCTGGACCTCGAGAGCGGACGACTGTTCGTGGTGGAGATCGCCGAGGACGGAGCCAGCATGGAACAGTTCAAGGTGGGCCTCCCGGCCATCGAGGGCGACGACATCGATGAGAACCAGCTGTTGAGCATGATCTCGGGCGAGTGAGCGGACAGGACGAACAGAGCGCGCCCGCCCCGGTCAGACCGGGGCGGGCGCGCTGTCATTGCGGGTTCAGATCAGCGGAAGAGCATCGTCACCCCGTTGGTGAAGTTCGACGTTGGGACGCCGCCGCTGCTGTCCCGGTGCCAGGCCTGGAACTGCCAGACCTCCCCGGCTGTCACCGCGATGGAGCCGGTCGGCTGGGGCAGGTCCGTCGGGTCGACCTCGAGGCTGAAGGTGCCGGTGGCCCCTGAGCTCTTGATCTGGCCCGCCGCCACGTAGCGCCCGATGGAGCCGCCGACCAGGAGGACCCCCTCGCTGCCGCCGGGGTTCGGGACGTTGTTGAAGTTCGGGCCGCAGATGAAGAAGCCGAAGGAGGCGGCCGGGAGGGCCGAGGCGCGCAGGGTCTTCAGGGCAGTGGTCGAACGGTCGCCGTACATCGTCAGGAAGCTGCGGTCGCCGGTGCTGTTGGGGTTGCCGTAGCCATACTGGAAGGCCTGGGCCAGGGGCGCGTCAGCGATGAACCGGGCGCCGTGGGCGTTGTGGTCCGTACCGTCGAACTCGGACCATCCGAGGCTGGCGATGCGGCTGGCCCCGTAGCCGCCTGAGAAGCGGGAGGCGATCGGCGCGTCGCTGAAGAGCGAGGGGAGCTCTGTCACCAGGGTCCGGCGCTCCGAGATGGCGATGAAGCGTCCCTCGGTCAGGTCGAAGGTCGTGATGAAGGTCGTCGGGTCAAGAGCGTCGGACTCCTGGTAGGTCACGATGAAGTCCGCGGCCGTGGTCCCGATGCGGGCGGCACCCTGGGGCAGGTCCATGTCCGCGTTCTCGCTGAGCTGGAGCTCGCGGGGCGTCCCGACCCGGTTGCCGTTCCGGCAGAACATCACGAGGGTGTCCTCCACTAGCGACGGGGTGCGCTCGAAGACGACGGCGTAGGTGGGGTCCAGAGCGTCCAGGTCGAGGGCGTCAGAGACGTCGATCTCGCCGACCTGGTCGCCGGCGGGCGCCGTCCAGAGGTCCTCGGGCGAGCCGATGATGCCGCCGGTGGCGTCCAGCTGGACACCGCGCACGGACTCGATGCCCGTGGCGTTCTCCATGGACCGGTAAGCCACGTTCCAGACGTTGACCGTGCTGGGGTTACCCGTGGACGGAGAGATGACCACGTTGGTGCGCTCGTACGCGCCGTTGTCGAAGAAGCTCACCGGGCCGAGCGTGCCGTCGGCGGCGACGGTGCGCAGCCGCGGCAGGGTCGAGGTGGAGAACTGGCGCTCCCAGACCACGGCGAACACCGAGCCCGCAGCCGTCGTGCTGTTGCCGCCGACGTCGGGCCGGAAGTTGTCCCAGGACGCGGTGGCCTCTCCGATCACGATCGACGGACCGAGCACGTTGGTGGGGACGTCGAGGATGCGCCCCATGATCTCCGAGTAGCCGGTGATCAGGTGCTCGCGCTCGGCGACCACGAGGAACTTGTCGGAGCTGTTGAGGTTGGCGATCTCCGGGTTGGTCCAGTCCTCGTCGCTGTTGTCGATGTAGCGGCTGCTCACGTTCAGCCCGGCCGAGTCGATGGTCGTGCTGTAGATGTCCATGTCGGTCCCCGAGAAGGTGTCCTCGTAGACGTAGGTGAAGCTGTCCGTGGATCGGTCGTAGGCGAGCGCGATGTTTGCCTGGTCTCCCGAGACGTCGTCGACCACGAAGGTGGAGATGATCGGGTCCACGACGATGGGGCCCTGCGCGGTGCGGAGGAAGTCCCCGGAGACCGTCAGCGAGAGCTTGTCGCCGTCAAGAGAGGCGGGAACCGAGGCCGTCCGGCCCGTGCCGTCGAGCACGATGGCGGCACTGTAGGTCATGCCGCCGCGGGCACCGGAGAAGTGGAAGCCGCCGCCGTCGGCGGCCTTCTGGAGGTCACTCTTGACGTTCAGCTCGAGGACGAGGTCGCCCTGTGCGCCGGCGGCGTCGAGGACGAAGGACTGCTCGACCGACTGGTTGTCGATGTCATAGACGACGTCGACCGGGCCGCGATCCAGCACGATGCGGTCGCCGTCTCGTGAGACGGCGGCGTCCGCGTCGAGGTCGAGCCTGCGGCCGTCGAGGACCGCCGACTCGAGGCGGAACTCCACCGGCCAGTTCCGGGCGGCGTCGGCGCCGAGGAATGGGATGAAGGTGAAGCCGTCACGGGAGGCGCGGGCCTTGTAGTCGCGGCCGCGGATCCAGGTGCCGTCGGCGTGCTGGGTGTAGTGGACACGGGAGCGGTCCGGGGCGAGGCTCGGGGCCGCGGCTTCGGCCGCGGCGAGCTCCTCGTCCGAGAGCCCGGTGAAGACCTCGGGGGCCGCTGCGTCGAGGAAGCGCTGTCCCTCCCTGGCGGGGCTCGCGAAGTCGAGCCCGTGGCTGAGGTCTGCGCGGCGGGCCTCGGTCTTGGGCCCGGCCTCCGTCATGTCGGCGGACGGGGACAGTGCCTGTCGCGGAGACGTGGGGAGCTGCTCTGCGGTCCGCTGAGCGAGGGAGGGCGTCACCATGCAGGCGGCGGCGAAGGTGAAGAGGGCGGTGGTGTGGAGGGTGGTGTTCATCGGACTGGTGGGTGCTTGTGCCTTGGTGTTTGGGGTGGGGGGCTCGGTGGCCCGGCCACTCCCAAGTGCGCCCTGATCCAGATGCCGGACATTGTCTCGTCGAAGGGGGGGGCGGTGGAGCCCTAAGGCCTTTCTATGGTGTGGCTTAGGCGCTCCGTGTCTGGCCCCGCGCCGCGGGGTGGCCGCGGTTCGGTGGGGGGGCGATGGGCACCGATCGAGCTGCCCCGCCCGCCTGCGCCGCGGGGCGGCCGACGGGGCGCGCACCGGGCGCGGGGCGTGGACCTGCTGCCACGCCCGCCGCTGCGGTCGGGCGACGCTGGAGCCAGGGCCCCGGTCACCCCGGCGAGTGTCCGCGCGGTCGGGCTCGCCCCACCTGGCAGAGGAGCCGGGGATACGGCGCAGGAGTGGGACTCGGGAGAGCAGCGGCGGCGGGGGCTGGCCGGAGTGGCTAGCGGGCCGCCTCGGCTAGCAGGCCCCGCAGGAGCCGCCGCCGCAGCCCTGGGCCAGCTTCTCTTCGATGACGCGGGAGGTCGGGGTGACCGAGAGACCGCCGAGGGCGGTGCAGCGGAGCTCGCGGGCCATGCGCCCGGACACCTCGCGGTGGGCGTCGAGGACCTCGTCCAGGGGGATGAGGTGGAGGAAGCCGGAGAGGGCGATGTTCGCGCTGGCGATGGCGTTGGCGGCGCCCGTGATGTTGCGGCCCAGGCAGGGGGCCTCGACCCGGTTGGCCACCGGGTCACAGATGAGTCCGAGCACGTTCTGGAGGGCGTGGCTGGCGGCGCCCAGGGCCGTGGCGGCGCTGCCGCCGGAGAGCTCCACCAGGGCCGCGGCGGCCATGGCGGCGCCGGCGCCGGTCTCCGCCTGGCAGCCGCCGACCTCGGCCGCGAAGCTCGAGCGGGTGGTGACGAAGACGCCGATGAGCCCGGCGGCGAGCATGGCCCGCAGGGTCCGGTCCTCGTCGGCGTCCATGGCCTCCGCCGCCGCGACGCAGGTGGCTGGGAACGTCGCGCAGGAGCCGGCGGTGGGGGCGGCGACGATCACGCCCATGGAGCTCTTCACCTCCATGAGGGCCGTCACGTAGAGGATGGCTTGGTTGAGCACGCCGCCCTCGTGGAGCTCCCCCGCGGCGAGCTTCTTCGCGAACCGGTGGCTCTGGCGCGGGAGCACACGGTCGGAGTACTCGGTGCCTGCGAGGCCCTCCCGGATCCCGCCGCGGACGATCTCGAGGATGCGACGCATCTGCTCCATGACCTCCGCCTCGCCGAGGCCCCCGCGGGCGCACTCGTACTCGAGGGCGAAGGCCGAGAGGGGGCGGGACTCGGGGTCGGCGGTCTTCACCATCTCGCCCGCGTGAAGAAAGGGGACGGTCATGCCTGCCCGCGAGCGCACCGGGAGGACGGCGGCCATGCGGCGGATGCGCCCCACGCCCGGGAGGCCTGCGAGGTCCCCGTCGGAGAGGGTTCCCTTCGCCTGCACCGCAACCATGGCGTCCCCGGCGGGCACCGCCACGTCCACGTCGGACCGCTCGGCCAGCGCCTCGGCGCAGCGCGTCGTGTTCCCCTCCAGCTCGATGAGGGTCACGTCGTAGTCGCCCCGCAGGCTCAGGGGGGCGCCATCGATCTCGACGACCTCGATCATGCCGCCGCCGGTGGAGATGGCGACCATGCGGTGCTCCACGCCGCCGCGCCAGAGGGTCAGGCGGTAGGTGTTCGGGTGCGGGTCGTCGAGCCGTTCGATCCGGATCTCCAGCTCGACCCCGGCCTCCTCGAGGTGGCGGGCGGATTCTCCCAGCCGCGGGTCGTCGGCGTCCCAGCCGAGCAGGCCGCCGAACAGCCCGATGTCCGAGCCCTGGCTCTCGTGGGTGGTGGCCAGGGACCCCTCGGTGTCGAACTCCACCAGGACCCGGTCGGGCTGGCCGCCGACGAGGTCCCTCGCCATGCGCGCGATGCGCACCGACGCCGCAGAGTGGGAGCTCGAGGGCCCGCGCATCACGGGGCCGACCACGTCGTTGAAGATGCTGGGGGGAAGAGACGTGGTCATGGGGTCCATGGTAGCGCGCCCCGTCATTTGGTCTCCCGGGTCCGGCTCCCGTGAGGCACGGCCCCGCAGTTCCGACCCTCCGGGCGTTTCCCTTGGGTCGCCATATCCCCTCCGTCGGGACCGCGGGGAGTCGGTATGGTCGCGCTGTGAACTTCCTCATCCTCTCCGAGCGCGACCTGCACCAGTCCCTCCCCATGCGCGATGCCGTGGAGGCCATGAAGGACGCCTTCGGGGCCCTCTTCGCCGGCGAGGCGGTTGCCCCCCAGCGGACTCACCTCTCGGTGCCCGACCAGGACGCCGTCTCGCTCCTGATGGGCGCGTACATCCCGTCCATGGGGCTCGCCACCAAGGTCGTCTCGCTCTTCCCGCACAACGCCCGCGCGGGTCGGCCGGTGGTGACGGGGCTGGTGGAGGTGCTCAACCCCCAGACCGGGGAGCCTGACGCGCTCATCGACGGGACGGCGTTGACCGCTTGGCGCACCGGCGCAGCCAGCGGCGCGGCCACGGACCTGCTCGCCCGCGAGGATGCCTCGATCGGCGCCCTGATCGGCTGCGGCGCCCAGGGCCGGACCCAGCTCCTGGCCATCGACGCGGTGCGGGACCTCACCGAGGTTCGCGTCGCCGCGCGCAGCCTCGACTCCGCGGAGCGCTTCTGCCGCGGGATGCAGGACCAGGTGCAGCCCCGCCTGATCCCGGTGGCCTCCGCCGCGGAGGCGGTGCGAGATGCTGACGTGATCGGCGCGGCGACCACCGCGAGGACCCCGGTGCTCGACGGCGCTGACTTGAAGGAGGGCGCGCACCTCAACGGCGTGGGGAGCTTCACCCTCGACATGCTCGAGCTCGATCCGCGCTCCATCGAGCGGTCCACCATCTTTGTGGACGAGGTGGAGGCGGCCCTCGAGGAGGCGGGCGAGCTCGTGGCCGCCGAGCGGGACGGCCTGACGGCGCGCGATCGGTGGACGCCGCTCGGGGCGGTGGCCCGCGGCGCCGCGACGGGGCGGAGCCGCGAGGACGAGATCACCCTCTTCAAATCCGTCGGGCACGCGGTCCAGGACGTGGCCGCCGCATCCCGGGCCCTCGCCCGGGCGCGGGAGCTGGGTCTCGGCCTCCCCGTGGATCTCTGAGCGCAGGCTGGACCGCCACCGACTCGAACCCCCAGCCATGAATCGACGCGTCGTCCTTCTCCTCTGCGCCTCCGTCATCGCGCTCAGCTCGTGCCTCGACTTTGGAGAGGACGTGAGCACCACGACCCCGTCGCCTGCCCAGGTCGATTGGTGCCGTCGCGTGATGTACCTCTCGGGCGGGCAGGACATCACGCCCCTCGGCTTCGAGCTGCAGGACAGCCTCGATGACCTGATCCACTTCAAGTTCCGCACCGACGCGTCCGCGCCCGCGGAGATCTTTGACCCGTCCATGGTGGACCCCGCCGGGTTCGGTCCCGGGTCCTTCGACCCCGCCGCGTGCACGGCGGACTGGTGGAGCGGCGCCAAGGGGGAGCTGCTGGTGCTGGACCACCTCGAGCCGGCGCCGGCGCGCGTCCTCAGCGCGTGGGTCCGGCAGGAAGCGGAAGGGGCCACCGTCTGGGTCCAGTGGATGACCCTCTGAGCTTCCCTCGGTTCGTTATGGCCCTCCCCGGTTGCGATCCGCAGGGCTCATCGTGATCCTCGTCAGCCATGGGGGATGCCACCTTCCACTCCACGCACTGGTCCATCGTCCGCGGCGGGGCCAGCGCAGACGCCGAGCTTCGGCGCGTGTCCCTCGAGCGCCTCTGCAACCAGTACTGGTTTCCGCTCTACGCCCACCTCCGCCGGAGGGGCCGTGACGCCGACCGGGCGGCCGACCTCGTGCAGGGCTTCTTCGCCCAGCTTCTCTCACGAGACGGGCTCTCGACGGTCAAGGATGACGTCGGTCCCTTCCGGGCGTGGCTGCTGGGCGCCCTCAGGAACCATGAGCGGGACGAGGTCGCCCGCGAGCGGGCGCTCAAGCGTGGTGGGGGGGCGGTGCCCATCCCTATCGACCCCGCGGAGGGGGAGCGCCGGCTCGAGCTCGCGGGGGAGTCCCTCGACGACCCCGCCTGCGCCTTCGACCGGGCCTGGGCCCTGAGTGTCCTCGACCAGGGCCTCCTGCTGCTGGAGCAGGAGATGAAGCGAAGCGGAGACACCCGTAGGTTCGAGGTCCTGGGCCCGCTGCTGTCGATCCAGGGCGATGACCGTCCCCGGGAGCAGCTGGCGCGGGAGCTGGACATGAAGCCCGTGGCCCTGCGGGTCACCCTGATGCGGCTCCGCAGGCGTTACCGGGAGCTCTTGGTCCAGGTGGTGACGGACAGCGTCGGGTCCGCCGAGGAGGCGGGCCAGGAGCTCGAGCTCCTCTCCGCGGCGCTCTCGGGCGAATCTCGAGATCCGGTGTAACGGGGCAGCGGGCCTCCCGTGTGTCACCCTGTCCAGCCTCGGGCGCCCCCGAGCGGGGGACCCCGAGGGTCGGACCTCTCGCTCCACGCCACCCCCGCCCAACACTCCCATGCTCCTCGTGCTCGCCCAGGCCTCCGACAGTCCGTCTTCCCCCATCTTCGATCGGGTGGCGCCATGGATCCAGGCCGGCCTCCTCTTGCTCTTCCTGATCCTGATGGCGGGCGTCGTGATCTGGGTCCTGCTCCAGCTCGCGCGTGCCGCGAAGGGTTCCGCGGGCGACGCGGAGCCGCCCTCCGCGCCCCCGTCCGGGACGCCCGACCGTCCTGTGGTCGAAGCACCCCTCTCGGACCGTGTTGAGCCGGCTCCTGGGCCGGGACTCGAGCCTGGAAGGGTCGTCCTAGCTGAACGCCACCCCTCCGGTGCGGACCACCTGGAGGCCGCTGCGAAGGCGCGGGTCTCGTCGGAGGAGCTCGAAGCGCTGCGCGACAGAGTGCAGGCCGAGCTCGACGACTACGAGTTGTTCGAGAGCCTCGGCCGGGGCGGCATGGGGGCCGTCTTCCGGGCGCGGCAGGTGAACCTCGACCGAGACGTCGCGATCAAGGTGCTGCTGCCCCCCCCCGGCGAGGTCGAGGGGTGGTCCGAGCGGTTCCAGCGCGAGGCTCAGGCGCTCGCGCGGCTGGTGCACCCCGGCATCGTCTCGGTGCACGACTTCGGCCAGGGCGAGGACCTCGCCTGGATCGTCATGGAGCTCGTGGACGGGGCCGATCTGCGCCAGATGTTGGAGGAGGGACGGCTGCCCCAGGCGGAGGCGCTGGCCATCGTCCCGGCCCTGTGCGAAGCGCTCCAGTACGCCCACGACCAGGGCGTGGTGCATCGGGACATCAAGCCCGAGAACGTGCTCTTCGACCGCTTCGGCGGCGTCAAGCTCGTGGACTTCGGCCTCGCCAAGCTGAGCGGCGACGACGGCGCCCTGCAGCTGACCCGCACGGACCAGGCCATGGGCACCCTCCGCTATATGGCGCCCGAGCAGCTGGAGCGCCCCCGGGAGGTGGACCATCGCGCGGACCTCTTCTCCCTCGGGGTGATCTTCTACGAGATGCTCACGGGCCACGTGCCCGCCGGCGTCGTCGAGCCGCCCTCGCGCATCGCCGGCGTCGACGCGGGGATCGACGACGTGGTCCTCTCGGCTCTCGAGCGGGAGCCTGGCCGGCGGCCCCAGAGCGCCGCGGACATCGAGCGTCAGTTGAAGGGGGTCCGGGACGGCGAGGGGGCGCGAGTCGCGCGGGAGACCCCCGTGGATCACGGGCAGTCCAGCGTCAGCGAGGTCGACGAGATGGAGGCGGCGCCCCGGCCCTGGAGCGCCCCCAGCCTGCTTCGAAGCTTCGACTGGCCGGACCTCGTCGCGCTGCTGGCCTTCCCGGTCAGTGTCCTCGCGGCGCTGGTAAGTCGCTTCGAGGGCGACGGCATCGATCGGGCGATGGGGCGGTTCGACCGGGGCCTCAGGGACTTTGACGCCACCCTCAGCTCGACCTCGGCGGTCCCGCAGGACTCCGTGTTCATCCATCAGTGGGCGATGGCCGCATCCCTCCTGCTGCTGGCCGTGCCGGCCTTCTCGATCCTGCTCTGGGCCTTCCAGCGCTGGACGAAGGCACAGCCTGGCCCCGTGCCCTATCGGTTCCTCTGCTACGTGCCGCTGATCCGCGTCGGGGTGGTGTCGCTCTTCGTCTGCGTGTCCTGGGGGCTGGGCGTCCTGGCTCTCCGGGGGGCTCCCCGCGCGAGCACCGAGGTCGCCGTCCTTGTGTCATTGCTCCTCTCCGCGGCCTTTTGCCAGCGCGGCGCTCTCCTGGCGTGCTGGTCCCGGGCGACGCGACAGACGTTGCTCTATGGGGCCTGGGCCGCCGCGTCGACCGGCGGGCTCACCATGCTGCTGGCGTGGCTGGGCGCTGGTAGCAGTGTCGGGGCGGAGTCGCTGGTGCCCCTGGCGCCGATGCTGGTCCTCGGGGTCGTCTCCGTTCTGTTTCACCGGGCGGGGCGCCTCCACCTCGCCACCGTCGCGATGGGAGCAGCCGGTGCCTTGGCCCTCGCCCTCCGCTCGGCGCTCCCGGCGATCCTCGGTCTGTCCTTGAGCGGGACCCGGATCATGGTGGGCGCCAGCCTCCTCGCGGCGTTGATGATCTCCGTCATCTCAGCCGCGGGCTCCGCGCCCCGCAAGCGGAGCTGAGCCGGCCAGGTTCGCCCTCCGCGGCGCGGTTGGGCGAGCTCCCTGGGCACCGATCAGCCCCGCTGATCGGTGCCCTTAGCGCAGATGCGAGGCTCGGGAGCTGAGGGAGGACGAGAATATCCCCATGCGCTACTTCCTCCTCATCCCCGCCGGGGCGCTCCTTTTCTTTGCCCTCTACGGTTTCCTCCACTCCGCGGAGGCGAGCACTCCTGATCTGATCCTCAGGTGGCGGGCCGCCTACTCGGCCCTTGGCGCCGCGGTTGTGCTACTCACCGTGTGGCTCTGGCGACGCATGATCCCCGGCCGCTGAGGCGCAGAGTCCACGAGGCGCAGAGCCCACGAGGCGCAGAGCCCGTCGGTCACCCCTCCGGGTCACGCGGGCCTTACTCGTAGACCTTGACCGCGACGCTCTTGAACTCGATGGGGTGGCTCTCTGCCTGGAGGGAGATGGTCCCCCGCGAGAGCATGGCCGACTGGCCGAGGTTCATGAGCAGGCGGGCCTTGTCGTCACCCGGATCGAGCTGGGGCTTCTGGTAGGCGAGCACCGGCTCGCCGTCGATGAGGTGGGTGATGCTCTCGTTGCCGCGGACCTGGAACTCCACGGTGACCCACTCGTCGTCCATGTAGGTCGGGCTGGTGGAGTTGGTGCAGTGCTGGGTGTGCAGCTTGTCGTCCATGACCACGTGAGTGGCGGGGGTGCACAGGTTGGCGGTGGGCCGGTCGCCGCCGCCGGTGACCTGGCCGAGGAACTGGCCCTCGATGGAGACGGGGAACTCCTGGTCCTTGGGCACGCTCTCCGCGGACTGGCCGTGGAGCATGACGCCGCTGTTGCGGAAGGCCCAGCCGGGGCCGCCGGGGCACTGCTCTCCGACGAAGCGGTAGGTGACGCGCAGGTCGTAGGAGGAGAGGGGCTCCTCGTAGAAGATGTGCCCGAACTTGCCGTCGAAGCTCTCGTACTGGTCATAGCTGACCTTGAGCAGGCCGTCCTCCACGCGGAACGTGTCCCCGTGGTTGTCGCCCAGCTCGTACCCGCGGATCTTCACCTGCCAGCCGGTGAGGTCCTGGCCGTTGAAGAGCTCGGTCCACTGGGGTCCGGAGGCCACCGGATCCGCGGTCGGGCCCTCCCCGGAGGAGGCGCAGGAGGCGGCGAGGGCGGCGACGATCAGGGCGCAGGGCGCGAGCGGGCGGAGGGTCATGGGGGGCTAGCTGGAGAGAGGGGCCGGGGTGGGCCTGTGATGGGCGGGCTCGATGGTAAGCCACGTCCGGCGATCGGGGTGGGCCGCCGGGCGATCACCCGGGCGCTGCCGTCTAAGCTACGCCACCCGCACACCGCCACGCCGCCCGTGCCTCACCCCCTGCAACCGATGCGACTGTTCCCCCTCGTCTCCCTGCTGCTCGCTGCCTCCGCCTGCGCTCCAGCGGCCGATGATCCTC
>Ga0102815_10000389_pt1 | contig 30782 bp, 25 predicted proteins | sample ColrivemetaGS759_FD_79113 | JGI IMG/M metagenome (GOLD analysis project Ga0102815, IMG submission 79113) | Estuarine microbial communities from the Columbia River estuary - Ebb tide ETM metaG S.759 | ecosystem: Environmental > Aquatic > Marine > Intertidal zone > Estuary | place: USA: Columbia... | reverse complement strand
CACTAAGAAAAGCTCTGCTGCTGATTTTAATTAATCAGCAGCTTTTTTATTTGCACTTAGCTTCAGTGTACATATAGTTCCCTTCCCTTTTTTAGATTCAATATTGAAGTTAGCTCCTATTTCCACTGCACGATTTTTCATGTTCGACAGTCCATGACCTCGATTTTGTGCTTCATCCGGATCAAAGCCAATTCCATCATCGTCGATAACCATTAGTAGGTTTTGTTTGATTTTTTCGAACCCGATTCTAATCTCAGTTGCTTGCGCATATTTTAAAATATTGTTTATGGCTTCTTTAATTATTAAGTAGATGTTTTGCTTTTGGATAGAAGTCAGCATTTGATTTTCATAGCGTTCATCAAGATTTATAATTAACCGGATTCCTTTTTCCTGTAACATTTCGCCATAGTTCTTCTGAATTCTTGAAAACAAACTGTCAATCGTCTCTCTTTTAGGTTTTAATGACCATACCAGATCCGAAACTCTTGAGCCTGCATTCTGAATCAGTAAGTCTGTTTGACTCAGCAGGTTTTGTAGCTGAGTATCCTCTTTTCCTAAGCGCTTTCGAATCAATACCAAATAGATCCCAATGGTACTAATTGTAGCTGCAAGATCATCATGCAAATCTCTGGATATTTTGTTTTTGATATTTTTTTGTTGGTTTTCAGCAGATAATTTAACCCATTTTCTTTCATAATACTGGAGAATAAGAATAAACAGCCCAACTGTAACACCTATTGGCAAAATCGTAGATAATATTATGGATTCATATTCCAGGTAGGCTACCTGAAAGCAGTACAAAATGAGTGTTGACATCCCCCAAAACATAATTATCCTAAAATTTAAGTCATATTTTTTTCTAAATAGAAATAGAAAAAAAATAATTGTTGTCAATACAAATAATAATTTAAGAAAATTTATAAGTTCATGCGGGTCTAAAAATGTATTGGCCATTCGATTATTGATCCTAAAATATATTTGTTTCCACCCTGTTACATCTGAGACTAAAATTTCTGTGCCTGCATTTATATTTGTCTTTACGATTTCAATCCCGGAAGGGTAAACTATTTTTATATCTACTTTCCCATCACCCTTTACCGGAATCAATGATAATAGTTCGTTCATAGAAGCATATCCCTGCCCTGCTGTCAATTCTCTGTAATCAATTAATTTATCTGCCTGATTCAAAAATCCAGCTGAATAAGTATGGATCTTCGTTCCAATTGCATTCCGGTTGTTGATATATCCGTCCAATCTGACATTAACGAAGTTTTTATCTTGTAGTTTATTCATAAACCACATACTGCTTTCATCAAGATAGTTAGCTGCATAAATGTCATAATCCATATCGTTGTCAAAATCACCAAGTGCTAAGCCAGTACTGTACCCTCCAAGATCCAAGCCGAACTGACTGGTATTTTCTATATATTGTCCATTCGCTTGACCCTTATAAAATGTATTGGCTCCAACATTTGATAAATAAATGTCTTTGTAGCCATCGCCATCTAAATCTTCTATGATTATACCATTGGTTTTAAGTGTGTCAATTCCTAATTTCTCACTGGTCTTATCCACAAATTTACCTTTCCCATCATTCATGTATAAATGATTTGAAAATTTACGGTTTGACACAAACAGATCAAGGTCGCCATCTGTATCCACATCATTAAATACTACACCGTTAGATTTGGTAAAAAATTCTCCCTGGACCCCAGCGGAGCTCGAAACATCCTCAAAATAAATTTGCCCCGTCTCCATCCACCTGTTTAAATACAAAACATTTGTAGTGGACCAATTTGCAACAAACAGATCAATATCCCCGTCATTGTCTACATCTCCAAAAGTTCCGGACATGCCGCCACCATCAGTTGTTAATCCGGCTATATTCGTTTTTTCTTTCAGTACGCCAGCACCATTGTTGATATAAAGTCTGTTTGAACTGTATTCATTTAGAATAAACAGGTCGATATCCCCGTCATTGTCCACATCCCCTAAAATACTGGAATTTGTCCGGTCATTCCTACGCCCTAATCCGCCCCAGATTTGAGCGTAATCTTCAAACCTTTTCCCATCTATATTTTTATAGATTTTATTAAATCCGTTCAAAGTACATAGGTACAGATCACGAAATCCATCATTGTCAAAATCACCACTAATAGCACCAAGATTATACAGATTATTAGATTGTTCATCTTTTGAACCAAGACCCCACTTATCGGCCTCATCCTGAAATATGAAATTTCCCTTGTTGATATATAAATGATCTGTTTCGAAAAGACCACAGGCGAATATATCTGGTTTAAAATCATTATTGAAATCAGAGATCACTACACCGTATTCATCATCAATCATTTTGGCATATCCTCTGTGTAACCGAGATTCAAATCCTTTCCATTCGTTCACAAAATCCGGATAGCTATCAAGGGCAGAATAATGTAAGATAACGCCATCTTCCCCAGCACACCAGCCGGAATTATTGTTTATCATTTTAATGGTGTAAAGATGATTATTAGTCAGGATGGCTTCCCGTTGCCAAAGTCCATTCATGTATTTTAAAATAAGCCCTTTTTGACCGACAACAATGAATTCTTTTTTATTAATGATGTCGAATGCATTTGCATATTCCAGCTCATTGTTTTCGGCAATTGTTATTATTTTGTTTTTTAATATTTTACCAATAGCCTTATCTGTCATCACATAAACATCATTGTCATAAATTACCATTGACTTAATTTGATTTGAATTTTCAATAGGCGTCCAGGTATCATCTAATCTAAAAAGGCCCTTATCAATGGTAAGTACGTATATACTATTCTGCTTGTCAATAAGTATTTTTTTGATGTAATTAATGGTTGGGGCAGGAAGAAAAGTCCATTTATTTTGATTTAACATGCAAATTTCACCCAATCCTGCGATAATGCCATTGGATTTATCCCTGAAGTATAAATCACTCACGGCACTTACTAAAGGGTGATCCAGATTTTTCCAATCTTTTCCTTCCCTGTAATAAAGCGTTGACTCCTGATATTTATTAGAGTTATTAATAAATAAAGTACCATCTTCAGCAACAGATAATTTACTTATGCGGGAAGGAATCGTGTTAATTTCATTCCACGTATTACCTTTTAACAAAAGAAGTTTGGAGCCTAAAGCCACACCCGATGAATCACTAAATAAAAATAGTTGATTGATATTCTTGTTTATCGGTGAATTTATAATCTTCCAACTACTTGATTGACTATTTATAGTTAGCGAGTAAAGGAATAGTACGATTGGGAAAGTCAGTGCAGAGATCCCTCGAAACGAAAAAAATATTCTATTTTTTTGCAGGCTGTTCACTTCTGTCAAAAGTACTTAAAATGAAGCATTTAGCTTAGAAAATCTCGTAATGATTTCTAAATAGAAACGGTATGTTACAGTCAGGATTATTTGTCATATTTTATTTAATCAGTGATTTTTGTGATTTTATACATTCATTCTCTTTTTTACATCTTGTAAAGAGGAGTTCAAATAAAAAATGTAAAAGTTGCGTGCCAATCCAATCAACAATGTAAAAATAGTGGAAGTAAACCTCAATTTAAGGGGTGCTTGGGGTAGTTGGAGAAGAAACCACAAAATGTAAAAGAGAAAAATGTCAATAATTCCGAGTCATTCTCTTCTTTTACATTTCTAAAGGGTCGTCCGGGGGATACCAGATTCACCTGACCTCAAGACCTAAGTCCATTCGTAATTAATCATTTATAATTTTAAAAAATCTTTCTCCTAAATGCACCCGGATCTCCCCGAAAAACACCTCAAACTCATCCGTGTATTCTCCCTTAAATTCCCTTAATTCATTGATGGCCGTACGCATGCCTGAGATACCGCCAGTTCGGGTATCCATGCGCTTGAATACAAAATCAATGCCTTCTTCCTTCTTATAATTGAAAAGCAGATCATGCGTTTTCATGAAACCAAACCACAATTTTGTCCTTTCTGGTAAATACGTATAGTGTCTTTCAATTAGCTCATATTGTGATCGTGCAAATTCCTGAAGCGGCAATTCTGAATAGTGATCCCAGTTTGATGCCAGAATATGATCATAATAGATATCCATAATGATGGGTGAAAATTTGCCATAATTCGTATGTAAACGTTTTGTTCCTTTTTGGAAAAGCATATGGCTGTCTGTAAATGAATCGATCTCCCGGTGGATCTTAATACCCAGCTGGAAGGATTTATCATAGGCTTCCAGTCCCTTTTTTCCCTTGACAGCATCGGCAATGAAATTGCCCATCACTACTTTTTCAGGTTGATTATTTGTAAGGAATAAGTGCGCAAGGAAATTCATGATTCAACAAACATAGTGAAAAGATTATTTCAAAAAAAATACAAAATAAATAACTCAATTCATTTCATTTTTCAAGGGTGGAATATATTTTAAACAGTAGTAGATTCTGTTTGTTTATCATTAATAATAGAACAAATACAATTTTTGCATTTGTTAACTTGTCACAAATAAGTAAAACGTAAATTATGAAACAAACAATCATGGTTACCGGAGGAACGGGTTATGTTGGTTCCTGGGTCGTGAAAGGCTTGCTCGAAAATGGACATACTGTTAGGCTAACTGTCCGTAATAAAAATAAAAAGGAAAAATTTCAGCATCTTCAGGATATTGCCAACTCAACGAAGGGTATACTGGAAATCTGGGAAGCGGATTTGTTAAATAAAGGCAGTTTTGATCACGCGGCTATGGATTGTGATGCAATTGCACATATTGCCTCTCCGTTTTTCTTAAATGTAAAGGATGCTCAAAAAGATCTGGTTGAACCAGCGGTATTGGGTACTACCAATGTTCTGGAAGCCGCAAACAAATCCAAATCTGTTAAAAAAGTGGTATTAACATCAAGTGTTGCTGCCATTATGGGTGATAGTGTAGATATGCTTAATCAAAATCTGTCAAGCTTCAATGAATCCCATTTTAATACCAGCAGTACCTTAAAGCACCAGCCTTATTCCTATTCAAAAACGCAGGCTGAAAAAAAGGCCTGGGAAATAGCAAAAGCACAAAATAATTGGGAATTATTAGTTATTAATCCATCATTTGTAATGGGCCCACCTATGGTGCCAAGCCCGGATTCTGAAAGTGTCAATTTCATGATGGATATGCTGAATGGCAAATTCAAAACAGGCGCGGCTGAATTATATTTTGGTTTTGTTGATGTGAGAGATGTGGCTAAAGCACATATCTATTGCCTCGAAAATAAAGCTGAGGGTAGACATATTTTGGCCGAAAGGGTAAGCGATGTACTTTCTTTTGCCAATATCATTGGGGAGCAATTTGGGAAAAAATATAAATTGCCTCAAAAGAATAATCCAAAATGGCTGCTTGCTTTAATCGGGGGACTATTTGGGTTAAGTCGCAAATTTGTAAAAAATAATATTGGCTATCCGATTAAACTCGATTCAACAAAAAGCAAAGAGAAATTGCATTTGAATTACATTCCACTCGAACAAACGATCAAAGACATGGTTGATCAAATCGAGTTATTGAAAAAAAGCTAAAACCTTGCATTATAGCTGGATTGGCATGAATAAAATCAACTGCCTTTTTTCAAAAGTACAAATGAATAAAATCTATTTATTGTAAGAAATGGGTTTTTAAAGACCAGAATAATTTGTTGTTAATTCCACGAAAAAATCAAATGGTTTTTGAATTCAATAGTGGCAACTTTTTGTGAATATTTTTGTTTTATTGACGAACTTGCAGGGGTAGGGCTTTCGGAAAAGAGTCCGATTAGAAAACACATAAGAATTAATATCAATACGAAAATCTAAAAATTTATCAAAGCATATGAAAACAATTTCTTTATCTCAGGTTGAAAAAAATAAAGTGAAGATGGAAGGTGCCGAGAAGGCATGGAAACAAATGCCTTTGTCTTCCGCAGACGGTGCTCCGATGTATTCATTAAGGGTTTTTACGGTTGAACCAGGAGGGCACACACCTTATCACCAGCACCCGTATGAACATATGAATTATGTAATTGAGGGTGAGGGGGTATTGATTGATGAAAATGGTAATGAAAAAGCGATCAAAGCAGGAGATTTTGCATTGGTAAATCCGGATGAAAAACATCAGTATAAAAATGCCTCTCCGGAAAAACCTTTTGTCATGATTTGCGGGGTGCCAAAGGAATTTGAATAGAGTGATTTTTCTCAGAATTGATGCAATCTTTAAGAAAGTTGGAAAGGAATTGGTTGAATTCAGTTGCTTTCCAACTTAAATTTTTCAGGTAGCCTGTACTGGAAATTTACAAACCGATCATCCAGTCTGCCGGGCTTTCATTTTTCCTCCGTGGCATTGAAACTTTGAACGACGTCAACCGCCGCCATTCCACAGCCATCCCCGATTTCCTTCTCAACATAAATATCACTGATCTCTCCATTGGAATAGACAACGAAAATTATTACGACCATTCCCTGCGTATTATTCTCCCTTGCCATTGAAGGATATTTTAGGTGCGTATATATATCTTATCAATTTTGATTTTGCATAGTTTTCAATTTCATCTTCTGTTATAAATAAAAGTTCACAGCCCGGGAACCAGGGTGCAAAATCCCATTCTCCTTTAATCAGAATGTCCTGATTTTCAGATTCCATAGTTTCTGAAATGGGGTGGGTGTTTTTTCATTAGGTTTTGAAGGTGATATTACAGGACTTGAGGCTCATTTTAAACTGCAGACAGAAAAATATAAAAAAAAGCTAATCAAGATTAAAAATCTGTACCTTGTAATTAGCATATTGAAGACTTTTATTTCTTTAAAGTTAATGAAGATATTTTGAAATTTTTAAAAAATGTATATTTGACGCATCATGAAGATTTTAATCGTTGAAGATGAAGTTGCATTAGCAGAATCAATAGTCCAATACCTGGAGGGGGAGGGGTATGTATGTGAAATGGCACTTGATTTTTTAAGTGCTTCCCGAAAGGTTCATGACTACGACTATGAATGCATATTGCTGGATATTAATTTGCCGGATGGGAATGGGTTGGATATAATCCGGGAACTTAAGGCAAAGCAAAAGACAGCCGGAATAATTATTATATCTGCCAGGAATTCTACGGCAGACAGGATTATGGGGCTCGATCTGGGTGCCGATGATTACCTTGTAAAGCCATTCAATTTATCAGAACTAAGTTCCAGGATCAAATCTGTGTTGCGAAGGGTTTATTTCAGTGGTAATAATGAAATAATTTTTAATGAGATCAGAGTTGACCTGAATGCAATACAGGTATTTGTGCATGATGAACTGGTTCAACTCACTAAAAAAGAATACGACCTGCTTCTGTTTTTTCTTTCCAATAAAAACCGGGTGCTGACAAAAGAATCCATTGGAGAGAACCTTTGGGGAGACTATGCAGATACCCTTGATTCGCTTGATTTTATCTATACCCACATCAAAAACCTGCGTAAAAAACTTGTGGATAAAGGACTGGATAATTACCTCCAGAATGTGTACGGAATAGGATATAAATTTAACACAAGACTTACGGATGAAACTACTAGTTAAAACAGGCCTTCTGATCGTTACCGTTGCCCTGTTTGTTTTTTTCTTTGGAGGCATTGCGTATTACAAGATCATACAATCCATATTTATCAATTATGTTGATAAATCACTCAAGGAACAAAAAACCGAGATATTGGCTGTTTTATCCACCCACGCGGATGTGGATAAGCTGGTCATTTTGCACGATAAACAGTTGAATATTCATAAGATAAAGGATTTTGGATCCGAGGATGAAATTCTGAAGGATACTGTTTTGCTTGATTCTGTCGAAAACCTGTATATGCCTATGCGGATGTACAGATTTAAAGCGAAGGGGCTTGAGACGAATTATGAAGTGCGTATATTCAGTCCGATGGTGGAGGCAGAAAAATTGATTGCTCAGACGGTTTTGACGATGACCCTGATGCTGATAACTTTCATCATTGCTATGCTGATCTTTAACAGATATTTTTTCAGAAGGATCTGGGATGATTTTTTCATATCGCTTAGTCGGGCCAAAGAATACAATCTCAGAGACAATCCGATTCTTGACCTGAAGAATTCGGATGTTGAAGAATTTCAAATCCTGAATGATGTTTTAAAAAGGCTGACAGAAAGAATTCATAAAGATTATCAGAACCTCAAGGAATTTACTGAAAATGCATCACATGAGATTCAAACCCCTTTATCTGTAATGAAGGCCAAAACGGAGCTTTTAATGCAGGATGAATCATGTACCCCCAAACAACTGGAGCTGATCAGTGAACTGAATATCGGGATCTCAAGGCTTTCCAACATTAATAAGGTGTTGATCCTGATGACCAGAATCGACAATGAACAATTTACGGATCTGACCAAAATTGATCTGAAAGAAAGACTGGAATATCATTTAAATAATTTCAGCGATATTATTGAATCAAAAGAAATTGAAGTCGATGTGAATATTAAGAATTCAATAGTGATGCAAATGAATTCTGCGCTGGCAGATATTTTGATCATCAATCTTTTGAAAAATGCGATCAGACATAATTTTGAAAAGGGAAAAATATTCATCAGTCTTGACTCAAAGGCAATGGTCATCTCAAATACCGGTCCGGACCATCAAATTAAAGGTTCAGATATTTTTAATCGTTTTGTTAAGTCAAATAATGTCAGTGAATCTCAGGGATTAGGTTTATCCCTGGTCAGAAAAGTGTGTCATGTGAATAAATTTAAGATCCACTATGATTATAAAAATGAGATTCATACGATGACGGTTGATTTTAGAAGAAATTAATCACTTATATATGAATTATTTATGTATAAAAGTGTCTTCCAGAAACAGTCTATCTGAAAAATAAATAAATAGAATCAAGTTATTCGAAGGGGCCAATTTGTTCAAAATTGCTTCAGAATTGAAACCTAGTTTTGCATTCTAAATTTTTTTTAGACATATGCAACAAGTAGAAACGAATAGCAGATTGATTGCAATAATTGGTTTAAACCATCAAACTGCACCTGTCGAGATAAGAGAGAGAATTTCCTGTGATGAGGACGAAATAAAAAGATTTATCAAGGAAATTAAAAATGATGATCTGGTTGCTGGTATTGTTGTGTTGTCCACATGTAACCGTACGGAATTCTGTTTTCATCTAAAAACCGGGTCCTCTGTAAAAGGTTTTGATTTCATATATGATCAATTTAAAGAATTCAAACAACTCGATGATTCAATAAGGGATCACTTGTATTTCTATGAAGGACTGGAAGCAGTCAGACATTTATTCAGTGTGGCTTCTGGATTGAATTCAATGGTTTTAGGGGAAGATCAGATTATTGGACAAGTAAAGAATGCTTTTTTGATTAGTGATCACGAACATTGTGTTGGACCTGTTTTAACAAGATTGTTTAACAGAACTTTTAGTGCAGGAAAACGGGTAAGGACGCAAACACATATCAATGAAGGATCAGCTTCTGTGAGTTCTTCAGCTGTGAAAATTGCAACGGAAAGACATCCGGATGTGGATGCTACAAATATATTATTGGTCGGGGCAGGACAAACCGGCAGACTATCCCTGATCAGTCTTCTCGAAAGAGGATTTAATCATATAGTTATAACAAACAGAACTTCAGCAAAGGCAGAAACACTGGCTACAGAATTCTCGAAAAAGGCGGTTCCGTTTAGTGGTATTCAGGATCATTTGGCCCATGCCGATGTGGTTATCGTTGCAACTGGTTCAAAAAGTCCGCTAATAACAAAAAGCATGATGGAGAAAGTAATGCCTGAAAGAGCATACAAATCCATGACGCTCATCGATATCTCAGTTCCAAGAAACATTGAAAAAGAAGTTGGTGAAACTGATAAGCTTAATTTATTTGATGTTGATGACATCGAATTAGTAATAAAGGAAACATACAAAAAACGAAAGGGAGAGATAAATAAAGCAGAAAAATTAATTGATGAAATGGCCATGGAATATATGGAATGGCTATCGTCACTCAACCTTTCACCAACCATCAGACAGATACAGGAAAACTTTTTATCGATCAATGAATATGAGATCAAACATTTTCACAAAGTGAAAAATGGTTTAGATCCTGAATTGATGAAAGATTATGGGGATCATATTTCTAAAAAGTTTTCCCGGCTCTTTATTAAAAACCTCAAGGAGATAACGGACAACGGAAAAAACCTTGAGCACATCAAAATTTTAAATGAAATATTCGAATTAAAAGCAGCAAATGGAAAATAAATTAATAAGAATCGGAACCAGGGGAAGTGCGCTTGCTTTGTATCAGGCATATAAAGCGAAAAGTGTAATTGAATCACATTTTCCAGATATTAAAACAGAGATCGTTAAGATTGAAACCAAAGGGGACAAGATACTGGATGTCGCATTATCCAAAATTGGCGATAAGGGTTTGTTCACGAAGGAACTTGAAGTTGCCTTATTGAATGATGAAGTGGATATGGCAATTCATAGTTTGAAGGATTTGCCTACGTTCTTCCCTGAGGGTCTGAAATTCGGAGCTGTATTGCAAAGAGCTGAGGTTCGGGATGCTTTGGTTAGTAAAAACGGAAAGAAATTACATGAATTTGGTCCGGAGGACACGATCGCAACTTCAAGTCTGAGAAGAAAAGCACAATTGCTTGCCTTTAATCCGGAATTGAACATAGTTGACATCCGGGGTAATATTAATACCAGACTCAGGAAGATGGATGAGGGTTATTGTGATGCGATGATCATGGCAGCAGTTGGCTTGCAAAGGCTTGAGATGAGTGATAGGATTACTCAGATTCTGGATACAGAAATTATGGTTCCGGCAGTTAGCCAGGGTGCCATTGGGATAGAGACCAGGGAAAATGATTCATTTACAGATGAGATAATGGCGGGGATCAACCATGAAGAAACATGGACCATCGTAGATGCAGAAAGAGCCTTTCTGAGATCAATGGAAGGGGGTTGCCAAATTCCTATAGGTTGTTATACTGATATCAATAATGGAGCGGTAAAATTTACAGGGATCGTTGCGGATCTCGATGGTGCCACTACCATTAAAATATCAAGTGAAGGGTCGCTGGAGGAATTAGGGGCTATGGCTAATGAGGTTTCAGAAAAAATGAAAGCATCGGGTGCTATGGAGATTTTAGAGAAAATTAGAAGAGAGATCGACCCAATTGCATAAATCGGGTATCGAGGGGTAAAACTGGAGGTATGCTGGAAGGAAAAACAATTATTAGCACTCGACCAATAAGTTCAGATGATCAGATTGGCATCGCACTGGAAGCCCTTGGGGTCCATGTGATCCATTGTCCTGTGATTGAGATTCAGCCTGTTCAGGTTCCCCTGGAAATTTTGTATGAAGTTTTGAATGCTGCCAATCATAACTGGCTTGTTTTTACCAGTAGCAATGGTGTCGATCATTTTTTCAATCAAATTGAAAAATCGGGAATTAAAATTCAATCCTTTAAAATTGCAGTTTTTGGGAACAGAACGGCTGAGGCCCTAGCGTCCAGGGGGCATGAAGCAAATCTGATCAATGCCGAGAATAGTTCGGCGGATTTATTGAAAGATCTGCTTGCGGTATTAGGTCCGGCGGATCGTGTTTTGTTGATCCTCGGCAGGCAGGCTTCTGATTTGATCATGCAAGGCTTGAAAAATAAAGTGCAGGTGGATCGCATCGATGTATATGAAACACTTTCACTAGCGATAAAAAATAAAGAAATAGTGGATCTGCTTGAAAATGGACGCTATGATCTGATCTTGTTCACGAGTCCGACGGGTTACAGGAGTTTTAAGCAACAGGCAGGGCCCTTGTTGGATTTGGATAAACTTAAAATTGCTTGTCTGGGACCGACCACTCAGAAGGAATTATTGCTGGATGGCCTTCGGCCTAATGTTATGGCTAAACCTTCAGGCAAGAATGGTTTAATAAAGGAATTAGAAGAATATTTTGAAAGAATACATAATTAATAAATAACTGAATTAAATAAATAGAAAATGGCATTTCCACAAAATAGACTCAGAAGACTTAGAAAGACAGAGATATTGAGAAATATGGTGCGGGAGACAATAGTAAGACCTGATGATCTCATCATGCCTTTGTTTGTTTGTCCCGGGGAAAATGTAAAAAAGGCTATTTCTTCCATGCCTGGCAATTATCAGCTTTCAATCGATATGTTGGTTGAAGAATGCAAGGATCTGGTAAGTCACGGTATACATACAGTTCTATTATTTGGAATTCCGGAATCAAAAGATGAGCACGGACACGTTGCAATCGGACCTGAGGGAATCGTTCAAAGAGCAATAGTAGCCATAAAAAAGGAGATAAAGGATATCATGATTGTGGCAGATGTTTGTAATTGCGAATACACCACACACGGACATTGCGGAACCATCGTTGACGGGGATGTTGATAATGATCTAACCCTGGAAACATTAGCCAGTCAATCATTATCACTGGCTGAAGCGGGTGCGGATATTATCGCCCCCAGTGACATGATGGATGGTCGGGTAGGAAGAATCAGAAGCAAACTGGATGAAAATGGCTTTACGCAAACACCCATTATGGCCTATTCGGCAAAATATGCGTCTGCATTTTACGGACCTTTTCGTGAAGCAGCAGAAAGTGCTCCACAATTCGGCAACCGGTCAACTTACCAAATGGACCCTGCCAATACAAATGAAGCATTGAGAGAGGTTGAAGAAGATATTACGGAAGGAGCTGACATTGTGATGGTCAAACCTGCATTGAGTTATCTCGATGTGATCAGAAGAATTAAAGACAAATACAACGTACCGATCGCGGCATATAATGTGAGTGGAGAATACTCCATGGTGATGGCTGCTGCTGAAAAAAATTGGGTGGATAAGGATAGAATTATTGCAGAGATCCTGACTTCCATCAAAAGAGCTGGTGCGGATATCATCATAACGTATCACGCCAAACAAATGGCGATAATTTTAAAAAAACAAAATCAATAAACTAAGAATGTCAAATACAAATAATAGCAAAGCAGAATTCGAAAGGGCAAGACGTGTTATACCGGGAGGTGTGAATTCACCAGTCAGAGCGTTTAAAAGTGTTGGCAGACATCCGGTCATGATCGATAGTGCATCCGGGACAAAGATCAAGGATATTGATGGAAATACGTATATCGATTTTATTTCTTCCTGGGGTCCTCTTATCCTCGGTCATGCAAATAAGGATATCCTGAAAGCGATTGAGGATACGGCAAAAAAAGGGACGAGTTTTGGAGCCCCTACCTTGCTTGAAACTGAAATGGCGGAACTGATCGTTGAAATGGTTCCAAGTATAGAAAAAGTGCGGATGGTAAATTCAGGAACGGAAGCGACAATGAGTGCGCTGAGACTGGCAAGAGGATATACCGGTCGCGATATGGTCGTAAAATTCAAAGGAAATTATCATGGTCATTTTGATAGTTTTTTGATCAAGGCCGGATCAGGTGCGATCACACTTGGATTGCCGGATAGTCCTGGCGTAACTAAATCAACAGCTAAAGATACTCTTTTGGCTGATTATAATGATCTGGAATCTGTACAGCAACTCTTTGATGCGCATGGTGCTGAGATCGCAGCGATCATCGTAGAACCTGTTGCCGGAAATATGGGCGTTATTCCTCCTGTCCCTGGTTTTCTTGAGGGACTGAGAAAAATGTCTGACAAATATGGATCTGTACTGATTTTTGATGAGGTGATCACAGGGTTCAGACTGGCAAAAGGAGGCGCACAGGAATATTATAACGTACTTCCTGACCTTACCACACTTGGCAAAATTATAGGCGGGGGCCTTCCTGTTGGCGCTTATGGCGGTAAGAAGGAGATCATGGATATGCTGGCACCGGATGGTCCCGTTTATCAGGCAGGTACTTTGTCAGGTAATCCATTGGCCATGGCTGCCGGACTGGCAATGCTCAAAACACTGAATGAAACGGATGGTTTTTATGAAGAACTCGAGAGAAAATCTGCCATGTTGGAGGCAGGCCTGAAATCTAACCTTGAAAAGGCAGGTATTTCTGGCTTGATCAACAGAGTAGGTTCCATCCAAACTTTATTCTTTACAGATCTGAAACAAGTAAATACGTATGAAGATGCAATGAATTCTAATACGGATCTGTTTACCAAATATTTTAAAAGCACACTGGAAGAGGGTATTTATCTGGGACCATCACAGTTTGAAGCAATTTTTATTTCAGGGGCACATTCAGATGAAGATATATCTATTACAATAGATGCATCCCTGAAAGCAATGAAGCAATTAATTTGAAAATAAATTTAGTTAGATACGGTCTGAGAATTGACTGCATTTAAACAATTAAATAGAAAACATTGAACATGAAAAGCATTTTTGTAGATACAATACATGGAGTTAAGAGGGAAAGACCACCGGTGTGGTTTATGCGACAGGCAGGAAGAATTATTCCTGAATATTTGAAACTCCGGGAAAAATATTCTTTCCATCAACTGATGAATACACCTGAATTAGCAGCTGAAGTTACTTTGCAGCCTGTAGATCTTTTGGGCGTGGATGCAGCGATTCTTTTTTCTGATATTCTGGTTATTCCCGAAGCAATGGGTATGAAACTTGAATTCACGGATCACGGACCTAGATTTGACACCGCTTTGAAAGATGTGAAAGATCCGATAGGCTATCTGGATGCAAATCCCGCAAAACTGAATAAGGTCTATGATGCCATCGATGCCATTATGAGCACGAAGAAAGCTGATACACCTTTAATAGGTTTTTGTGGCGCACCACTTACCACTTTGTTTTATATGATTCAGGGTATTAGTGCCAATCATATGTTTCCGGATGCAGTGGAAATGATTTATAAAGACAGAAAGACAGTTGAAAAACTTCTAGATGCGGTAACTGAACTATCCATAGAATATGCCCTTAATCAGGTGAAACACGGTGTTGCTGCTTTCCAACTGTTTGATACACACGCAGGACTTGTTCCATATGCACTTTATAATGAAGTTATTATGCCTTACAATTTAAGGATCCTTAAAGCTGTAAAGGAAGCGGGTACCCCTGTAATATTCTTCCCTAAAGGACTTGGAAATGGTTTGAAAGCTTTAAAGAAGGAAGCAATTGATTTTGTTGGTGTGGATTGGCAAATGGACCTTGGAGATGCAAGAGCCATGTTGGGCGTTGATACAGGCGTTCAGGGTAACCTGGATCCGCGGGTTCTTTTGGCAGATAAGGCAACGATTGAAAGAGAATTGAACAAATTCCTTCCATTTGGAGCAAAGGAACATAAATGGATATTCAATCTGGGACACGGTGTGCTTCCTAATATTCCGTTCGAAAATGTAAAATTCGTGGTTGACTGGATTAAAAGTGCTGATTGGAAAAGATAGATTATGATAAAAATAGATAAAGATCTAATACTAAAATATAACAAGCCGGGACCGAGATATACAAGTTATCCACCGGCCAACCATTTTCATAACAAACTGGAGCTGGAGGATTACAAAAAGGCAATTTTGGAATCCAATGAACAGGATCCGGCGAATATTTCATTGTATGTGCACATTCCGTTTTGTCCGCGTCTATGCCATTTTTGTGGCTGCAATACACTTGGAAGCAAGAATCCTGACCTTTACAGGCAGTATGTGGATGCGATTAAGATAGAAATTAACAATGTGGCGCAGACTTTGGATAGGAACAGGAAAGTGACTCAGATCCATTGGGGTGGTGGTACCCCAAACTCCATTCCGCTGAGCCTGGTAAAAGAGATCATGGATTTGTTCAGGGAGAAATTCAACTTTGATGAAAATATTGAAGTCGCAATGGAGTGCAGTCCTGCTTATCTGGAACTTGAAGATATCGATGCATTACGCGCGATGGGGTTCAATAGATTGAGTCTTGGTATTCAGGATTTTAACGATCACGTTTTGGATATTGTCAACCGGGACGCTTCAAAATTACCGGTAACATCTCTGGTAGGTCGTATGCGGGAACAGGGTTTTGATGGTGTCAATCTGGATATTATTTACGGATTACCAGGTCAGACCCCTGAGAATTTTAAATACAATATTGAGAAGACGATAGAGGTTAATCCTGACAGGATCGCTACCTTCTCCTATGCGCATGTTCCATGGGTAAAGAAGGCACAATCCGTTCTTGAAAAAGTAGGGATTCCAAGCGCTGATGAGAAATTGGTGCTGATGGAGATCGCTTTTGATCTTTTGACAAAAAATGGTTATATGCCAATTGGAATGGACCATTTTGCTAAAAAAGAGGATAGTTTATTTAAATCCATGGAGAATAACAATCTGCATCGAAATTTCCAGGGATATTGTACCAAGGAAACAACAGGTCAGGTTTATGGTTTCGGATCATCTTCCATATCCCAACTCGATAATGGATATTATCAGAATACAAAACTGGTTAAGGATTACATAGAAAGGATCAATCAGACAGGCTGGGCCTTTGAAAAAGGTTACCAGGTGGATCTGAATGAGCGGGTCATCCGGGAAGTGATCAACGAGGTGATGTGTAACCTGTTTGTTGACTTTGCAGTTATTGGTAATAAATTCGGGCTTTCTGCTGAAGAAGTAAAGGAAATTGTTGCTTTTGACGAAAAAAATCTGGCTGAATTCATCCAGGATGATTTGGTTGTTCTGGGAAAAGATCAGGTAAAGATCAAAGAAAATGGAGCGATGGTCATTAGAAATATAGCGATGGCTTTTGATCCGAATTTAACGGTAGCAGCCAATCAATATTCAAAGACAATTTAATGAAAAACACAGATATACTTATTATCGGATCAGGATTGACAGGTTTATCCTGTGCACATCATCTTCGCAAAAAAGGAAAAGATTTTTTGGTTGTTGAGGCAGCAAATAATCCTGGAGGGGTGATCGGTACCAGTGAAGAAAATGGATTTCTTTATGAAACCGGTCCCAATACAGGTGTAATTGGCAATCCGGAGGTAGCTGAGATCTTTGAAGATCTGAAAGATAATATTACGGTTGAAGTGGCGAATAAAAATGTCAACAAAAGGTACATCCTAAAAAATGGCAATTTGGAAGCCTTGCCAGGCAGTCTGTGGGGTGGGATAAAAACACCATTATTCACCTTTAGGGATAAATTGCGCTTATTGGGAGAACCTTTCAGAAAAGCAGGAACAAATCCAAATGAAACGTTGGCTGACCTGGTCAAGCGGAGGATGGGAAAGAGTTTTCTGAATTATGCCATTGATCCATTTATTTTGGGTGTTTATGCTGGGGATCCGGCCCAATTGGTACCAAGGTTTGCCTTACCAAAACTGTATAATCTGGAGCAGGAATACGGGAGCTTTATCGGAGGAGCGATCAAGAAAAAATTTGCCAAAGCTGATCCTGAAATGAAAAAGGCAACCCGCGAAATATTTTCCGTAAAAGGTGGATTTAAAAACCTGATAGAAGCACTTTATAATTCTGCCGGGAAGGAAAATTTTCTAATGGGGAAAGAGATTGTTTCTATTGAAAAAAATGAAGGTGGATTTTTGGTAAAGATTCAGAGTGGAAATGCTGAAATTGAAGAAATTCAAACTAAAAAGGTCATCAGTACGATCGGTGCTTATAACATACGGAAAGTTTTTCCTTTCATTGAGGAGGAACACCTGAAAAACATTGAAAAACTCCATTATACAAAAGTGATAGAAGTAGCGCTGGGTTTTGATAAGTGGGAAGGGATGGAACTGGATGGTTTTGGTGCATTAATTCCTCATTCAGAGAAAAGGGATTTGTTGGGAATAATGTTTATGTCCAGTTTGTTTAAAAACAGGGCACCCGAAGGGGGAGCACTTATTACTTTATTCCTTGGTGGTGTGCGACGACAGGATTTGCTGGAAAAAAAGGATGAGGAGATCAAAGAGATCATTTCCAAGGAAATAATGGATCTGTTCAAATTGAAATCGTTTAATCCAAAATTATTTAAACTGATCTGGCACTCAAAGGCCATTCCTCAGTATGCTGCCGATAGTGAAAACAGGTTTAAGTCCATTGAGGCCGTTCAAAATAATTATCCGGGTTTGGTTTTGGGAGGAAACATTCGGGATGGAATCGGGATGGCAGACAGGATGAAACAGGGGAAAATGCTGGCAAACGGATAAAGAATAAATGATTATAGGAAGCTTGTTTTAGAAAGTAAATTGTAAAATGGAAAATCAAACTTTATGGAATTTAAATGGTTGATTGACAATACCCACGGAGTTGTAAGTTTAATCTTCACGACCATCGCTATTGTAATGATGTTCAGGACTTACAGAGGTATACGACATAAAGCAAATTATACTGCAATTGATAAACGGATTTCCTTCTTTTTTATGGTTTTTCTTTATATCCAATGCTTTTTAGGCTTTCTGTTGTTTTTTGTTTTTTCCGACAAGGCGCAGGGTGCTTCAAGTTATATCGAAGCAGACAGACAGTTATCATTAAGGTTTTGGGCACTTGAACATTTTGTCGTTATGCTTTTTACCCTAATTCTATCTCAGATCGGTTACATCTTCATTATCAAGGCCAATTCCGACCTGAATAAGCATAAAAACACTATGTTTTATTATGGTCTGTCCCTGTTATTGATTTTTGTTTCCATGAGCGCAAATCTTATTTTCTAGTCTGCCCAAGCGACTGAATGTTTGTTTTTTATTAAATTAAAGTAATTATCACACTATGGACACGACGGTGTTATTGATAAATATGGGGACACCCCAGTCACCAAAAACCGGGGATGTCAGAAGTTATCTCTCTGAGTTTTTAAATGATGCAAGAGTCATTGACTTACCCTGGTTGGGCAGAAAAATGCTGGTCAACCTCATTATCGTTCCATTCAGAGCACCAAAATCTGCGCGTCATTATCAGGAACTCTGGTCTGATGAAGGTTCTCCTTTAATGATACACAGCGTGGCTTTTAAAGAAAAACTGCAAAAAGTAATCGGGACTGATTTTAAGCTGGAAATGCTCATGCGATACGGGAAACCATCTTTAAAGAAAATGTTAAAGAAACTGGAATCTCAGAATCCGGAAAAATTATTGATTGTTCCGATGTATCCTCAATATGCCTCTTCCACTACAGGATCTGCCATTGAACTTGTCATGAATAAAATCCGTAAATGGAAACAAATTCCAGACTTAAAGATCTTGCATCACTTTCATGATCATCCTGCCTTTATAGGAGCGATGACTGAGCAAGTGAAAGCGCATCATCCGAATGAAAATTACGATCATGTTGTTATGAGTTATCACGGACTTCCACAACACCATACGCATGAGGCCCACCAGGGGATTGATTGTGAAAGTATGTCTTGCAGAGAAAAAAGGGATGAAAAAAATAAATTCTGTTACCTGGCTTCCTGTTACGAAACATCCAGATTGCTGGCCGAAAAACTTTCTTTAAGCAAGGAAAAATATACGGTTAGTTTTCAATCCAGAATGAGTGATAAATGGACAAAACCTTTTACCGAAAAACTTGTATTGGAACTGGCAGGCAAAGGGGTCAAAAAAATATTGGTCATTAGTCCTGCTTTTGTCGCGGATTGTCTGGAAACGACCAATGAACTGGGGGTTGAACTCAGAGACACATTCCTCAAGGCAGGCGGAGAAGAATTGAAAGTGGTGGAAAGCCTGAATGATCAGGCAAAATGGGTAGATGAAATGGCTGTTATTTTGAGAGATCTGGCCAAATAATTTACCAGAAAAAATAAATGGTTTAGTGCATGATTTTACGAACGACGCCATTGATGTTCATAATGATCCTGCCATCATTTTCAACGCCAAGAATCATTCCTTCATAGGAATTTCCTCCTGAATTAAGTATGTATGATTGACCTATTTTATACAGGTTATCTTCGAATTGGTTTTTGATCTTTTTGAAATATGCCTTTTGTAATTCGGCATAATCCTGATCCATTTCAAGTAAAACCAACTTCAAAAGCTCTTCAGTATCTTGTTTTTTTCCGCTTTCGATGGCAATAGAACTCGGATTTGGTAATTTTTCCGGAAAATGAGTTTGGTTAACATTAATTCCGATCCCGATCACACTGGATTCGATTTTTTCCCCTTTCAGGTTGTTTTGGATCAGCATTCCACCTAATTTCCTGTTTTCAAAATAGATGTCGTTTGGCCATTTCACCCGTAGCTTATCAGCAGGAAGATAATTCTTTAAAACCCTGCAAATGGCATTGGCTGTAAACATACTCAGAAAGAATTGTTGCCGGGAATTAAGGAATGAAGGATATAAGATAACGCTGAACAAAAGATTCAGTTTGGCTTCACTCTGCCATATATTGTTTCTCTGTCCCTTGCCAGCATCCTGAAAATCGGTCGAAATGGCAGTTCCTTCGATTGGATTGCTTTTTGCAATTAAATTTAAAGCATAGGTATTGGTAGAATCTATATTTTCGAAATGAATGATCTTTTTACCTATTGTATGTGTTAAAGAGAAAAGATTCAATGGAATAATTTGAGTATTTTTGTGACAATAATCAAAAGTAAAAAAATAATTTGAGTAATAATCTTAATTTTTCGGGTTTGGGAATAGGTGATCAAGAGATAAATGAATTAATAATTGATAGTATTCAGGATATAAAAGGAAAGAATATCCTTCAATTGGATTTGAGAGGAATAAGTGGCGCTCCCGCCGATTATTTTATTGTTTGTCAGGGGGATTCCACGGTACAGCTCAGAGCCATTGCCGGGAATATTTATAAGAGGATGAAAGAGGAAGCAAATTCTCTTCCTTTGAGTTTTGAGGGACGGGATCAGGCAAAATGGGTTTTGGTCGATTATTTTAATACTGTTGTACATGTTTTTCATCCCGAATTGCGGGAATTTTATGACCTTGAGGGCTTGTGGCGAGATGCAGTGATTACTGAAATAGAAGATGTTTAACAGATTGATCTGACATATTGCTTTTAAGCCAAATTATAATTGAATGAGCGAAGAAAATAAATCAAAAGAACCTAAGAATTCAGCTAATAAGGATCCTAAAAAAATACCTCCTAAATCCCTTTGGATCTATGGTGCAGTTATTATAGGCGCCATGTTGTTAAACGTATTTGTTTATACCAGTAGTGAGGGGTCAGAAATTTCTATGGGCCGGTTTGCCGAATTGGCTAAATCAGGTTCAGTAGAAACAGTAGAGGTGGTCAATAAATCCTATGTAAATGTTTTTATTTATAAGGATAAACTTGAACAGTTTCCTGAATTAAAGGAAAAAGGAAAGTTAAATCAGTATACGCCCCATTTTACATTTGAAATAGGAGATGTTCGGACTTTTGATGAAATGATAAAGGATCTGAACAAAGAGGAAAAAATGGTTGACCCGATCTATAAGACCAAACAGAATTGGGTGGGACCGATCTTCAACTGGCTTTTGCCAATACTGATTATTGTAGGACTTTGGGTCTTCTTTATGAAGCGTATGGGTGGTGCCGGCGGTGGAGCGGGAGCCCAAATATTTAGCATTGGAAAGTCCAAGGCAACCTTATTTGATAAAAAAGCAGAAATCAATGTAACCTTTAAAGATGTTGCCGGCCTTGAAGAGGCAAAAGAAGAAGTGATGGAGGTGGTTGATTTTTTGAAGAAGCCACAAAAATATACGGCCCTGGGAGGTAAGATCCCTAAGGGTGTGTTGCTGGTAGGCCCTCCGGGAACCGGTAAAACTTTATTGGCGAAAGCCGTGGCAGGTGAGGCGGAAGTGCCTTTCTTCTCCATATCAGGATCCGATTTTGTTGAGATGTTTGTAGGAGTAGGTGCATCAAGGGTTAGGGATCTATTCAAGCAGGCTCGTGAAAAGGCACCTTGTATTGTATTTATCGATGAGATTGATGCGATTGGACGATCCAGAGGAAAAGGAGCTATGCAGGGAGGAAACGATGAGCGTGAAAACACCTTAAATCAATTGTTGGTTGAAATGGATGGTTTTAGCACGGATAAAGGGGTGATCCTGATGGCAGCAACCAACCGTCCGGATGTATTGGATAGTGCATTGTTGAGGCCAGGAAGGTTTGACAGACAGATCGGAATTGATCTGCCGGATCTGAAAGGTAGAGGTGCTATTTTTGAAGTACACTTGAAGAGTATAAAGACAAGCGCTGAAGTAAGTTCAAAATATCTGGCTGAAATGACACCAGGTTTTGCAGGGGCAGATATTGCCAATGTTTGTAATGAAGCTGCATTAGTGGCTGCAAGACATGATAAAAAACATGTAGAACTTGAGGATTTCAATTATGCGCTCGATAGAGTAATTGGCGGACTTGAAAAGAAAAACAAACTGATTTCTCCAAAAGAAAAAGAGATCATTGCTTATCACGAAGCGGGACACGCAATTTGTGGCTGGTATCTGGAGCACGCTTCTCCCCTTATAAAAGTAACGATTGTTCCAAGAGGAATTGGTACGCTGGGATATGCGCAGTATTTACCAAAAGAGGAATACATCATCAGAAAGGAACAATTGCTGGACCGGATGTGTATGACTTTCGGAGGAAGAGCCGCTGAAAAAATAGTGTTTGATAAAATTTCTACGGGAGCACAAAATGACCTAGATCAGGTTACTCAACTCGCATATGGAATGGTGGTAACTTATGGAATGAATAACAATGTAGGTAATGTATCTTTTTATGGTATGTCTAAGGATTCTTTCACGAAACCTTATTCTGAAGAAACTTCATCCATGATAGATAGCGAAGTTAGAATATTGGTGGAAGAACAGTATAAGAGAGCACAGGAGCTATTGAAAGATAAAAGAAAAGAATTGGATATTCTGGCCAAACGACTTTTGGAAAAAGAGGTGATCCTGAAGAAAGATATTATTGATTTGATCGGGGACAGGCCCTTTGAAGAAGAGAGACCGCTTATTGATCCGGAACATCATGACTAAAAAATAGCATCGGCTAAAAACAACAAAGGTCCTGGGTAATTATTTACTCAGGACCTTTGTTATAATAAAAAGAAGCTGCCCATAAGAGCAGCTCCATATTACGAAAAACTCTACTATTACACTAACTGGATCTTTTCCTCTTCAATTACTTTACGCATATTTATCAATGCATAACGCATTCTTCCAAGGGCAGTATTAATACTGACGTTTGTTAATTGAGCTATTTCTTTGAAACTCATGTCAGCATAATGTCTCAATATAACAACTTCTCGTTGTTCATCAGGTAATTTATCAACAACCTTCCTGATTCTTTGATGGACCTGACTTTTGATAATATGTTGTTCCATATTTTCTTCCGGAGATTCCAGAACGTCGAATATGTCAAAGGTTTCAGTAGGAGATACCTTTGTTCTTCGTTTAGATTTCCGGAAATGATCGACACACATATTGTAGGAGATTCTCATCGCCCATTGAAGGAATTTACCCTGATGATTATATTTTCCCTTACTTAAAGAACGGATAATTTTTATAAAAACATCCTGAAAAATATCATCTGCTAACTCCGAGTCCTTTACAAACAAGTAGATAGAGGTATAGATCTTTTCCTTGTGTCTATTCAATAAAACTTCGAAAGCTTTCTCATTGCCATCCATGTATAATTTGATCAGTTGCTGATCATTCAGAGTCATAACATCCATACGCATAAACTAATTTGATTTTGTTTTAGAGTAGATGTCGGAGTCTTATAGGCAATGAAATTTTGTGTGAATTAAAAGATAATTTATATCAATTACTTGTCCAAAGATATAAATATTTGAAAACAAATCAAGTGATAATGTAAAAAAAACAAAAAATACAATCAATTTGTTTACTACTTGCTAATAATATTTCCAGTAAACAACTTTGGAAAAAAAGCAAACAAACCGCTTTTTGGCTGCCTAAATAACTGTTTAAATAAATTTAATAATTAATAATTGATTTTTTCTTTTGCAATTAAAAACAACAAAATCATCTTTGTGGAATGTCCTTAAATAAAAATGAAAATTGGTTAAAAGAGGATGTTGATATCAGTGAAGGCGATTATCAGCAGGAAATCGTTATCAAGGGAGCCAACACAAATAATCTTCAGAATATAGATTTGTCGATTCCCAAAAATCAATTGGTTGTCATAACCGGTGTTTCAGGTTCAGGGAAATCTTCACTGATAATGGATACCTTGTATGCAGAGGGACAAAGAAGGTATGTGGAAAGTTTGTCTTCCTATGCTCGCCAGTTCCTGAACAGGATGAAAAAACCGGATGTGGATTATATTACGGGCATCAGTCCGGCGATTGCCATTGAACAAAAGGTGAGCGGGGGCAATGCAAGATCAACAGTTGGTACGCTAACCGAAATATATGATTACCTCAGGCTGTTATATGCACGGATCGGCAAAACCTACTCTCCGGTTTCAAAGAAGTTGGTCACTAAGCATAGTGTTTCAGATGTCGTGGATTATATATTATCTGTGGAAACGGGGACAAAGTTGATCATCGCGATTCCTATATTTAAAGAAGCAGGAGACCGAACCATAGGAAAAGAATTGAGTTTGCTGTTGGAAAAGGGATATTCTCGGATGACTTATCAGGATGAGCCTTTTGAAATAGATCAATTCATTGAAACAAGTCCGATCGACCTCGATTTATTGATCAACGATAAGCTGGCTAATGACTTGATTGTATTGATCGACCGGATCATTGCTGATGATTCAACAGGAAACCAAAACAGGATTGCAGATTCTGTTGATATCGCTTTTAAGGAAAGTCATGGTTATTGTATAGTCGCCACGACAGACTGGAAGAAAACAATTTTTAGCAATAAATTTGAAATGGATGGCATTCTGTTTCTTGAACCGGATCAGCAATTATTTAATTTTAATAATTCACTCGGGGCATGCAAGAAATGTGAAGGATACGGTAAGATCATTGGTATAGATTCATCAAAAGTGATTCCTGATGACAGCAAATCCGTATATGAAGGAGGCGTTGCCTGCTGGAGTGGTGCGAAACACGGAAGTTGGCAGGAAGACCTGATCCTTCAGGCTTCATCAATTGATTTTCCTATTCACAAACCCATTCGGGACCTCAGCCCTGAGCAAACGGATCTGCTTTGGAATGGAAATGGCAAAATTGGTGGCATCAATGAATTCTTTGCACACATAGAAAGTAAATTATATAAAATACAGAACAGGGTGCTCCTGGCAAGGTATAGGGGCAGAACGAGTTGTAACGACTGTGGTGGTGGCCGGTTGAGAAAAGAAGCGTCGTATATCAAAGTAGGAGATAAAAATATCATGGAATTGATCCGGCTTCCCATCGGAAAGTTAAAGGACTATTTTGATACGTTAAAATTGAGCAAAACAGATAAGGAAATTAGTAAGAGAATCCTGACAGAGATCAAAAGCAGGCTGGATGTAATGGTGGATGTAGGGCTTACTTATTTGACTCTTGACCGATTGAGTGCTACTTTGAGTGGAGGAGAAACACAAAGGATAAACCTGACCCGGATTCTGGGAAGTAACCTGACAAATTCATTGTATATTTTGGATGAGCCCAGCATCGGGCTGCACCCAAAAGATATTGAGCGTATGCTTACGGTTCTGAAAAAACTAAGGGACCTTGAGAATACGGTTTTGGTAGTTGAGCATGAGGAGTTGATCATAGAAAATGCTGACCACATAATTGATGTGGGCCCTTTTGCAGGGGTTCATGGTGGAAAAATCACCTTTAATGGTCCTTATGATCAATTTATAAAAATGGGTGATTCTAATTTGACCAGTGCGTTTTTGACTGGTAAACAAAAAATAGAAACACCATCCAGCAGACGAAAAGTATTTGGTAAAATCACAGTTCAAGACGCCAGAAAACACAATCTGAAATCGATTACTGTGGATTTCCCTCTGCAGAGTTTGGTCGTTGTAACTGGTGTTTCCGGGAGTGGAAAATCCACTCTGGTAAAGGATGTGCTGGAGCCTTCCCTGAGATCGATTCTGGGAGAAACGGTTCCCGGTGAAAACGTGGCTTCTCATAAGGCTGTTAGCGGAGACGTAAGGTTTATCGACCAGATCGAATTTGTAAGTCAAAGACCAATAGGTAAATCTTCTAGATCAAATCCGATCACCTACCTGAAGGCCTATGATACGATTCGAAAGATCTATGCAGCGCAACAGCTTTCTAAGATCAGAGGATATAAAACGGGCCATTTTTCGTTCAATGTGGACGGAGGCCGATGTGATACTTGTAAGGGAGAGGGTGAAATTACCGTTGAAATGCAATTTTTGGCTGATGTCAAATTGATTTGTGAAAGTTGCAACGGTCAAAGATTTAAAAAAGAGGTTCTGGAAACGAATTACCGGGGCAAGAATATTAATGACGTATTGGAAATGACCGTAGAGGAGGCGCTTATCTTCTTTAACGATAACAGTGAATTGAAGAACAAACTGCAGGCACTGGATGATGTTGGACTGGGTTATATTAAGCTCGGGCAATCCTCCAGTTCGCTTTCCGGTGGAGAAGCACAACGCGTGAAGCTTGCTTCCTTTTTGCAGAGGAAACTGGCAGATAAGAAAATGCTCTTTATTTTTGACGAACCAACGACGGGCCTTCATTATTATGATGTTAAAAAATTGCTTGCTGCTTTTAATGCCCTGGTAGAACTTGGAAATACTGTTTTGGTTGTTGAACACAACCTGGATATTGTGAAATCCGCGGATTGGGTCATTGATCTCGGACCGGTAGGAGGTGAAGAGGGGGGGTATCTTGTTTTTCAGGGAAGACCGGAAGATCTCATACATTGTAAAGAATCATATACAGGCGCTTTTTTGAAGACCAGACTGTAGAAATCAAGCTTTTCTGTTTTACGACAACCAGGAATTAACAAATAAAATTAAACAAATGGGGGTACAGCCATATTTTACTAATGATGCAATAATACTAGGGATTCTCATTATAATATTGGGCGTCATATTTAAGACTTCCGGGAATAAATCAAAATTCTGGAAAAAGTTTTACATCTATGTTCCTGCTCTTTTGCTGTGTTACTTCATCCCTGCTTTGTTTCATTGGCCTTTCGGATTAATAAGTCCCCACTGGTATGATCTGGATCAGCTAAGAGAATTTTTGCAAACAAACTATAGTGCTGGTTTTGGGCCGGAAGCTGGATGGTCAGTTATGCAGAGCTTTATTGAGACCAACAATATTGACGTAGACAGTTTGAAAGCTTTTGAGAAACACACTAGTCTTTATTTTATGTCTTCCAGGTATTTATTGCCTGCCAGTTTAATCCTGTTAACATTAAGCATAGACCTGAAGGAAATTGCCAATCTTGGTTATAAGGCAATTGTCATGTTTCTGGCGGGGACGGTGGGCATAATTTTAGGTGGTCCTATTGCCATTATTTTGATACATTATTTGGCTCCGGGAATAATTCCGCTGGGTTCAGAAGATTTATGGAAAGGTTTATCCACGATTGCAGGAAGCTGGATTGGCGGAGGAGCGAATCAAACTGCGATGAAAGAGATATTTGAGGTAAGTGATAATTTATTTGCTTCAATGATCGTGGTCGATGTAATAGTTGCCAATATTTGGATGGGTTTTTTGTTATATGGCGCTAATATTACTGAAAAGATAGATAAATGGTTAAAAGCGGATACTACAGCTATTGAGCAATTGAAAGTAAAAGTAAGCAATTACAGAGCGAGTGTAGAACGAATTCCGACCACAACGGAAGTTTTTATGATGTTGGGCGTTGCTTTTGGAGGGGTAGCCTTATCACATTGGGGGTCTGATATTATGGCGCCATTGATGGGGAAATATGCGGACAGGCTCATTGAACTCAGGTTAAATTCGCTGTTGTCTAAATTTTTCTGGTTGATCGTTTTCGCAACGACTATTGGTTTGGTCCTGTCTTTCACAAAGGCAAAAAAGCTGGAAGGCGTAGGGGCATCCCGTTGGGGCAGTATTTTTATTTATATTTTGGTGGCAACAATTGGAATGAAAATGAATCTGGGTGAGATTCTGGAAAATCTGGGATTATTTGCCATTGGTTTGGTTTGGATGCTGGTTCATGTACTCATTTTGTTAATTGTCAGTAAATTGATCAAGGCACCATTTTTCTTTGTGGCAGTAGGAAGTCAGGCCAATGTTGGAGGCGCTGCATCTGCTCCGATAGTGGCTTCTGCTTTTAGCCCTTCGTTGGCGCCGGTTGGGGTACTTATGGCTGTTTTAGGCTATGCTTTGGGAACTTATGGTGCAATAATTACAGCCTGGCTCATGCAGGGAGTGAGTTAATAAAATTAAAATAACGGTTAAATATTCCAACCAAATTGGATTATATTTCGTTATGATTATCGGAGAAATGCAATAAGTTTGAACCATTTGGGGTTTAATAGCATTACTACAATTAACTAGTAGGGTTTTCACTTAGGATAGAAATAGTTTTTTTTGTATCTTTGCACTCCGTCTAGCTTTAAAGGAAAATAAACATGTATGGATAAAAGAAGAATCCTATTTGTAACTCAAGAGATTGAGCCATATACAATGCTTACTGAGATTTCGGCATTGTTAAAAAACCTGACAGCTCAGACTCATAAAAGTTCTTTTGAGATCAGGATTTTAATGCCGCGTTTTGGAACTATTAACGAAAGAAGGCACAGACTTCATGAAGTTGTTAGGTTGTCTGGAATGAATATCATTATTGATGATGATGATTTTCCATTGATCATTAAAGTGGCATCCTTGCCTGATTCAAGGATTCAGGTTTATTTTTTGGATAATGAAGAATTCTTTAAAAGAAAATTCATGTTCAAAAATGAGAACGGCGATTTTTTCCCTGACAACGATAGCAGAATGGTTTTCTTTTGTAAGGGTGTTTTGGAAACTGTTAAGAAATTTGGTTGGGCACCGGATATTATCCACGTGCATGGCTGGATGAGCAGCATGGTTCCACTATACCTTAAGAAAGTATACAAAGAAGATCCGATCTATAAGCATGCAATTGTAATTTACTCAGTGTATAATACATGTTGCGAAATGGAATTATCATCCAATTTTATTGATAAGGCCATGATTAATGATCTGGAGCCCGAGGATTTAAAAGATTATTTTGAAGATGATAAGATTTCATTGGATAAAGGGGCAATACATTATGCAGATGCAGTAATTGAAGGCACTAAAATGGAGGGTGTAAATTATGCATCATTGGCAGAAGAGTTAGGAAAACCTTACCTTGCTTATGAAGAGGAGAGTGTTGTAAAGGATACTATATCTTTTTACAAATCTTTATTGGAAGATTAATACGATTAAAAGAAGAAATTTACATGAATAAGTTTATTGTTGGTTTAAGCCTCATGGCAGCAGGCCTGTTGATATCAGCATGCAGTAAAAGTTCCATAGTTGGTTCTGAAATTCTGGATGATGATTATGTGAACGTTGTTTACTCAGATTCAACTACCTTAAAGATTATAAATCTGAAAGCGGACTCTGTCAGGAGTTTTCCATTGAGTGCCCAAATGTTTTTACTGGGCCATATTAATGATCCAATCTTTGGAGAAACTTCATCTGAGATGTATACACAAATCAGAAAGATGTTTGAGGTTCCAAATCTTGAAAATTCCGTTCTGGATTCTGTTGTTTTATCATTGAGCACCAATCCTGTAGGAAAATGGGGGGATTCAATTGCTGATCATATGATTAAAGTATATGAATTGGGGGAGTCCATTAATGATCTTGATACTATTTATTCTTCACAAGGATTTCAAAAAGGCATGTTATTGGGTTCAAGGGCGTATCGTCCTATTGCATCTGATACAGCGAGTTTGATCATTGGTCAGGACACCTTTGCTTTTAATAACATTTTCAGGATACCACTGGATCTTTCTTTTGGAGAAAAATTGTTTAACGATACATTGGCACTGAATAATGATACGCTCCTGTTGGAATTAACAAACGGATTGGTGATTGAATCCGAAACGGATGGAAATTCTGTTTTTGGAATCAATAGTGGTCAGTTTCTGGATGATTATACAAATAAAATAATCTTCTATTATACGCATAATGATAGCATTTCTGCTTCTCATTCATTGACAATCGGTGGAAAAAGAAGTGTTCACTACGAACACAATTATTCCAATTCAATGGTAAAGGATTTTTTCAATGATGAAGAACTAAGTGATTCACTTATTTTTATGGCAGGCATGCAGAATACTCAGGCATCAATTGAGATTCCACACCTGAACGGGTTGGAAAACACTTTGATCAATTATGCTGAAATCGAATTTTATGCAGCTGAACTTGATGATGGTTTACCCTTTGATAAAATTCAACAATTTTATCTATTCAATCAGAATGAAGATGGATCTTTAACCTACATAGAGGATTTAAATATTTCTATAATTTCTGGTACTATTAGTTATTTTGACGCATCTTTGACAGAAGAACTAGATACCGATACGGGTATTGTGTTAAATAAATACAATATCAATTTTACAAATGAATTGAAAAGCAGAATACAGGCAGGGAATACGAATACCAAAATGATTCTAAGACCATATCTTAGTCAGTCAAATGCGCACAGAAGCGTATTGTTTGGTCCCGGCCATTCTCAATATCCGGCAAAATTGAAGATCACTTATACAAAACAGTAATTATGTGTGGAATAATAGCATATCTTGGACCAGAAGAGGCTTTTCCGATTATTATTGAAGGCCTTAAAAGATTAGAATACAGAGGATACGACAGTGCAGGCATGGCAGTGATGGGTAAGGATATCCATTATTACAAACAAAAGGGAAAGGTGAAAGGCCTTGAAAAGACAATCCTGAAAAATGGGGTTGAAGGCAAAATTG
>Ga0102815_10000388_pt1 | contig 30793 bp, 22 predicted proteins | sample ColrivemetaGS759_FD_79113 | JGI IMG/M metagenome (GOLD analysis project Ga0102815, IMG submission 79113) | Estuarine microbial communities from the Columbia River estuary - Ebb tide ETM metaG S.759 | ecosystem: Environmental > Aquatic > Marine > Intertidal zone > Estuary | place: USA: Columbia... | reverse complement strand
GGCGACCAGCTCACCTTCCCCATGACCATCCCGGACTTCGTCGAGAACGAGGAAGCCCGCGGCAAGGACGGCACCTGCCTGCTGGACGTCCAGCAGGCCATGAACCTCACCCCGCCCTCCGACGAGGATCTGTTCGCGATCCTCGGCGAGGAGGTCAGTGACATGGACGGGCTGCGCGCCTTTGTCTCGGCCCGCCTCGGCGAGGGCGCCGCGGAGCGCGAGAACAACCGCCAGGAATCGGCGCTCCTCGACCAGGTGCTCGAGCAGTGCAAGTTCGACCTGCCCCAGGCCATGCTCGAGCAGCAGACCGAGGCGCGCCTCAACCAGCTGGCCCAGGAGTTGGCCGGTAACGGGACGTCCGAGGAGGACGTCCAGAAGGCCCAGGAGGAGCAGCGGCCCACCGCAGAGGCTGAGGCCGCCAAGGGCATGCGCGCCCTGCTGGTGGTCGAGGCCATCGGTGAGAAGGAGGAGCTCCTCGTGACCAACCCGGACATCGAGACCGAGCTGGCGGCCATCGCAGGCCGAAACCAGACGACCATCGAGGAGGTCAAGGAGTACTACGAGCAGAACAACCTCGGGCAGCAGCTCGCGATCGAGATCCTGGAGAAGAAGGTGCGCAGGTTCCTGCGTGAGAGCGCCGATATCCAAGATCCGGCCTGAGCGTTCGGGCGCCGTCCGCGGCGCCCGATTGCAGGCTCCCCTCCGGGCCGTCGTGGCCCACCCCATCATCTTCGCTTGAATCTGCGCCCCCCAACCTCTAGAGAAGGCGTCATGCAGAACTACTACCCGGTCCCGTTTGTCATCGAGAAGACCGGTCGAGGCGAGCGGCAGTACGACATCTACTCCCGCCTCCTCGAGGATCGGATCATCTTCCTCGGCACCGCGATTGACGACAATGTCGCCAACGCGGTCATGGCCCAGCTGCTCTTCCTCGACAAGACCGGCCGGAACCAAGACATCAAGATGTACATCAACTCGCCCGGCGGCTCCGTGACCGCGGGCCTGGCGATCTACGACACGATGCAGCTCGTCGAGCCCAGCATCCAGACCTACTGCCTCGGGCAGGCGGCCTCCATGGGCGCGGTGCTCCTCTCCGGCGGCGCCAAGGGCAAGCGCTTCGCGCTGCCCCACAGTCGCGTCATGATCCACCAGCCCCACGGTGGTATGGGCGGCACGGCGCTGGACATGGAGATCCAGGTGCAGGAGATCCTCAAGATGAAGAAGCAGCTTGAGGGGATCATGGCGCACCACGCCGGTCGCAGCGCCGAGGACCTCTCCGAGGCCTGCGAGCGAGACAACTTCATGTCTCCGCAAGAGGCAAAAGACTTCGGGCTCATCGACCACATCGTCGCCCGCGTTGAAGACAGCCCCGAGGCTGCCTCAACCGAGGAGTAGGAGTTAACGGGGGGCGCTGCTTCAAAACGGCGCCTCCTTTGGACCGAATTTGCCCATCGCGGGATTCAACGAACTCGCTCAGGGCAACGGTCACCTGAAACGCCGATCTACCCGGGAGCGCGCGGCAGTCGCCGCCGCTCCCTTTCTCATGTTGGTCCTGTTCGCACCGACACAGGGCAATAGACTTCGATCATGAGCTCTTCACGACGCACTGGCCGCCAGGTCGAACGCTGCACCTTCTGCGAGAAGCCCCGACACCAGGTCACATCGTTGATCGCGGGTCCGCCGGGCGTCTACATCTGCAATGAGTGCATCGAGATCTGTAACTCGATCCTCCAGGAAGAGCAGCGCCGCAATCCCGTCTCGAGTGACGCGGCCGAGGCTCCCGCCACGCCCGCAACAGCAGCCGCCACCGGCGGCGCCCTCGACCGGGACCGACTTCCGACCCCCATCGAGATCGCACGCAGCCTCGACGAATACGTCGTTGGCCAGCACCGCGCGAAGAAGGTCCTCTCTGTCGCGGTCTACAACCACTACAACCGCCTCCGGCGCCAGGGTGAGGTGGACAACTCCCCCACGGCCGACGTGGAGATCGAGAAGTCCAACGTCCTCTTGGTGGGGCCCACCGGCTCCGGCAAGACCCTGCTCGCTCGCACGATGGCGCGCATGCTGGACGTCCCCTTCGCCATGGCGGACGCCACGACGCTCACCGAGGCGGGCTACGTGGGCGAGGACGTCGAGAACATCTTGCTGAAGCTCCTGCAGTCCGCCGACTTTGACGTCGAGCGCGCCCAGCAAGGCATCATCTACATCGACGAGATTGACAAGATCGGTCGCACCACCGGGAACGTCTCGATCACGCGGGACGTCTCCGGCGAGGGCGTGCAGCAGGCGCTGCTCAAGATCCTCGAGGGCACCGTCGCAAGCGTGCCGCCCCAGGGTGGCCGCAAGCACCCCGAGCAGTCCTACATCCAGCTCGACACCGCGAACATCCTGTTCGTCGTCGGGGGCACCTTCTCAGGCGTCGAGGAGATCATCGGCCGCCGGGTCGGCCAGTCCGTCATCGGCTTCGGCCGTGAGCAGATCTCCGATAGCGCCCTCGAGGACGCCCGCAAGAAGTCCGTCGCTCCGATGGCGCCGGCCAACCTCCCCTCCTTCGACGAGTACGGAGCCCGAGACGAGTACGTCCGCTTCCTCCTGCCGAAGGACCTGATGGAGTTCGGGCTCATCCCCGAGTTCATCGGCCGCCTCCCGATCATCGCCACCCTCGATACCCTCCGCCGCGAGGAGCTCGTCCGCATCCTGGTCGAGCCGAAGAACGCCCTGGTGCGTCAGTATCAGAAGCACTTCGAGATCAACGGCAAGGAGCTGCTCTTCGACGAATCCGGCCTCAAGGCCATCGCCGACCTCGCCATCGAGCGGGAGACCGGCGTCCGCGCCCTGCGCTCGATCCTCGAGTCCCTGCTCCTCGACCTCCAGTACGAGCTCCCCTGCCGCAAGGACACCGACTCCTTCACGGTCAACGAGGGAGTGGTCCGAGGCGAGATCCAGCTCGCCAGGGGCCTGACGTCCGCTGACGTCGAGGAGGACGACGACGCAGCGGAGTCCTCGAGCGAGCCGACGGCCTCCGAGGAGACGGACGGCGGCGACGCCGCCCCCGAGCGCGAGAGCGCGTGAGGCCGGGCGCGCCCGTAGGGGCGCGTCATCGAGAGGTCCGCCCGTCGCCGAGCACGCCCTCAGGGGCGCGACAACGGGCGGTCCGGCAGAACCTGCGCTTGCACAGTGCCCAGCCCGGCACCTGATGTCGCTATGATCCGCCCCATGAATGGCGGGACAGGCGAGCAGTTGAGGATCAGGTATCACCGGGACTTCGATGGGATGGTGTCGGGCGCGGTGCTCGCCCATATTCTCAGAGACCAAGGCGAGAAGCCGCTCCTGAAGAGCGTCAACTACGACGAGCGTTCCGGCTGGGAGTCCTTTGAAGAGGGCAAGCGCTTCGCCCTCGTGGACTTCCACTTCCACCCGCGGGCCGAATACTGGTTCGACCACCATCCCACGACCTTCCTGACGGACGAGCTCCGGGCGCAGTACGAGCCCTCCGCCCGTTGGAGCTGGGATGAGACGTCGCCGTCCTGCCCGCCGATGATCATCCGGCACGCCCAGGAGCACTTCGGGTACGAGCCCCCGGATCGCTTCATGGAAGCTGCCCACTGGTCCGACATCATCGACGCCGCGCGCTTCGAGAGCGTCGACCAGGCGATCTTCGGCGAGGACCCGGCCCTGCGCCTGATGCGCGCGCTCACGGCCTCCCCGAGTCCAGCATGGGTGGACGAGCTCGCCACGGCCCTGATCACCGAGTCCCTGGGCGATGTCGCCCAGAGGCCCGACGTCGAGAAGGTCTACGGGCGCGCCGCGCGGAACCGCGACAAGGCCTTGGACCAATTCCCGCCCACCGTCCTGTGGAACAAGGGCGGCGTCCTGTTCTACGACGCGGCCTCCTCCAAGATCCGGCGCGAGCGCTTCGCGCCGTTCTACCACTTCCCCGACGTGTCCTCCGCCGTGGGCGTGATCCCGACCCGCGCCGGCTTCCACATCACCTGTGGTGAGAACCCCTGGAAGCAGCCGACCAACGGCGTGCACGTGGGCGAGATGATGGAGGAGTACGGCGGCGGTGGACACCGCGCCGTGGGCGGCGCCAATCCGCCCTCCCTGGCCGAGGCGAAGCGCCTCGGTGAGGAGTTCGCGGTGCGGGTCAAAGACCACCTCGCTCGCACCTAGCGCCGCCGTGGAAGCTGCCCCGCCCGAAGTCCCCCGGTCCCTGCTGGAGGCCGATCTCCCGACGCTGCGCTCGTTCATCGTGAGCCGCGGCGGCAAGCCCTTTCATGCGAAGGTTCTGCGCCGCGCGGTCCTCGAGCGGGGAGTCCTCGAGTACGACCAGATCACCGACCTCCCGGCCGGCCTGCGAGCGATCCTCGACGAGGAGCTCCCGATCTTCTCGGGCCGGCTGGTGGATGAGCGGACGGCGTCGGACGGCACCCGAAAGCTGCTGATCGAGTTCCCCGGCCGCGCGAAGGACGAGGGCCCGATCTCGGTGGAGACGGTGCACATTCCTCCGGTGCGGCCCGAGCGGGACCCGACCAAGGGCGCCACGCTGTGCGTCTCAAGCCAGGCTGGGTGCCCCGTCGCGTGCCCCTTCTGCGCCTCGGGCCTGCTCGGCCTCGCCAGGAACCTGCGGGCGCACGAGATCGTGGAGCAGTACGTCAGGGGCCGCGCGCTCGGGCACCTCTCGCGCTCGGTGGTGATGGGGATCGGCGAGCCGCTGCTGAACTACACACAGCTCTCCGCAGCCCTGGATACGGTGCGGGACGAGATGGGCCTTGGGGGCCGCAAGCTCACGGTCTCCACGGTCGGGTTCCCCGATCGACTCCGCCGCCTCGCCCCCGACAAGCCTCGCTTCCAGCTCGCCATCTCCCTGCACACCCCTGATCAGGAGCAGCGCGACCGCCTGGTCCCGGCCATGGCCGGCGTCCCCATCGAGGATGTCCTCGCCGCGGGCGACGACTGGTTCGAGAAGACCGGCCGCGAGGTCACCTACGAGTACGTGCTGCTCGGAGGGGAGAACGACTCCGAGGGGCACGCCCTGCGCCTCGTGGAGCGCCTCAGCGGGCGGCGCTGCAGCGTCAACCTGATCCCCTACAACCCCACCCCCGAGCTCCCGTTCTACCGGCCCGAAGGAGGCTCCCCCGAGTACTTCAGGGACGTGCTCGTGGATGGAGGCCTCACCGCCACCATCCGCTGGTCGCGGGGGCTCGAGGGCGCCGCCGCCTGCGGGCAGCTACGACTGGTGCGCTGAGCCCGCGGCGGCCACCGCCGCGATCACGGCGCCTGCCAGATCTGCCGCTGATCCCGGCCGCGCCCTGAGGAACAGCTCGGGCTCGATGAGCTCAAGCTCCATGAGGTAGGGGCGACCGGCGGCCGCCTCCACCAGGTCCACCCGTCCGTAGGTGAGCGCGGCGCCGTCAGGGACGGCGCGCAGCACCTGCTCCGCTTCGCGCCGCAGAGCAACCGGAGGCTCGAGGACCTCGACGGTCCCCCCATGCTCCTCCTGCACCCTGAAGTCGCCTGGGGAAGAGCGCTTGAGCACCGCGTGCGAGTACTGCCCAGCGATGTAGGTCAACGACCACTCGCCGGCGCTTGGCAGCTCCTCGACAAAGGCCTGCACGAGGAAGTCCCCGCCCGCGGCAGCGCCGATCTCGGCAGGGATCGCACCGCCCCGCTCCAGCACCGCCGTACGCCAGGCGCCGCCCGAGATCGTGGGCTTGAGGACCGCTCGTTCCGCCGCGATCCGGTCCAGCACCGGGTCCGCGTCGGCCCCGAGCTGCGCCGCGGCGACCAGCGCCGTCGCAGGGATCCGGGCCGCCCCATCGCGGGCCAGCTCCAGGAGGTAACGCTTGTCGTGGTTCCAACGCAGGACCTCGGGGGAGTTCAGCACCGAGCCCTCGAAGTCCTCCACCCACGCGAGGAACCGCTCCGGGTCCATGAAGTACTCCCAGGGCGAACGCACGAGGGCGCCGTCACAGCGGGGCTCAGGGTCCGGCGATCCCCACGGGAGGACCACGACCTCCGCGCCCAGGGCCTCGAGGGCGGCCGGCAAGCTCGCGTCGTCGGGTTGTAGCTGCGGCATGGCGGGATCCGTGATGAGCGCCACGCGGAGTCTTCGAGAGGTCGCCATCAGAACCGGAGGGTGTAGTTGAGCTTCAGGGCGAGGGACTGCTCCGAGGTGACGAAGCTGGACTCGCTAAAGGCCTTGTCGAACCCCATCAGCCCCACGACGAAGAGCTCCCGCCCCGGCTCGATGATCCAGCGGAGCCTTGTCTGAGAGGAGAGGTTCTTGCCCTCGGTGTCGTACTGCAGGAACGTGTTCCAGGACGTCATCGGGTCGAAGTTCAGGTCCACCCGCCAGGTGTAGAGCTGGGTCCGGAAGTCCCCGGCCCCGTCCTCCAACTCGATCTGAACGTCCTCGAAGGACATGCCCAGCCGGACATAGGCGTTGGGAATGTAGACCGGCTCGACGCTCATCCGGGTGATCGAGCCGCCGTAGTAATCCCCCACCTCGACGGAGGTCTCGAGCCATGCGATCTGGCGATCATTGGACTAGAAGCTGAGCCGGAAGCGAGTCTCGTCGTAGTCGCCAGGCGCCACCTGAACGTCCCCGTTCCCAAGGTCGAACGGGCTGTCGATCGTCTCCGCTTGCCGGGTCACCCGAAGGGAGACCTCGTCCTGACTCCAGAACTGCAGCCGCGCGACGTCCAGCGGCACGCTCCAGCGGTCCTCCCCGCCCACGAGGTCCCGCTCGACGATCAGGTCTGCCCCGCTCTCCACGGTCCGGAAGAGACTCGACTCATCGTCCGATCGCCAGGTGCGCTCGGCCCCTCCCTGATACCGGTCCACCCCCGCGCGGCGCACAAAGCCGAGCGCCGGGTCGAAGCCCTCCTCCACCCGCTGCGCCCGAAAGTCCGTCTCCCAGGTACTCGATCGGCTCTGAGCCTGGACGCCGTAGGCGAGCCCCGAGGCCTCGTCCGCGCCGCCGCTCCCCATGAGGTAGGACCAGAGGAAGCCGCTGTGCCCCTCACCGAACAGGCGGGCTGAGCCCAAGCGGAGATCCACGCCGGTGGTGTAGCGCCCGCCCTCCCCGCCGGGGTCGCCGCTGGTCCCGATCAGCCCGACGCTTCGCCCATCGCCCAGCGCCCGCTGCAAGCGGATGACGCCGAGGTTCTGCGCGTCGACCCCGGGGACCACGGGGTCCATCCCTGAGGCCGGGACGGGGTCCACCGAGTCCACGTAGGTGTCCAGCGCTCCCACGGTCCAGTCGCCGAAGCGTCCGGTCACCTTGACGCCGGCCACGATGGGCACCGCCGCTCCGTCGTCGCTGCGCCCAACCTTCCGCGAGAAGAAGGGGAGGGTGCTGCGCCTGTTTCCCGGCAGCCCGAATTCGAAGGCGCCCGCGTCCTCAAGGAAGAAGTCGCGCCGCTCGGGGAAGAAGAGTGGGAAGCGCCCGACGTTGACCCGGCGCGTGTCGACCTCGGTCTCGGCGAAGTCCGTGTTCGTCGTCACCAGCACGGTGGACGACGGGGTGGGCCGCCACCGCAGGTCGAGTCCCATGTCGAAGTCTGACCCGAAGGAGCGGTCAGAGGACTCCCGCGTGGCGAGGCCCTTCACGTACGGGATCACGTCGAGCCCGAGGCCCTGCTCCAGCCCCGAGATCCCGGTCAGGCGGCCGCCGTCGGAGATCTGGAAGAACGGATAGGCCACGCGGGGCGAGGCCCAGCGACCCCGCTCCCCGTTGGCCACGCGCTTACGCCGGACGTTGAAGCCCCAGTGGGGCGCCGACGGGTCGAAGGAGAGCGTCTTGACCGGGATCGCGAGCTCCGCGACCCAGCCCTCATCGGTCACCCGGGAGGAGCCGTACCAGATCCCGTCCCAGTCCTTGTTGAACGACGAGCCGTTGTCCGCGATCAGCGCGTCCCCCAGTGAGCCCCCGGGGGTGACCTGGAACCAATAGGCGAAGCGCTCGGAGGCGAAGGGGTCGAACCACAGCTCCACCACATCGTCGAAGCGCACGAACGCGTCCCGCTCCATTTGCCTGGCCCGCACGCTCCCGGGATCGTCGTGGCAGAAGATCCCGACATAGATGTTCTCCGCGTCATACGTCAGCAGGACGTCGGTCCGGCGTGACATGGGCGCGCCCTCGATCGGCGCGGTCTGGGTCAAGTCCCCAACGCGCACTGCCCGGCTCCACAGGGGCTCGTCCAGCCGAGCATCGATCTTGACCTTATCGGTGGCTTCGAGTCGAGGCACCGAAGCGGACGGGCGGAGCGTGGTGTCCTGCGGCGCCGTCGCTGCGGAGGCCGCGCCGGCGCCAGCCACGAGGCTCACGACGACGCTCAGGAGCTGCCGCGCGAAGCTCCGCCATCGCAGCCCAGCACGGGCTCCCCGCCTGCGGTCGGCCGCGCCAACGCTCGCGGGAGCCGAGCGCAGCATGGGAACGCGCGAGGTGAGGGGTTGGGGCTGCAAGGGCAGGCGCGAGGCTCGGCCGTCAACTGGGCGCCACGTGGGGCGGTTCCGCTGACGACGATCGCGGGAGCAGGTTAGCTCCCAGGCCCCGCCCCAGACACCACCCCACAGAATCCAAACGCGCGCTCATCGCGTGTCGAGTGCCCGCACGAGGAACAGCGCCCCCGGCACGGACATCTCGCCGGCCAGCTTCATGCGTGGCTCCACGTTCGTGAAGACAAGCCCACAGGGCGCCTGCCTCGCGAGCCGCCGCTCGTGAATCAAGGTCGCGCCCTCGTCCAGGACCCGCCGTCTCCCGCCGGCGAGGTCCCGGAGCGCCTGAGATCGAGGATCGCGCTGCACCCAGGGAGGCGGCGCGAACCAGGGGTCCTCGTCGGTCTCCTCCAGGGTCTCGAGCAGGCATGCGGTGAACGCCGAGAACAGGTCCGGCCGGATCAACACGCTCGTGACCGCGTCACTCGCGAAGCCTCCGAGGGCGCCCCGGCCAAAGGCCTGCTCCACCACGAGCTCCGCCGCCTCGGCGAGGTCTCCTTCGGGTAGCGCGGCGTCCACAGGGTCCGCCTCCACCCCCAGGCTGGCCTGTCGGCTCAGCCGCCGTCGAACGAGAATGGGCATCGGCGGACGGTCCACGGCGCCGAGGCCGAACCAGGGATCGGCCCCCGCCGCGGCCTCAGCACCGGTCCCCTCGCTGGCCCCCTCGCTGGCCCCCTCGCTGACGACCCGGTCCCGGCCAGATGGACGGAGCGTGCTTACCGCCTCCGCAGCAGCCAGCGCCCGGAGTCGGCGGAGGCGGTCCAGCGTCCGCCCCTCAACGGGATCGAAGTCGATGAGATCCAAGGCGACCGACGGCCGACCCGCGATCTCCCCGAGGGCCGCGCCATCGGCGCGATCAAAGGCCGCGAGGCGCCACGGCTCCACGCCCCCCTCGCGCAGCGCTGCCGTGAGCCGCGGGCCCAGCGACGGCAGGTCGGGGTGGCCAATCAAGGCCACTCGCGTCGCCGATGCGAGGGCCTGCAGCACCCGGGCGCCGAGGTGCGCGAACGGCTCGGAGGGCTGGACCACGACGGCGACCGCGTCCACCCCCGACACACCTCCGTCGATGACCAACGGCTGCCCACCAAGGAACGCCGCCGAGACCTCATCGGGCGTGGGCTTGAAGCGCGGATCAGTGGCAGCAGGTCCCATGGCGCGCTCGAGGCTGTCCCGGAGCTCCGCCCCCGAGAACGCCCCCGCCGCCGAGGCGCACAGTGCGCGGGCACCGGCGGTCCCCAGAGGCGCTCCACCATCCGCGTCGAGGAAGGTCCCGAGATCCGGAGCGTCCGCGCCGAGGGCGGCTGGCGCACCTCCCGGGGAGCGATCATGGGCGGTACGTGGACCACTGCGGGCCCTGCAGCCGCGGGCGCCTCGTGGCTCGGACCTGTCCGTGGAACGGGTCTCGGGTCGGAGCCCGGCGCCGAAGGGGAGCGCTGGGTCCGCTCCGGGGTCTCTTGCGTCGGTACTCATCGGTCGCTGGCGCGGGGGCTCGAGGCCGGCGCCGCGCGTGCAGATTCTGCCTCAGGTCCCCCTCGATCGACCTGGGACGGGCAGAAATCCCCGCTACCAGCCCCCAACCAGCCGGCCGCAGACAAGCCGGGGCCCCGGAACGGTTATCTTCCTCGGCCGCGGTCCGCCGCTGAGCCCAGCGGGCGCAGCGCCGCTGCGGCTCACGCCCCTCTCTCGGCCCAGACCGCCGCCGGCTTACACACCGCCCATTCCTCGATCGCCCAGATCCTCCAACGATCAGGGCCGCTGCTCCCCGAGAATCAGCCCCGCGAAGACCGCCGCGGGGTCGCCGCCCGAGCGCCCCCCCATGACCCCCCGCCTCAGATTCCACCGACACTTCCGGATTCGATCCGGAGCCGACTTCGGTCGGGCGTACCGCAAGGGGCGCAGAGCGCGCGGTTCCATCCTGCTCGTGGTGGGCGTTGACAGCGGACGCGACCATCCGCGCTTGGGGCTCTCGGTGGGCAAGAAGATCTGGAAGCACGCGGTGAAACGGAACCGGATTCGGCGGGTCTTCCGGGAGGCCTTTCGGCTAACCGCCCCTGAGCTCCCCCCCCTCGACCTCGTCCTCATCCCCGCTGAGCCACGCCTCGTCCCCACCACGGCGGAGACCGCGGCGGAGCTGCGCCGGCTCGCACGCAAGGTGGCGCGCCGGCTGGAGGAGGCCAAGGGCCCCAAGGAGGAGGGGTCGTGACCGGTCCCGAGCACCCCCCTCTCAGGGATCCGGCTCCCAGCCGCGCTGCTCCCGACGACTCCCCTCCGCAGACACAGGCTCCGCGACACCCGCTCCAACGCGCGCTCGCGGCGCCCTTCTCGCTCATCGTGGGCTTCTACCGGCGGTTCATCTCGCCCTTCAAGCCCCCCATGTGCCGGTTCGAGCCCTCATGCAGCGCCTACGCCGAGGAGGCCCTCCGGGTCCACGTCCTGCCACGCGCGCTGCTCCTGACGATCTGGCGGCTGCTGCGCTGCCAACCCTTGTGCCGGGGGGGGTACGATCCTGTGCCGCCGCGGCGCCTATCTCCGCCATCGGATACCCCGTGACCGTCCCCACGCACCCGCCCCGCTTCACACCACCGCGCACCGCATCCATGACCCTGCCTGCTAGCCGCCCCATCCGCCCCCTCGGCCTCACTGGACTCCTCATGACCGCGGGAGCCCTCGTGTCCTGCGCCGCGACCGGCGGGACGCCCGACGCCGAGGGCGGTTCACCGGACGGCGCCGTTCAACTGGAGCCGCCGGTCCCCGGCGCCGTGCTCGCGAACGACCTCATCCAGCCGGGCGAGACCCGCTTCAAGAACCTGTGGCGCCTGACCTTCGGCGGACAGAACGCGGAGGCCTACTGGAACTACGCGGACGACGGCCTCTCGCTGCAGCTTAGAGAGACGAACGACCGGGACGACTGCGACCAGATCTTCGTCACGTCCCCTAGCGGCGACCTGCGACAGGTCTCGACGGGCAGGGGCGTGACGACCTGCGCGTTCTACATGCCCGACGACCAGCACGTGCTCTACGCCTCGACCCAGTCGGGCCACGTCGCATGCCCGGTCAAGCCGCCGAGCGAGGGCTACACCTGGATGCTCTGGCCGGACTACGAGATCTACGTCACCGACCTGAAGACCGGCGAAGAGAAGACGCTCATCAGCGAGTACGGCTACGACGCCGAGGCCACCGTCTCTCCCCTAGGAGACCGAATCGTCTTCACCTCCACCCGCAGCGGGGACCTGGAGCTGTGGACCTGCGACCTGGAGGGCAACGACCTCGTCCAGGTCACCGACGCCCCCGGGTACGACGGCGGCGCATTCTTCAGTCACGACGGCGATCGACTCGTGTTCCGCGCCACCGCCTGGACGCCGGGCAAGGAGGCAGAGGAGCAGCAGCGCTACCGCGAGGATCTGGACCGCTGGCAGGTCCGGCCCAACAGCATGGAGATCTTCACGGTCGCGGCGGACGGCAGCGACCGCCAGCAGATCACCACGCTCGGGGGCGCCAACTTCGCGCCGTACTTCACGCCCGATGACCAGCAGATCATCTTCGCGACGAACCACCACGACACGAGCACGCCGAGCGTCAACTTCGACATCTTCCTCTGCGACCTCGACGGGGGCAGCCTCGAGCAGGTGACCCACTTCGACGGCCCGCCAGGAAAGAAGTTTGATGGGTTCCCGATGTTCAGCAGGGACGGCCGCTACCTCGCGTTCGCGAGCAACCGCGGCGCGGGCAGCCCTGGGGACACCGACGTCTTCATCGCAGAATGGGCGGACTGAACCAGAACGGAGAGGACGCCCTCGATCCGGCACCCGCCGGGATCAGCTCCGACGACAGGGCCGCGACCTACGGTGCGGCCCTGGCCCAGCTGTTCGACGCGACCTGCGTCATCGACCCCAGCCTGAAGGTGCTGGAGTGTGACCCGGGCTTCCTGAGGCTCCTGGAGAGGACGGAGGCGGACGTGATCGGGCGGCCGATCCCGACCCTCCACCTGACCGGCAGCCTCGACGGCGAGCCGGTCACCCTGCGCCACGTGGCCCGGGTCGGGTCATGGCGAGGGCACGCGACCCTCTCTCGCGAGGACGGCTCCACCCTCTCGGTCGACATCCTCCTGATCAAGAGCAACAGCGAGCTGCCCAGGCTCCACCTGTTCCTTCGAGACCTGAGCGGCCCTCTCTCGGTTCAGGTCGGCGAGGTGGACCATCAGCACGCCCTCGCCCAGGTCGGCCGGCTGTCCGCCCTGGAGGAGATGACCTCGGGGATCGCCCACGAGATGAACCAGCCGCTGGCAGCCATCGTGAACTACGCCAACGGGTGCGTCAGCCTGATCAAGCAGGATCGCGCCGAGCCTGAGGTCTTGAACCGTGCGCTCACGGCGATCGCAGACCAGAGCCGACGGGCGGCCGAGATCATCCGGCGGATGCGGGCCTTCGCGCGCCGCTCTGGCGGGCAGCGCGAACACTTCCGCCTCACGGACCTCCTCAAGGAGGCGCTGGAGCTCTCAGGGTCCCAGCGCAGGCGCGTGGGGATCGAGCTTCAGTGTGAGTTCAACGCGGTCAGCGACGAGATCGTCGCGGACGGCATCCAGATCGAGCAGGTGATCCTGCACCTTGTCCGAAACTCGTCTGACTCCCTCGCCGGCCTGCCGGCAGACACACTTCGGATCATTCGGATCACGACCCGTGAAATCCCGGCCAGCGACACCGAGGGCCAGATGGTCGAGACCACGGTCACCGACAGCGGGCCGCCCATTCCCGCGGAGCAGGAGGTGCGTCTTTTTGCCCCATTCGAGACCACGCGCCCGAACGGGTTGGGGCTGGGGCTCCTGATCAGCCGGTCGGTGGTTGAGGCCCATGGGGGCCGCCTCAACTACATGGGCTCCTCGCAAACCCCGCCGGGGGGGCCGTCTTTTTGCTTCACCATTCCGCTCCGAGCGGCTCCAATCTAAGCATGAGCGAGCAGCCCACGGTCTTCATCGTCGACGACGATCCCGCAATGCGCGACTCCCTTGGCTTCCTCATCGGAAGCGTCGGGCGCCGCGCGGAGACGTACGCATCAGCGGAGGACTTCCTAGCCGCGTACAGCAACGAGCGCCCCGGCTGCATCGTCCTCGATGTCCGCATGCCGGGCCTCTCCGGGCTGGAGCTGATGGAGAAGCTGAACGAGGACCGCTTCGCGCCGCCCGTCGTGCTCGTCACCGGTCACGGAGACATCCCAATGGCCGTGCGAGCACTGAAGGCCGGAGCCTTCGACTTCATCGAGAAGCCGTTCAGTGACCAGGTGCTTCTCGAGCGGATCCAACAGGCGCTGCAGCAGGACACCTCGGAACGCTCCGGTGAGCGGGACCGCGCCGAGATCGAGCGCAGGGCTGCACGACTCACCGCGCGCGAGACACAGGTCTTCGAGCTCGTCGTTGCCGGCAAGCCCAACAAGGTCGTCGCCAGCGACCTCGACCTCAGCCAGAAGACGGTCGAGGTCCACCGCGCGCACGTCATGGAGAAGATGCGCGCCGAGAGCTTTGCTGACCTTGTCAAGATGGCCGTGACCCTGGATGTCACCGGGCCGCCGCGAACGATTCAGTGAGCGGGCCCCCCTGCTCTTTCGATCGTGAGACTCCGCGTTCTCGCCAGCGGTAGCCGCGGCAATGCCTCGCTCCTCTGGGCGGGAGATCAGCTGCTGCTCCTCGACGCGGGGCTAGCGGTGACCGCCATGACCGAGCGCCTGGTGGACTCCAGGGTTGGCTTGAAGGGGATCGATCACGTCGTGGTCACCCACGGCCACCTCGACCACAGTCGCACGGCCGGGATCGTGGCCAAGCGGCACGGGGCCTTGCTCCACGCCCCCGCAGAGATCCTCGAGCACCGGGCGATCAAGCGCGCGCCTCGCCGCCAGGCGTTCCCCGTCGGCGTGGAGAGCCACCTGGGCCCCCCGGAGGACGGCGTGACCATCAGAACTGCCGTCGTACCCCACGACTGCCACCCGACCTTCGCGCTCCGCATCGAGCACGAGGGCCGCGCCCTGGCGCTGCTCACGGACTGCGGAGAGCCGCGTGAGGACGCGGCCCGCGCGCTCAGCGACACCGAGGTCCTGATGCTGGAGTCCAACCACGACGTGGATCTGCTGCGTGCTGGCCCCTACCCCCAGTCGCTCAAGGACCGCGTACTCGGGCCAGGAGGGCACCTGTCCAACGACCAGATGGCCGTGATGCTCCGGCGCCTCGCCGGCCCGCGGCTGCACACGGTGGTGCTCCTCCACCTCTCCGCACAGAACAACCGCCCCGAGCTCGCAGCGCAGACCGCCCGGCAGACCCTGGAGCAGCTGGGCCGCGCCGACGTCCGGGTGCTCTGCGCCGAGCAGGACCGTCCCCTCGAGACTCTCGACGTGTGACCGGTATGTCCGAACCTGACCCCGTGCTCGACGCCATGCGTCGTCACCGATCCGTCCGCGACTTCAAGCAGGGTGAGCCGGTCCCCGAGACGGACACAGAGCGCGCCGTCGAGGCCGCACAGTGCGCCGCCACCTCGAGCTGGATCCAGGCCTACCACCTGCTCGAGGTCACCGACGCACAGGAGCGCAGCGCGCTCGCCAGCCTCGCCGGGGGGCAGCGCCAGGTCGAGGAGGCCGGCGCCTTCTTCGTGGTCTCAGGGGATACGCGCCGGCACCGACTCCTCGCCGAACGCCACGGGCAGCCTTACGTCAACTCCGCAGAGCTCTTCGTCCTCGCCACCGTGGACGCGAGCCTCTTCGCACAGAACCTCACCCTCGCCTTTGAGTCCATGGGGTACGGCACCTGCTACATCGGCGGGATCCGCAACGACCTCGCCGCCGTGGACCGACTCCTCGAGCTCCCTGGCGGGGTCTACCCGCTCTTTGGTCTCTGCGTGGGCGTCCCTGCCAGCGACCCTGGAACCCGCCCGCGCATGCCGGCGCGGACCGTCTGGAGCCGGGACAGGTACCCCGGCGACGAGGAGGTCCTCGCGCAGGTGGACGCCTTCGACGAGACCGCCGCGGCGTACTACGCGGCGCGGGGCGCGCCAGGCCGGGACTGGAGCGGCGGCATCTGGCGCAAGTTTGCGCGCCCCCTGCGCCCGGAGCTGCGCGACTTCTTCCACTCGAAGGGCGCCTCCTTCGAGTGAGCCAAAGGCCCTGGGCGCGCAGGCTGCGCAAGGCTGCGCCGCGCGCTCGGCCGCCAGAGCGGCCGGCGCCTCAGTCGCGTCCCGCCGGGTCCTTCCGCGTGGACGGGTTCCCGGGATTGAACGACGACCAGTTCCAGCGGACGATCGCCCAGAGCGCGATGAACGCGTCCTTCAGGCCGATCTTCTTCCCTTCGTGGTAGTTCCGACCGTGGTAGCTGATGGGGACCTCGTAGATAGTCACGCCCATCTTCGCGATCTTTGCGGTCACCTCAGGCTCCACCGCAAAGGTGCGCGACTGGATGTCGAGGGTCCTGGCCACCTCCGCCCGGTAGACCTTGTAGCAGGTCTCCATGTCCGAGAGGTGCAGGTCAGTGCACATGTTGCTCAGGAGCGTGAGCAGGCGGTTCCCGTGCGTATGCCAAAAGGCGTGCACACGCCCAACCGGGACCTTCCGGAACCGACTGCCATAGACCACGTCGGCGAGGTTGGCCTGGATCGGCTCCAGCAGCACCGCATAGTCATCCGGGTCATACTCGAGGTCGGCGTCCTGGACGAGGACCACATCACCGGAGACGCTCTGGAAGCCGGTCTGTAGCGCGCCCCCCTTGCCACGGTTGACCTCGTGGAAGATCGTCTGGATCTTCCCCGGATAGGCCTCCTTGAGCTCCCCCATGATCTCACGGGAGCGATCCCGAGAGCCGTCGTCCACGAGCACCACCTCGATATCGAAGGGCTGCGCGAGCACCCGGCCGACGATCTCGGCGAGCGTCCGCTCCTCGTTGTAGACCGGAATGACAACCGAAAGCTTCATGGTCAACCTCCCACCTCTTCGTCCATCGTCGTGAGGCCTGAGAAGAGCTCGTTGAGGCCAAGAAAGTCCGCGAACCCATCATGGAGCTCCTGGTAAGCCGGCTCACCCTCGATGCACCACATGGGCCGAAGGAAGAGCGGCAGGATCTCGGAGTCAGGACGGCGCCGCCGGTCCTGGATGGCCTTCCGCCGCTCCATCCAGTGATCCCAACGACCGAGCAGGTCGTTCATGCCCACGAGGTCCGCGACCCCAACGCGCCCCACGCTGTCGTGGGTCCGCACGTTCTTCCGCAGCTTGCGGAAGAGCTTCGACCCGAGCCCCTCGGCGCCGAGCGTCTCCATGGACTCGATGCGATAACGCTCGAGGTCCCCGAGGTCGCTGTTGATGAACGCCCGGCGCACCGCCAGCCCGAGGAGGGCGGGCAGGACCCGTCGGAGATTCTCGTCGTCATAGTTCTTCACGCAAGCGAGCTGCGGGTTCCGAACCTGGAGGAGCCGCAGGCGCTCCAGGGGGACGCGACCGCTGGTGCTGCTGTGGTGGTGATAGCAGACCGCGGACGGCGCGTAGCGCACCTCGTGCCCGTGCACCCAGCTCCTCCAGCCCAGGTCCACGTCCTCGTAGTACGCGAAGAACTCCTCGTCGAAGCCGCCGATGTCAAAGTAAGCGTCCCGGTCCATCGCCATGGCGCCGCCGCACGCGAAGAGCGTCTTGCGCGGCTGGTCATACCGCTCGTGCGGCTCGGCGAGGTAGCCGCGCTGGATGCCGATGCCGTGGAAGTTCATCCCGCCCGCCGCGGAGTTCAGCACCTTGCCATCCCACGACATCATCTTGGCCGTGGCGGCCACCGCCTCCTTGCGCACCACGGGCGCGACGAGCTCCCGGAGGAACCCCTCGTCCACGTGGATGTCGTTGTTCAGGAAGACCAGCACCTCGGGATCAAGGTCGCTCTCGGCCGCGACGCGCGCCCCCTGGTTGCAGCCCGCCGAGAAGCCGACGTTGCTGTCGTTCTCCACCAGCTTGACCCAGGAGTGCTTTGTGCGCGCCTCCTGCTGACTCCCGTCATCGGAGCCGTTGTCCACGAGGACCACCTCGAAGAGGTCCTCCGGATAGTCGAGGCGCCGCAGAGTCGAGAAGCAGGGCTCGAGGTGATGCCGCCCGTTCCAGTTGAGGATGATGATCGAGACGCGCGGGAGCTCCGCAGCCGCTAGCGGCTCGGAGCGCTCTACGATGAGCGAGCGTTCGACTTCTTCGGGGTCCGGCCGCGACATCAACATGACTCTTCGCCTCGCGGGCCCTCTTGAGACCCGCTCTTCGGGGACAATGAAAGGCCGCTCAGACGTAAGTAGACGTCAGCGGCGCCCCCTGCGGATGCCCGCAGGGACAAGAACTTCGCGCCGTGTTCCAAGGTCAGATGGACGAGCTGCTCGCGGGTCTCGGTCCGTCCCTCACTCGAGGAATCCGCAATCCTTGCGCGCGCGACCCCGTCCACGAGCACCTCACCTCCGAGCACGATGCTGGCCTCGGGGGCGAGGTATTCGAGCCCAAGAGTGAGGACGTAGTCCCCGGCCGGGAGCCCATCGATCGACCAGTCCGCAGCGGCCCCGGGGCGCATCAAGAGGAGCGCCGCGCCCTGCTGCTCGCAGGCGCCGTGGCGAGCCGTCGTCTCGAGCGCCGCGCGGCTCAGGACAGGCCCCGCGAGGTCCCCGGCCACCGCGCGCTCGATGGTGCAGAGCGACCGATATCGGGCCTCCGTCTCCTCGCCGTTCTCGACGATGGTCTTGATCGGGATCCAATCTGCGCCCGCGAGCCGCTCTCGCAGCTCCGCGTCCTCCACCAGCGAGGCCATCTTGTCGGCGAGGTCCGACGCTGATCCAAGCTCGAAGAGCAGCCCGTCCACCCCGTGTCGCACGAACTCCGCCATGCCACCACGGTCGCTGGCCAGCACCGGCGTCCCGGTCAGGAACGCCTCGTGGATCGTGATCGGCGAGTTCTCGTACCAGAGGCTCGGCACGACCAGCGCGTCGAGATCCGCGTAGACCTCGGAGAGCCGGCCGTTATCGAAGCGCCCGTGGAAGGTCACCGGGGCTCCTTCGGCCAGATCGGCGAGGCGCCGATGGTGCTCATCCCCTTCAGGGTCAAACCCGCCGTGGACGTCCAGTTGGACCCGGTCCCCGAGCCCCCGCTCCTGCAAGAGCCGCATGGCCTGGACGAGCGTCTCTCCGCCCTTGTACCAGACCAGGGTTCCCACGAAGCCGAAGCGCACCTTGCCCGCGGGGTCCGCGGTCTTCTGGAGCGCCTCCACATGGTCGGTGCGCATCCCGTTGTCGGAGAAGAGGAAGGTGTGCGGGTCGAAGCCCCCCTGAGCGAGGTACATGTCACGAAGGAACCGGCTCGGGCTGATCCGGAGATCCGCGGCCGCGTAGGCGCCGGGCACGAGCTCCTCGCGGCTGCGCAGCTCCGAGTACTCGGAGGCCCGCCGCTGGGCGAGGTCGGGCGACACCCCGAGCTCCTTGATGGTCCCCGCGAGCGCGGCGAGCACCTTGCCTGCGCCCAGGGTCCCGTCCATCTTGTGCGCGCGCTCCACGTGGTCGAGGCCCCGCTCCTTGACGCACAGGAAGCAGCCGCTCCCCATGTTGCTGGAGCAGATGGAGCCGTCAGGGCGGATCATCTGCACCCGCGGACACAGGCCCCAGTAGTCGTGGCAAGTCACCACCGTGGCGAGCCCTCGCCCGCGGGCGATCTCCACCAGTCGGGCCGAGAGATGAATGAGGTGCTGGAAGTGCACGAGGTCAGGCTGGACCCGATCGAGCACCTGCCGAAACGCGGCCTCCGGCCCCTCCTTGACGTAGCTCTCCCTGAGGCTCGCGTGGTCCAGTCGGTGCGTCATGCGGAGGACCCGGAGTCCCTCGAACTCGTCCTCGCGGAGGCTGAACTCGGGCTCGTCGCCCGCGGCCGGCGCCCGCGTGAGGATGGTCACCTCATGCCCACGGCGCTTCATCTCCTGGGCAAGGTTGAGGGTGTAGACCTCCGTCCCCGCCCAGGTATCAGGCGGGAAGCCGTGCACCACGTAGAGCAGCCGGAGCCTCCCGTCCGCTCGCATCCGCGTGGCCGGTCGCCGACGTGAGGTCAGGCCGCCGTCGTGCAGGCCGCGGAAGGCCGCCTCCCTGAGCGCTCGCCCCCTGACCAGGAGCGCCGCTGACTCCTCCGAGGGGAGCCCGAGCGCCTCGATCGCGGCCCCGTCCTCCGAGCTGAGCCGAACCGAAAGCACGGCCACGTCCTTGCTGCTCGCCACGCAGACACGGTCCAACCATTCAGCGTTGAACTCCGCGTCAATCCTGGCCCGAGCGTAGGTCTCGGAGGCGTCGTAGTCGTGACTGTGCTCGACCACGGCCGCGTCGTCATACACCACCACGAACCCCGCCTCGAGGAAGGCGCGGGCCATCAGGATGTCCTCGCCGAAGGGGGTGCGCGGGAAGGGGTGTCGCTCCCAGAGCTCACGCCGAAAGGCGGACGCCACGTCATTGAAGTTGTAGAGGAGCCGCCGCTCGTGGGGCCCCATGGCCTCGTAGACGTCAGGCGGCGGCAGCGTGGTCTCCTTGCGCCCGGCCGCGTAGCCGGGGTCCCCCGCGCTGAAGATCTTCGTCAACACGTCCGCGTCCGGGCGCGGGACATTACGGCAGTAGGCCGCCCCGACCGCGGCGTCCTCGAAGTTGCGGGCGAGGTCCGCGAGCCAAGAGGGCCCGCCGGGGATCGCATCCTGCGTCAAGAACACCATCAGCTCGCCGCGTGAACGAGCGGCGAGCAGGTTGCGAGTGTCCCCGTGATCGAACTCCACCCCGTGGATCTGCTCACGTCGCAGCGGGACGGGGAAGCTCGCGGCCCGCTCTCCGAGCAGCTCCCAGGTCCCGTCCGTGGAGCCAGAGTCAATGGCGAGGAAGTCCCACGCCACGTCAACGTCCTGCGCCGCGAGCGCGTCGAGGACCCGCTCGAGGAACTCCATCCCCTGCCAGGTGGGCATGAGCACAGAGATGCGCGGCGTGATCGGTTCGTTGGGAGTCGTCACGGAAGGAGCCTCAAGACAGGCCGGCCGAGGCCGCGTTGGACAGATTCAAATCGAGGGCTCCGCTCCGACGGACCTCGGACCAGTCTTCGCCGCCACCGCGGCTCCCCACGTACTGCCCGAAGACCTGCGCGGCCCTCAGGAAGGGGGCCCTCGCGACGTCCGCAGCGCGGAAGCCGTGCTTCGCCATGAAGGCGAGGTCTCGCGAGAGTTCAAAGGCGAGGCCGCGCAGCGCAGAGAGCACCCCGGGCCTCACGGCGAAGCCGTGGAACTCACGGTGAAAGACCGCGTCGATTCGGTAGCGGTCAAAGGCCCCGCGGGGACCATATCGGTGGGCGTGTCGCACGGAGGCGTCCCCAGCGTGGTGAATGGCGTGCCCGCCGGCCATGGCCCGCGCCGCCCAGGCAAAGTCCTCACCAAACGGGACCTCCGGGAAGGGCACCTCGGCAAGCACGCTGGCGCGGATGCAGCTAGCGACATTGTTGAAGCGAAGCAGCGCCACCCGCTCCGGCCCGGACATCTGCCCGTAGTCCGACGGGCTGGACCAGCGCCGCGTCTCGGAGTCCGGCGAGGCCTCCGGTGAGTCCGTCACCGTACGCGCGGTCAACGCATCGTCGCCCTCATTGGGGAGGACACGCGCGGTGACCCCCGCGACGATCGGATCCACGAATGGGGCGACCATTCGAGTGACAAAGTCCTCACCCAGCGGCAGCGCGTCCTGCGAGAGGAAGATCAGGAACTCGCCGCGTGCCCGCCTGGCGAGGGCGTTGCGGGTCCGACCGTGGCCGAACTCGGACCTCGGGATGACCGTCACGTCGAAGCCGGCCTCCCGGAGGAGTCGAACCGAGCCGTCTTCACTCGAGGAATCGATCGCCAGGCACTCCAGGACCCCCTCGAAGCGCTGCTCGGCCAGCGCGGGCAGGAGCCGACGGAGGTCCCCTTCACCGTCGCAGGTGGGGATCAGAACGGAGACCTTGGGGAGCGGCATCGGGGAAGATGGGGAATCGTCCCCACGATCCTGATTATCGAGCACGAAGGCCCCGGCACCTCAACTCAATCCCGCGATCGCCCCCGGAGGAGGCCACCGATCGAGGCCCGTGCCTCATGCCCGATCACACAGCTCACGGAAGTTGCATCCCGAGCACTCGTGGCCAGCACGATCCTCGGCGACCATCGGGAAGTCCTCGGGATCCCCCTTGGACCCATCGGCGTCGAAGTGAACGGCGCGCATCTCGCCGATCGAGCTCTCGATTTGGGCCAGGGCGGACTCGAGGATGTCGTCCGAGACCTGGACCTCGCTGACCTCGCCGCTGAGCAGGTAGACGTCGGCGGCGGACGTGCTCCTCGGGTCCACCCCCCAGTAGTCCCGCGCGTAGAAGGCGTAGATCTCCAGCTGAAAGCGATCTTCCTCCCTCGGTCGACCCGTCTTCCAATCCAGGATCCTGACGGTGCCACGCTCTCCCGAACCTCGCGTGGAGTCCCAGTAGGCAAAGTCAGGGATGGCGAAGACCTTCGTATCGAAGAGCTCGAACGTGCTCATCTCCTCGCACGCCAGCCAGTCGCCTGGCTGTGACTCGCGGGCCGACTCCAGCTCGGGGTCCTCGAAGAAGGCCGTGAGGCACGCGGTGATCCGCTTAACGTAGCGCTTGCCGTAGCCGCCCGCAGCCCCGGACGCCTCGTCGATCCGCTCCTCGGAGTAGTGGTGCTCCGCGAGTCGAACCAGCTTCGCCGGCTTGGCCTTCCATGCGCCGTCGCGTGACTCCTTGTATCCCGAACGCAGCTGCTCGACCGCCCACTGGATCGCCTCCTCGAGGGACCACGGCAACCCCTGGTCGCGGCGCGCGAAGTACTCCGCGATGGCGCGGTGCACGATGTCCCCGGCCAGCATCGGCATGCGGGTCATCTTCTTGAGCAGGTAAGCCTTACGCCGATCCGGATCGGCGTTGCGGCCCCAGCCCTGCCATGAGAGGTAGTAGAGGTAGTAATAGCGCCGCGGGCAGGCGGTGAACGACCGCGCCCTCGACGCCGACCATGAGAGCTCATGTACCAGTGCCATTGCGTCATCCAGAAGAGCCCTTCGACTGCGCGGAATCAAGGAACGCTCCGTTTCCTCGGCGCGGCAGCCAAGGGCTGACACGGGCCCCAGAGGATCCGGCCCGCTCTAGCGGCCACCGCCCTCCGCCGCGATCACCGTGGTGGCTTGCCATGTCCGGGGGGGGCCTGCAGGCCGGCCTCGTCGAACCTCTCCTGTCGACGCCCCGCGCTCCGGGCCCCTATCGGGGGCCATCCACCAGGCCAGGAGTCGCCACCCTGGAGCCAACGTCGACGCAGAGCGCCGGGGCTCGACCTCAGCCGACGCCAAGTCGTGCAGCGGCAGAGTACCGCCCAAGGGCCACGAGCGGCCCACAGGGCACCGCTTCCGCGTCGCTGCTCAACCCGCCCTGGAGGGCAGCGCTGACGGCGGCCCCTCCGACCCACGGACCTGGACGTCGCCGCCGTTCACGGTGAGCCGCCGCTCCTCGTCGCCCTCGGCGGTGATGAGCTTCACCGGTGCTCGCCAGAGCCTCTCGATGGTCTCGAGGACCACCGCGGCCTCATCGAGCTTCAGGTCCCTGCCGTCGTGGTGGTGGCGCAGGACGAGCTCACGACTCCCGCCCCCCGACACATCCACCAGCTCGATCCGCGGTTGGCCTCCCCAGGTCAGCGACCGGAGTAGCTCCTGCTTCACCGCCACGTGGTCCCGAGTCCCAATCCTGGAGCCGTCACCGGAGCGCGGCCTCTCCGAGACGAAGAGCGCCGAGCGCTCGATGAACTCCTCGTCCATCACCTCGTCCACGAAGGACACGTCGTTGTGCACGGCGCGGAGTCGGAAGAGGTCGAGCCCGAGGCGTTCCGCGTGCCGGAACAACTCGATCCCGAGCTTGTAGGGGTTGAGCTGGCCCGGCGCAGCCTGGGTCGCGGAGGAGTGGCAGTCCGCGAACTCCACGAGCTCCGAGGGATCCAACAGCCCCCCCGTCAGCAGGCGGCTGTGCCAGAACGACGCCCACCCCTCGTTGATGATCTTCGTCAACCGCTGGGGCAGGAAGTACTCGGCCTCGGCCGCGACGATCCCGAGCACATCGCGTTCCCAGTCCTCGAGCTCCGCGTGCTCGGCGATGAACGTCAGCAGGTCGAACGTCGGCAGCTCCGGCCCGGCCGGGTCGGGCGCGGGGTTGTCTCCCCCCATGAGCAGCCGGAGATTCGCGCGGCTGCGCTCCACCTGGCTTGCGCCCGCCGGCGCCCCCCCCCGCTGAGCCCTGCTCTGCGCGGTTCGAAATCGACGCTGCGGCCCGTGCGGATCCATGAGCGGCTCGAGGCTCAGCGCCACGTCGAGGAAGCGCTCCACGCGGTCCTGACCGTACCGCTCGATGTAGTCCTGAACCCGGCGGGTGTGCTCCTCGAAGCGATCCAGCATGTGGCGCTCCGTGGGCGCAAACCACGCGTTGTGACGGAAGAAGTCGGCGTGCCCGAACACATGGGCCATCACCAGCTTCTGCTCCATCAGGCTGTTGGAGCGCACCAGGTAGGCGATCGTTGGATCATGGTTGACCACGAGCTCGTAGATCTTCGAGAGGCCCCACTCGTGGCCCTTTGACAGGCGCTCGTACTCCATACCGAAGCGCCAGGACGGGTAGCGCGTCGGGAAGCCGCCGTAGGCCGCCACGGCGTTGACGTCTGCCGCGTCGAGCATCTCGAACACGACCTCGAAGAAGCTCAGGCCCGCGGCGGCTGCCGCGTCCTCGGCGCGCCGCGCCTCACGCATGAGCCGGGGTGTCAGTGAAGGGCCAGAGACCATCCGCTCAGCGCCCCTGCCCAAGGAAGGCCTTGATCGCGCGGGGGATCCCCGCGCGGTCGTCCACGCCCGCGGTCACGAGGGCGTCCTCCCCCGGAAAGGCCGTGTCGAGGTCCTTCTTGAACTGGCCGGACCCGTAGGCGCTCTTCACCTGCCCGTAGCAGAACTGGTTCACGCGCGACAGGAGCTCGTCCCGCACCAGGGACACACAGCGCTCGGTGTCCCGCGCGCTCCAGTTGTCCCCGTCCGAGTAGTGGAACGGGTAGATGTTGAAGTCCTCCGGGGGATACCGATCCTTGATCAGGTCGAGGCACAGCTCGTAGGCCGATGAGATCTTGGTCCCACCTGACTCGCGGAGGTGGAAGAAGGTCTCCTTGTCGACGACCTTGGCGGCGGCGTCATGGACGATGTAGACCACCTCGAGGTTGCGGTACTGGCTCCGGAGCCACGTATCGATCCAGAAGGCCTCGATGCGGACGATGTCCTTCTGCTCGCGTCCCATGGACCCCGAGACGTCCATCATGTGCATGATCACGGCGGACGACTCCGGCCGCGGCTTCGGCTTCAGCGCCCGATAGAGGTGATCCTCGCGGATCGGCGTCACGACGGGCCGCTCGGGGTCGAACTCGCCCGACGCAATCGTCCGCACGAGGGCGCGCCGGAAGGTCCGTCGAAAGTGCCGCAGCGACTGCGGCCCCTGGCCTCGGATGCCGCTCCACTGGCCGCCGCTGGCGTCCAGTTCATCGCGGCCTCGGGGGAGGATGTTTGGGAGCTGGAGCTCGTCCCCCAACATGGAGGCGAGCTCCTCCAGCTCGACCTCTGCCTCGAGGATATGGGTCCCCTCCTGCTCTCCCGCGCCGCCGGCACCGGCGTCGCCCTCTCCATGGCGACCGTCGGCAGCGTCTCCCACTTCTCCAGGCCCCTGCCCGACGCCGGATTCGTTCGATCCGAAGCGAAAGCGGGGCAGCTCGACGGAGGGCACCGGGACCGACACGACGCGATCACCGCGCTTGCCGATCAGCTCGGATGACGCGAGGTACCGCTGAAGGTCCTCGCGGATCCGGCCCCGCACGACCTCCTTGAAGCGCGCACGGTCCCGGTCAATTCGATAGATCTGTCCGCCCATGGGTCCAGGTCAGGCAGCGCGCTCGCCGCCCGTGGCGGCCCCGTCCGCCGCCAGCTCTTCCTCCGCGGCCTCCTGGCGGGCGAAGAGTCCCGCGACATCGAGGAGCACCGCCCCCGCAGAGTGTTCGTCGTATCCAAAGCGCTCGCAGAGCCGCTCCCGGAGGGCCGCGAGCTTCTCATCCGCCAGCGGATCCACCACGGTCGAGATCAGGCTGGTCAGCTGGATCGAATCCCGCTGGTCCTCAAAGAGCTTGAGCTCGAGGGCGCGCCGAAGCCGACGGTTCTCCCGGTAGTCAAACTGCCCCCCTTCCAGGTGCACCGCCGCGATGTAGTTCATCAGCTCGTGGCGGAAGTCATCCTTGCGCGCGTCCGGGATGTCCGTCCGCTCCTCGATGCTCCGCATCAGCCGTTCATCCGGCTCCCGGGGCGCACCGTCCGCTCCCTGCACCTGCTCGCGCGTGGTGTAGGCCCGGACGTTGTCGAGGTAATTGGCGCACAGGCGGTCGAGGGCCTCGTCGTCGGCGGCGATGGCCACCTCGACCTCCTCCCGGATGATCTGGTCGTACTCCTCACGGACCAACGAGACCAGCTCCCGGTACCCCCTGCGCACAGGCTCACTGGCGACCATGGAGTGCACACCGAGGCCGTCCTCGATCGCGTCGAGGACATCCCGCGGGCTGATGGTCTCCAGGGGCTCTACCAGCAGCGTCGCGATCCGATCCTGGATGTAACGCGGGGAGATCCCGTCCAACCCCTCCCGTTCGGCCACAGCGCGGAACTCGTCCACCTGCATCGAGGTGAAGCCGGTCACCTCGGACCCGTCGTAGAGGCGGGCCTTTTGCACCATCGAGAGGGTGGGATGCTGGGGCTCCTCGAGGCGGGTGAGGACGGCCCAGAGCGAGGCCACCTCCAGGCAGTGCGGCGCCAGGCGGCGCCCCTCCTCGCCCCGCTCTCCAAAGCGACGCCGATGGATGCTGGCCTCGCTGGAGATCTCGAGGTTGTACGGAACGTCGATGCGAATCGTTCGGTCCCGGAAGGCCTCCATCAACTCGTTGCTCTGGAGCTTTCGGAACTCGGGCTCGTTCGTATGGCCGAGGATGACCTCGTCGATGTGGGTGGCCTGAAACTTCTTCGGCTTGATCGAGTGTTCCTGGGTCGCGCCGAGCAGGTCGTAGAGGAACGCGACGTCGAGCTTCAGCACCTCGATGAACTCCACGAAGCCGCGGTTCGCGACGTTGAACTCCCCGTCAAAGTTGAACGCACGCGGATCGCTGTCCGAACCGAACTCCGCGATCTTGCGGTAGTTCAGGTCGCCGGTGAGCTCGGTGCTGTCCTGGTTCTTCTCGTCCTTTGGCTGGTACGTCCCGATCCCGACCCGGCCAGACTCGGAGAAGGTGAAGCGGCGGACCCGGACGTGCCCCATGACGCCGGCCCAATCGCCCTCGTGGCGCTCGAGCAGCGCCTTCATCCAGAAGGCGGAGACCGGATCAAGCTCGCCCTCGATGGTCAACCTGTCGCTCGGGTCGCGGCCGGCGTTGAGACGCGCCTCGACCTCAGCGCGGGCCCCCAAGGGAAGCAGCAGGAGCGGGTCCTGGTTCATGGGAGAGGGGATCACCTCTCCGTCCACGTGCCAGTCAAAGGTGAAGATGGCGCCGTCGTCCGTGCGCGTGTACGCCTCGAGGCCACGCTTCATGACCCGCGCGATGGTGCTCTTCGCCGAGCCCACCGGCCCATGGAGGAGGATGATGCGTCGCTCGGGTCCGAGACCCCGGGCCCCGGCCCGCAACGTCATCACCAGGCGGTGCAGGGACTCGTCGATCCCGAAGATCGCGTCGGGCCCTGTGGGCCCACCTGGCCACTGGCGGTCATCGAACAGGTGCCAGCGGGACGGCTCGCCCGGGCCGCCAGTTGTGCTCCCGTGGGACTCGATCATCTCGGCCATGCGCTGCCACGCGTTGCGCGCGTGGGCCGGCTGGCGGTCCACCAGGTCGAGGTACTCGGAGTAGGTCCCCTCCCAATGAGTCGAGGCCGCCTTCTCCTCACGGGCGGCACGGGCGGCGATGTCTTGCAGGCTGCCACCCTGCCCGGTGCTCGGCGCCGCGGCAGCGGCCTCGCTCAGGGGGTCGACAGGGCTCGGGTTGAACTCCGCTCGGGAAGGTTCGTGCATGATTGGGGTGCCTCCGGGAAGGCGCGGCGGGGCGCCGCACAGTCACGAGATCGGAGCCCCTACCGGACCAGCATGAATGGATCTGGGATCCCCAGACCTGGCACCGCGCGCTCCGCTCACGCGTCACCCGCCCGCGCCGCCCGATCTCAACCTGAGATCCAGGATATGCCTCCGAGTCCCGCCCGAGGAGGGCGAGGCGAGAGGCGCCGCCATCGAAGAGTCCCCACGCCAGCCGGCCACCCGGCTTCCCGCCCGGCTTCCCGCCCGACTCCCGTCCGGCTCCCGTCCATCCCAGAGAGCCCCTGTCCCGCAGGGGCCAATGCCTCGGTGATCACTGCCTCGGTCACCACCGCCGCGGTGATCAGGAACGCAATGATCAGGGCCGCGGGGATCAGGGCCGCGGTGATCGGGAACGCGGAAGAGACTGCCGCGGAAGTACCCGCAGCGGAAGAACCTCAGCCTGGAGGCATTGCCGCCAGGGGGCCGACCCCATGAAGGGCACAGCGGCAGAAGAGCTCGCGGCTGGCATCGCTGAGGCCGCGACGCTGGTCAGGCCTCGTCAGCCACGGGCTCTGCGCTGGGCTCCGCTTCCGCCTCGCCGACCGGCGGCTCCACCGCTGCGGTGTCCGGACGGTGGACCGCGAGTTCCTTCACCGGCTCCCCGGATTCGTCCGGCTCGCCGGCGTCGCCGAGCGGCGCCGCCCCTCCTGGAAGGGGCGCCGCGCCGGACTCCCGGTCCCGGGACTTCCCGGTGGACTCGGGGGCAAACTCGTCGATCTCGTCGAGCTCTACCGCGACGAAGCGCGACACGCCCTTGACCTGCATGGTCACGCCGTAGAGCGCTTGCGAGGCCGCCATGGTGCCCTTGTTGTGGGTCACCACAATGAACTGGGTCGACTTACGGAAGCGCTCGAGCATCCCGAGGAACCGGTCGATGTTCGCGTCGTCCAGCGCCGCGTCCACCTCATCGAGCACGCAGAAGGGACTGGGGCGTGCCTCGAAGACGGCGAACAGCAGCGCGAGCGCCGTCATGGTTCGCTGGCCGCCGGACAGGAGGCCAATGGCGAGCAGCTCCCGGCCCGGAGGCCGCGCCACGATCTCCACCCCGGCCTCGAGCACATCCACCCCTTCCTCGAGGCGGATGTCGGCCTTGCCGCCTCCAAAGAGCAGGCGGAAGATCTGCTGGAAGTTGCCGCGGACCTCCTCGAACGTCGCCACGAAGAGCCGGCGGCTCTCCTCGTCGATGGTGCTGATCGTCTCGCGCAGCGCGCGGCGCGCCTCAGCAAGATCTGAGGCCTGGGTCTCAAGGTGATCGAGCCGCGACCCGACCTCCTCGAGCTCGTGGACCGCGTCCACATTGACCGGGCCGAGGCGGTCCAGCTGGACGCGCACGGTGGCGACCTCCTTCTCGAAGGCCTCCAGCTCATCGCTGGGCATGATCTCAGCGGCCTCGACCACGAAGGCCTCCCGCAGCGCGACCTCGTCAATGCCGAGCTCCTCATCGGCCCGACCGACGACCTCGCGCTGACCGATCTCAGCCGCCTGGGCCTCCATGCGCTGGCTCGCCAGGCTCTCGGAGCTCCGGTCGAGCTCGCCCTGCACGGACTCGGACTCACGACGGATCTCCGTGATGCGCTGGGCCCCGCTGCGCTCCTCCTCGCGGAGATGTTCGAGCCGGGCGCCGAGCTCCGCTTGCTGCTCCGAGAGCGTGGCGGAGTCCGAGTCGATCTTCTCGATGTCCGCGCGGCCCTCGTCCGCGCTCCCGCTGTAGGTCTGGACCCGACCCTTGCTTCGGTCGATCTCCGCAGCCGTATCCGTGATGAGTCGATCCAGGTCGCTGATGCGCTGCTCGAGCCCGGAGGACTCGGCCGTGGCGGAGCTCAGCTCCACCTGCGCGCGTCCTTCCTCTCGCTGGAGGTCCTCTCGCTCGGATTCGAGCTGACGGCGCCCCTTCTCCATCTGCTCGAGCCGGGCATTCTCCGTCTCGAAGGCCGCAGCGGCTTGCTCCTTGTGGGCAGCGGCCCCCTGGAGATCTGCCTCGACGCGCGCGAGCTCGGCCTGCGCCTTCGCACGCTCCTCGACGTGGCTCTCGAGCGCCGACTCGAGGTCAGCCAGCCGCGCAGTGCTGGAGACGACGAGCGACTCGGCCTCACCGTGCGCCTCCACCGCGGCGTCACGAGCCTCCGTTGAGGCCTCAAGCTGCGCCTGCAGCTCGGCGACGGCGGTCTCGGACTGCTCGATCTGGGCGTCCTTCTGGTCGATCTCAGCGGCCAGCTTGGCGATGGACTTCTCGATCTCGGCCGCGCTGGAGCGCCGCCCCACGAAGCCCTGGCTCAGCTCGCGATGACCGCCAACAAGGCCGGCGGCATCCACGAACTCACCGCGCGGTGTGACGAAGCGCCAGCCAGGCTCGCGACCCACGAGGTCGAGCGCGAGGTCGAGGCTGGAGACCACGACGACGTCGCAGAAGAGGGCATGGACGAGCGGCCGCATGGCCTCGTCGCATTGCACCAGGTCGCCCAGTCGTCCCTCGACGCCGGCGCCGAAGCGGGCGAAGAGCGCGAAGTCTGAAGGGGGCGGGCAGTCCGGCGCGCCAACGCCAGGGGGCACGACCACTCCGACCTGGCCGACCTGCTCCGACTCGCACCAATCCACGATGCGCCGGGCCACGTGCGCGTCCCGGGCCACGAGGGCATGGGCGCGCTCGCCGAGCACGGCATCGATGGCGCGTGCGAGGCGGGTATCTGCGCGAAGCTGGTCCGCGACCAGCCCGAGGAGGTCCTCCTGATGGCAGGGGCCACCGGACTCGCCGGCTGCCTCGAGGACACGGCGGGCGCCCCCCGAGAGGTCCTCCAGCTCGCGGTCCCGGTCCATGAGCGCCTCGACCTTGCTCTGCAGGCCGGCGCGTTCCACGCGGAGCCCGGACCGCTCGGCCCGGCCTCGCTCGAGGCCCTCACGCCCGGTACCGAGGTCGGTCCGGACGGTCTCGAGTGAACGGTCCGCGCCCTCGAGCACCGACACCGACGACTCGAGCGAGCCCTGGGCCTGAACCAGGCGCTCTCGGACCTCGCCCACCTGGGTCACCGAGAGCTCGTAGCGCTCCGTGACGCGGCCGAGCCGCTCGGTCATGGGCGGGATCGCCTCTCGAAGGTGGACGATCTTGTTC